>SXGQ01014291.1_pt1 | contig 15593 bp, 16 predicted proteins | sample 3178371 | NCBI WGS metagenome assembly SXGQ01 (sample SAMN11356859, study PRJNA531348) | freshwater metagenome | isolation source: freshwater sample F1-20 | place: China: Fuxian Lake, Yuxi | collected 2017-12-25
GGTCGCGATGACGTCGAGCGAAACGACAATGACTGTGATCGTGAAACTCGTGGCAAAGAGGCCGCTCAGCACGACCAACAACATCGCCCATTGTCTGTTCAACCCGACTTTGCGTGCCATCTTGCGCGGCAACATCATCGTCCAGGGGACGACGGACACTTCCTCGACACCGACTTGTTCGAGAGCCAGCGTGTCTCTCCCCCGATCATGTCGCTGATCTTGGAGTGAATACATGTTCACGGGAAGATGAGATCGACGGTCTCGCCCACGAGAACTCGCTCGAAGTCCTTCACCTTCTTGTCGTTGACACGAGCCTCCTTGAGGCCGCGCGACTTGTTCCCGGTGACGCTGCCGATGAGAAGTCCTTCCTTCTCAAGGCGTTCCTTCACCACGTCGTAGGTGCGCCCATAGATCGTCGGAATGAGTGTTGTCTTCTGACCTTGCGAGATGCTCACCAGCACCGATGCTCCGCGGGCCAACTTGGTTGTGGCGAGCGGAAGTTGGGCCATGACCTTCCCCTCGGGAATGTCGACAGAAGGTGCAGATGGGCCCTCTGCGATGACGAGTCCGACCTCAGTGAGTTTCGCGGTCGCCTCTTCGAGCGAGAGGCCGATGAGCACGGGAACATCACGCGGCGCCGGACCTGTCGATACGACGACCTTCACCGTGGCGCCCTTGACCAGCTGCTCTCCGACTTTCAAGTTGGGTTGATCGGGAACAGTCCACGAAATGACCGTTCCAGCAGCCACGGTCTCGTCGGCAGCCTCCTCGACATCGGGAACGAGACCAATATCAGTGAGTTTTTGCTTGGCGGCATCGACTGTGAGGCCAGAGACATCTTCCAACACCGACAATGTGGGCCCTTCCGACACGTACATGATGATGGAGTCGCGCTTGCGCAACGCACTTCCAAGCACCGGATCAGTTCGGATGACTTGGCCAGTCTGCACTTCGTCACTTCGATCTTTTCGAATGACGATTTTCCAACCGTAACGCGACACCTGATTACGGGCTTCACCTTCGGTGAGGCCGACAAGTTGCGGCACAGGATTCGACGGATTCAAAACCGTGTTCCACGCGACGACTCCACCGCCAGCGAGGAGCGCCACAACAACGACGGCCGAGACGAGTCGCAACCACCAACGACGTTTCTTCGGACGTGGGGCTTGTTCGGTCGGATCTTCTGCGTTCAACGCCTGAAGCATGTCTGCATCGACGACCGTTGGTCCTGTTCCTTCTGCACCGATGACAATTGGACCAGACGGAGACCCGTCAGCAGTTTGCGATCCACCGATGACGCTTCCCTCAGGAAACTCGGCCTGCGGAATGTTCGGTGTCGTACGAATGAGAATCGGTGATCCGGGCTGAGCCGTCGGCGGTGCGAATGCGACCGGAGGTGCGGTAAGAGTCGGGCGCGGTGTCGGTTGCGACGGATCGGTCGCCGCCACGGCAACGTCGAACAACCCACTTCCGACGATGTCGATCGGAGTCGGTCGCGGCAATTTCTCGGCGGCCTGCACGAGTGCTTGACCGAACTCACGCGGACTGAACCTTTCATCGGGACTCGGACGTCCTGCTCGCTCGAGCACTGCGGCAAGTGCCCCGAAGTCCGCGTTCACCGGCAACAACTTTCCGTTTCGATTGGCGAATGCGCCAGCGACACTGTCAGACGAAAACGGCACCTCACCGGTCATTGCTTCGACAAGAGTGAGGGCGAGCGAGTACACATCAGATGCTGCGGAGCGCTCGATGCCCTGCTCAAGCTCGGGGGCCGCATAGTTCGCCTGATCGACTGTCATCCTGCCGGCCGGCCGCAACGGCGCGCCGAAGCCGACCACTCGCACACGACGGTCGAGACCGAACACCAGTCGCGCTGGACGTAAGTCACCGTGCACCACGCCCTGTTTGGCAGCCACATCGAGCGCACGGCACACGTCGATACCGACGATGAGCGCTTGCGACGGGGTCAGTAGGCGACCTCGGTCGAGCATGTCGCGAAGTGATCCGCCGAGTAGGGGCTCTGAAATGACGTACACGTGTCGCTCTCCGCCGATGACCACCTCACCGTGGTCAAGGACGGCTTCGACTGTCGGGTGACGGAGAGATGCCGCGACATCAAACTGGCGTTCGAAGCCCTCGACGGCGTCTGCGGGAGTCGTTGAACCGAGGGCAGGGTCAATAAGTCGTGAAACCTCGGTCAGCCGCATGCCCACCGGGTTGCCGGTGGAGATATCGGTGCCTTCACAGAAGGTGGTGCCGGCCGCCGAGGTGGCGTCGTTGCGGACCGTCTCAATTCGGTACCGACCACCCAGCACGGTGTCCAGCAGCGCGTGTTCGTCGCTCATGACCCGTTCGACGCTACCGTTTGGTGCCCCTTAGTGGGGGTTCATGGCCTGTTGGCGGCGAGAATAGAGCCGTGAAAACCCCCCGAAATGCCCGACGATTGGCCCTCAGCACCGTTGTAGGGCTCGGCTTGGCCCTCATCGTGGTGGGCCTCAGCCAGGCGGTGACCGGTCGCGACGCCCAACGGCTGCCAGAAGAAATCGCCACCATCACCCCTGGACCGGGCGACACCGTGCTGCGCCAAAGCCAGATCAGTGTGGATTTCTTTGACCCGTACGAAGCTGTTCTCGTCGTCGATGGCATCGAGTTGCCCGTCACTCGTCTCGACGAGGTCATATCTGGTCCAGGCGTGCCGAAACCCGGCTCGCAGATCGATCTTCCACCGACCGCCATTTACGACGCGGGCAACTTCACCATCTCGTTTACTCCTCAAGAAGGCGCGCCCGTGTCCGAGCTGAAGCAAGGCCGTCATAAAGCAACCGTCATCTACTGGAAGATCGACGAGTCACGCAACGAATCAAAGTTCTTCACGTGGGAGTTCACCTCGAACTGAGGTAGCCGCGTACTCGCTACGGCAACGTACCAGTGGCGAGAAGATGTTCGAAGCCTTTCTCGTCGAGCATCGGGACACCCAACTGCTCTGCTTTGGTGACTTTGCTGGCACCAGGTTCACTGCCGACGACGACGGCGAAGGTCTTCGCACTGACGCTTCCCGGACTCTTTCCACCACGTGCCTTGATGGCAGCTTCTGCCCCGTCGCGTGAGTAGTTCGCAAGCGTGCCCGTGACGACCACGGCTTTGCCTGCGAGAGTCTGTGGTTCAGAGCTGCGTTCGACTCTGCCGAAGTCGACTCCGGCCTCGCGTAACTTCTCGACGATTGCCATGTTCTCTGCCTTCGTGAACCACGATGACACCGACTGAGCGATGACCTCGCCGACACCTTCGACAGATGCAAGTTGCTCGTTCGATGCGGATGCAATCGCATCGAGTGTTCCGAACTCGCTCGCGAGCGACTCTGACGCCGCTGGGCCGAGATGTTTGATGCCAAGAGCAGTCAGCAACTTCGGGAGCGGGCGTGTGCGCGATGACGAGATTGAATCGACGAGATTTTTCGCGCTGATGTCGGCAAACCCCTCGAGTTGCAACAGTCGGTCAATCGTCACGAAATAGAGGTCGCCTACATCTGACACGTAACCCGCATCAGACAACGCGAAGACAGTTCGCTCACCAAGACCCTCGATGTCCATTCCACCGCGAGAAGCGAAGTGGATGATGCGTTGGTCTCGTTGGAAAGGACACAACGGTTCGATACATCGCGTGTCGGCTTGGTCGTCGGGTTTCACCAACGTGCTCTTCACCGGACATGGACACGTCTCTGGGAAGACCCACGATTTCGACTTCTTCGGACGCAGTGACAACACTGGTCCGACAACTTCGGGGATCACGTCTCCTGCCTTGCGTACGACAACCGTGTCGCCTGGTCGAACGTCTTTCAGGGCGACCTGGTCACGGTTGTGCAGTGTCGCCATGCTCACTGTTGACCCGCCGACAAAGACTGGTTCGAGCACGGCGAATGGCGTGGCACGACCGGTACGTCCGATTGACACTTGGATGTCTTTCAACACTGTGTTTCGCTCTTCTGGCGGGAACTTGAACGCAATCGCCCACCGTGGCGCACGCGACGTAAAGCCGAGAGTGTCGCGTTGTCGAAGATCATCGACTTTGACGACGACTCCGTCGATGTCATACGGCAGTTCATGCCTGTGTTCTTTCCATGTGTCGCAGAAGGCGTAGACATCGTCGAGTGTCCCAACTGCGCGAATCTCGGGATTCACCGGGAAACCAAGCGCACCGAGGAACTCGAGGGTGTCGTGATGGTGGGTGAACTCGGGCCCACCACGTACCTCGCCGAGTTGGTAGCACCACAGGCTGAGGTCACGCTCGGCAGTGATGCGTGGGTCTTTTTGACGGAGGCTCCCAGCACCTGCGTTGCGTGGGTTCACCGGAACGGAAAGTGGTCCGCGACCATCGGCTGCTCGACGCACGTTCTCTGCCTCTTTTTCTGCACGTAGTCGATGAAATGCCTCGATCGACATGTACACCTCGCCGCGCACTTCGAGCACATCTGGCACCGGATGCTTCTTTGTGCCAGTGAGCGTCTTCGGCAGAGATGAGATGGTCGCGACATTGGCGGTGACGTCTTCACCGACTTTCCCGTCGCCGCGAGTGGCTGCTTGGACCAAGACTCCGTTCTCGTACCGGATACTGATTGCGAGGCCGTCGATCTTCAGCTCGCAGACATACGAACACTCGACTCCGCCGAGACCTTTCGCGACTCGCTCGCCCCATGCGTGCAACTCGTCGCTATCCATCGCATTGTCGAGACTGGTCATCGGCACCGCGTGGACGACAGGGGCAAATGTAGTGAAGGACGCTCCCCCGACGGTTGCAGTTGGTGAATCGGCGGTCGCCAAGTTGGGATGTTCAGCCTCGATGAGGGCGAGTTCTTTCACTAACGCGTCATACTCGGCGTCACTTATTTCCGGAGTGTCCTCGGCGTAGTAGCGGTCATTGTGATGACGGATGAGATCGCGCAACTGTGTGACACGTTGTTCAAGGCTTGAGCTGTCACTCACGACAGACGTGACCTTCTTCTTCGTCGCCATCAGTGATACAGACTAGAAGCCAGGTGTGGCAGAACTGTCTGACATCTGATGTGATGCTCGTCCGGCGACATCTGACAGAAGTCGGAACACATGATTCGCGACACCGTCGGTATGAGTGCCGAGTCCGCATGCCGGACTGAACAGACTGTGCGATTGCAACAGTTCGGGTTCGACACCAGCTGCGGCAAGTGACGACCACACATCAGAGAGTTGTCGCCATGCCCGCTCAGGTGTCTGTGCGATTGGTCCATCGGTGCGCACGACACCCCATGCCACCATTCCCCCGCGCTGCATCATCTCGGCAAGTCGACCCACGTGATGAAGCAATTGATCAGATGACTCACCGCTCGGAACGGGAACGGAGATGATGGATGAACCAATCGAGAACAACACCGGCCAGTCAATGTCACCACAACAATGCACACCTGACAGATGGTCATGGCCGATGGCCGCAAGAGCACCGCTCACTAGGTCGACAACGTCGTCAGCGGACATGCCGGGTTCATCAAGCATCGCCGATGTGAGAGACGGCTCGTCGAGGATGACCAATTGTCGAGCGACCGGAAAGACTTCCTCAAGTTGACTTTGCACCGCGCGAATGTGGGCTCGCACTGCACGCAAGGACAGAGTGAAGGCGACGCGCGCACCAAGTCCGACACGACACAAGGCAAGTCCCAACGTCACAGGTCCGACACATTGCCACTTGACGAGCGGCGTGGCGACCCTGACCGGCTCTTGGCGCGCTGCTTCGAAGAACGCCCGGTACCCACCGAATGCGTCAGCGAGGAAATCAACCGTGATCGGTACGTCCCGCTCGAGCACCTGCGTGTCGACACTGATGCCGCCGTATTGTCCGACCGCCACTCCTTCAATTCCGACGAGGGCCTGGGCGATCATGCCTTCAGCTGGAGAGCGACGTGGAAGTGTCGGAAGTGTGGGAATTGTCGTCGATGTCCATGCGCATTCCGCCGCCAAAGTGGCGTCACGATGAGGAAGGCTGCCGACACCTATCGTCGAACATGGCGCGATGATGTCCGCCGCCACGCAGACCGTCGCGATGTCGCCAGACGGCACAGCGACGCCAGAGAGCGCATCGATGCGCACGGGATTGTTCTGCTGCTGTCGAGCCATGAGCAACCCCTTTCCCTCGAAGTGGCGACTTCGTTTGTCAATCGCGACTCTATTGAGACTGGGGTTCTGGCGCCTATGCGGAGCACACTATGGGGGTGAGCGTGACGCCTTCTCCCCTGGTGTGGGTCTTGCGCACATCGTGGGTCGCCCTGTTGCTCCCCTCGCCGTGGCACGTGGCCGCTCATCACTCGACATCGGTCAACATCGTGCTCATCGCTGGCGGGTGGATTCTCGGCAGCGCCGGATTGCTATCGTCTTTGGCTCTCACCGCAGTCGGCCTCACCGTCGTTCGACTCGTCACCTTGCCGATGGTCGTTCTCGTCGCGTCACAACTTTCCTACGGCATCGCCGACGACAATGCGACATTTTCAATGACAGTGTCCCTCGTGGCGGTCGCATGCGCAGCCGTACTTGCCTGCACTCCCAGCATCGCAACGGCGATGGTGCAGGCCGGGGCGTACGGCGACGAGAGTAGGTTCCCGTTGCGCACTCCGGTTCCTTATGTCGCACCCGCGGCACTTGTTTACATCGGATACACCGCGGCCGTCGTCACCGGGCCGTTGCTACTCGCAGCGCAGTCGTATGTGTTCGGTGGAATCATCACATTCGTCGCAGTCACCGCGTCGTTCAAGGTTCCGCGGCGCCTACATCAACTCTCGCGCCGTTGGCTCGTCATCGTGCCAGCTGGAGTCGTGGTGCACGACCATTTGGTACTTGCAGAGACTTTTATGGTGCGACGCGTGAATCTCGCCGACGTGCGCGCGACCGACGCGCCTGGAGAGGAGGCAGACCTCACAGGTGGTGTGCTCGGTCGACGGCTTGTCGTTTCGTTGACAGCACCAGACAAAGTTGTCCTCTCTGCGATCACACGTCGAATGCTCGGCACCACCGAAGCTCTGCACGTGTCGTCTTTCGCGGTAGCTCCTCGCCACAGCGATGCCGTGGTGGCGCGACTCAGGAAGTGACGATGCCTCCACCGACGACATACGTGTCCGTGGAGTCATAGAAAACGACAGTCTGTCCAGGTGCGACACGTCGTTGTGGCTTGTCCCACACGAGTCGTACCGAGTCGTCAGATGCCTTCGTGATCGAAGCGGCGTGGCGCGCTCCGTGGGCACTGCCTTGCACCAACACGTCGCGTGGCATCGTGGGCTTGTCGTCACTGTGTGGCCAACACAGTTCGTTGACAGTGACGTCGTGCGTGAGCAGGTCATGTTCGCCGCCAACGACGACACGGCGACTCTTCACGTCAACATCGACGACATACCGCTTGTCGCCACCACCGAGATTGAGTCCGCGACGTTGGCCGATTGTGACCAACTCGACCGCAGAGACTTCACCAGCTGGGCGTCCATCGGTGTCGACGACATCTGCCGGATTGAACGCAATGCGCTTGGCCAAGAACCCTTCACGGCCCGCCGTGGACTGGATGAAACAGACGTCTTGGCTGTCGGGCTTGCTCGCAGTGCGCAGACCGTGCGATGTGGCGATGGCACGAACATCTGCCTTCGTGAGCCCTCCAACCGGAAACAACGTGCGCTCGAGGGCTCGGCCTCGCAACATGTGGACCACGTAGCTCTGGTCTTTCTTCATGTCTGCACCCCGAGCGACGCGCAACGCTCCACTGCCATCGGTGTCGATTCGTGCATGGTGCCCGGTGGCGACTGCATCGAAACCGAGTGCGTCGGCCCGCTCGAGCAATCGGTCGAACTTGAGGTGACGATTGCACTCCACGCACGGGTTCGGCGTCACACCCGAGGCATGTGCTCGCACATACGGATCGACGACATGGGCATCGAAATCGTCCGAAAAATTGAACACAAGGTGGTCGACATCGAGCTGTTGGGCGACTCGTCGCGCATCATCGACATCACTGACCGAACAGCAGCCTGTGTCGCTTTCGCCGCCCCACAGTCGCATCGTGACCCCGACGATGTCGTGACCCTGTTCACGCAGAAGCAATGCGGCAACGGACGAGTCGACCCCACCCGACATGGCGACAAGGATCTTCATCGCGCACCTGCGGTTCCTGAACGGGACCGCAATGTGGCCGCAGCATCTGCCACGATGCGCACCGCGGCATCGACGTCGTTTTCTGTCGTGGTGTGTCCGAGGCTCAGGCGCAACGCGCCCATGGCACGCGACTTCGGCACGCCCATCGCCGCGAGAACATGGGACGGCTCCATGGCTCCGCTCGCACACGCTGATGCTGCGGAGGCGCAGAGTCCCTGCTCGTCCAGTAGGTACAAAAGTGCTTCGTTCTCGAGATTCTCGATGCACACATGGACGATGCCTGGCACCGCTGCGCCACCCGACAGCGTGAGTGAGCAACCTTCGACAGATGACATCAGTCCTTGCACGAGCATGTCGCGAAGAGCCGACACGCGAGCCAGTTCTACCGGTCGAGATGCATGTGTCACGGCGAGTGCTGCAGTGGCACCGACAATGCCGGCAACATTGAGCGTGCCGCTGCGTCGATCACGCTCTTGTCCGCCACCATAAATGAGTGGTTCAAGACTGAGTCCATCACGTATCGCCATGATGCCGACGCCCTTCGGACCACCGAATTTGTGTGCCGACAGCGTCATGACGTCGACATGAGGCCAAATGTCTCGAAGGTCTAACCAGCAGGCAGCTTGCACCGCATCGGTGTGAAGGATCGCCTGCGGAGCGCGACGACGTACCGCGCGAGAGATCTCCACCATGTCACTCACGACGCCGACTTCGTTGTTCACGGTCATCACCGACACCACACTCGTGCCGTCGCCATCGCGCAGAGTGTCACGCACCAACCTTGCGTCTAGTGCACCGTTCGGTGCCACTGGTAGCACTCTGCCGGCGACATGCTCCACACAATGCAGCACGGCATGATGTTCAGCTACCGAGCACACCGCCGTGCCGCCATTGCGACGAACTGCACCAAAGATCGCCGAGTTGGCACCTTCCGTGCCGCCGCTTGTGAACACCACTTCTCCGGGGCGACAACCGATCACCTCGGCCACCACATCGCGCGCTTCATCGATTGCGCGACGGGCGACACGTGAGAAACGATGCGAACCCGACGGGTTGGCGAACACCACGTCATGAAACGGATCCATCGCGGCGCGAGCCTCTTGTCGCAGTGGAGAGGTGGCGGCGTGGTCGAGATACACGTACCCCCCGACGCCACCGTTTGCACTCGTACTGCTCATCTCTTCAAGGCTACCGATGCCCTCTGCGGCTCGGTCCCGTGCTGAACTGTCCACATGGGCACTGATGCCGCGCGCTACGGAGACGTGTTTGCACCTGTGTACGACGAGTGGTACTCAGACCTCGACGACAGCGACTTCATCGCCTACATCACGAGGTGTCGTCGGGGTGATGATCGCCTCCGCGTGGTGGAGTTGGGTGTCGGCACTGGTCGGCTGGCCGAGGCATTCGTCGCTGCAAGGGGTCACGTGAATGATCTGTACACCGGCATCGACTCGTCCAATCTGATGCTCGAGCGACTCGCGGAACGTGAGATGTCCATCTCCATCACGGCAATCCACGGTGACATGGCCACTGCGTTGCCAGACGGCCCCTTCGATGTCGTCTTCTGCGGCTACAACACCATCTTCAATCTTCCCGACGACGACGCGCTCGCACGGTGCCTGCACGAAGTCGTGCGCGTGCTCGCACCCGACGGTGACCTTTTCATCGACGTCGCTGTCCCCATGCCACACGTCGTAGAAGGAAGCGACGCTGTGTCGCCCGGGCCCCGCGCCGTGCTGCGAGGTGGACACAAGATCCTCAGCTCGAGCACACACGATGCGAAGTCGCAGACCGTGTCAGGTGAGTTCGTGCACTTTGCCTCACCGACCGACGTTCGCCGATATCCGTGGTCGATCAGGTACTGGACGACAGAGCAGTTCGACACAATCGCAGCGCAAAGTGGGCTTCAGTGCGTCGAGCGCGTGGCAGACGGCGTCGGTACTCCCTGGACCCCGAACAATTCACGACACATAAGTCGGTTCCGTGTCGCCACTTAGCGTGGCGACGGCCGTATCCTTGAGGAGTAGTGAGTCAACTTCGATTGAACATCCTCACCGGCCGATGGGTCACGGTGGTGTCGAACCGGGCAAAGCGCCCCTCTGATTTCGCGCCACGCAGCACACAAGTCGAGTCAGATCCAAGTCGACCCTGTCCGTTTTGTCCCGGACAAGAGTCGGAACGCGAGATGTTGCTGGAACAGCGCAATGGCAACGGTGAGTGGAGCTTGCGGGTGGTCGCGAACAAGTTTCCCGCTTTCGAAGGCGACGAGTCACTCGCAGTGCGCAATCTCGGGCCGGTTCATGTCATGGCCGAGGCGAGTGGAACTCACGAAGTTTTCGTGCTCGGTCGACAACACGACGGACGTGTCAATGAATTCGATGACGAGATCATCGCCGACATGATGATGACGTTGCGTGATCGTTTCACGGCTCACGGAAAGTTGCCGAACGTGCGTTACACACAAGCGTTCATCAACCACGGACGCGAAGCCGGTGCATCGCTTTCGCACCCGCACGGTCAATTGCTCGGTCTTCCATTCGTCCCGGGCGAAATTCTCGAAGAAGAGCGTGCCTTCGAACGATTCAAAGGTGGTTGCATCATCTGCACCACCATCGAAGCCGAAACGGCCGAACGCGAACGAGTCATCGTCGAAACAGACGATGCTGTCGTGGTGTGCCCATTCTGGAGCGCTGGACCCTACGAACTGCTCGTCATGCCGCGTGCGCACGATGCCCACATCACTGACTCATCGAACACCACACTGGCAGGCGTTGGTCGTGCGATTCGTGACGCCCTCGATCAATTGGTGCGCACTCTCGGTGACATCGCTTTCAACGTCGCGTTCCACACCGCACCGTCACATCACTCCGGCCAGTACCACTGGCACGTGCATCTCTGGCCGAAACTCAGCACCACTGCTGGGTTCGAACGGGGAACCGGCGTCATGATCAACGTCGTGCCGCCTGAAGACGCTGCTGCAGAGCTGCGCAAGACGTCGGCCGCAGTCTGACGATCGTCATGGGTCGCATTCAGGTCTCGGTGACAATCGACGCCCCCGTCTCGCGTGTGTGGGACGTCGTGGAACCAGTCGAGCGACACGTCGACTGGATGGCAGATGCTGTAGCCATCCGATTCACGACCGAACAGACCCGCGGAGTGGGCACGACATTCCTGTGCGACACCAAGGTCGGGCCAATCACTCTCGTGGACGAGATGACAATCACCGAATGGACTCCGGGCGAAGCCATGGGTGTCCGTCACACTGGGGTTGTCACCGGCACTGGTCGCTTCACATTGGTCGAATCTGAACCCGGTACGACGCTTTTCACCTGGACAGAAGACCTGTCGTTTCCGTGGTGGCTCGGCGGGAAACTCGGCGAAATCATCGGCGGCAAGGTCGTCATGCGCTTCATCTGGCGTCGCAATCTTGTGGCGCTGAAAAAATTGGTCGAGTCGGCCTAAATCAATCTGGCTGCGGCCCGCACGAGTGCGGTCGATCCGACGCCGAGAATCAATACAGCGGTCAATGGCAACCGTCTCGTCGTCGCTGCTGCTGCCACAGAAACACCGACAAGGCGAGCATCGATGACGAGTTCCTGTCCCACGGTGACAGTGTCTTTCATAATGAGAGCTGCAAGCAATGCAGCAGGGATCAATGTGAGGCAGCGATTCACGACGGCGGGCAACTCACGACCACCGAGCACGACCAGGCCAAGCACTTTGAGCGCATACGCCCCGAGGGACAGCCACGCGACGAGCCACCAACTCACGGGGCAACCTCTGATGATTGCCCTGATGAATCGTCGTCCTCATGTGCGACCAGACCCACGAACACGCCGACTGACGACAAAAGAATAGGAAGGCCAATCGGCAGGAACGGTGTCAGCACGAGCGTGACGGTGGCACCGATGACTGCTGCTCGCCGTCCGCTTCGCGTCGCAAGGTGCGGTGCGACCATCGCCACGAACACCACAGGGAACGCTGCGTCAAGACCGAACGTCTCAGGATCAATCGAAGAGCCTGCGAGTGCTCCGATCAACGTTCCGAGATTCCAGCACGTGAACAGCATCACCGCGCATGACCAGAAGGCCCAGTCCTTCGCTCGTTGATCGGGTGCCGCTGACGTCATCGCCGTCGTCTCATCGATCACGAACTGGGCCGCCAGCATCCGCTTCGTGAGCGAACCTCTGATGGACGGCGACAGCGCAAGCCCGTACACGCCGTTACGTGCAGCCAACAAAAGACCACCGCTCACGGCACTCGCGACCGAACCCCCAGCAGAAATGACACTCACCGCGGAGAACTGCGACGCACCGGTGAACACAAGTAACGAGAGGAGACACGTCTGAAGGACCGACCCACCGGCGCTCACGGACAAGACGCCGAACGAGATGGCATAGATCCCGCTTGCCACTCCGATCACGACAGACGCGCGCACGACGTCGCGCATGTCGTGTGGAACATGGGGACGGGGCATGACTCAGCGCCCAGTGAACGTGGCTTTGCCGGGTCCGTTCTGCAAGAAGCTCTCCACCCCGATGCGGCTGTCCTCAGACGCAAACACTTCGACGAAAAGCTCACGCTCATGCGCAAGTCCATCAGGAAGAGGACGGTCAAGACCCTCGATGACTGCTCGTTTGATGAGTCGCTGTGCGACCGTTGCACCAGTTGCGACCGAACTCGCAAGCTCGAGCGCCCGCTCGTCGAGACGATCGGATTCCACCACTTCATCGGCTAGTCCGATGCGAAGAGCTTCGTCACTTCCGACATGGCGGCCAGTGACCATCATCTCAAGCGCTCGAGATCGGCCCACGACCCGTGGAAGACGTTGGGTTCCCCCACCACCGGGAATAATGCCGAGCAACACTTCGGGCTGACCGAACACTGCTTTTGTCGAGGCGATTCTGTAGTCACACGCGAGCGCGATCTCGCAACCACCACCGAGCGCATATCCGCTGACTGTCGCGATGACGAATGCTGGCAGCGCGGCGATGGCATCGGCTGTGCGGTGAAAATTCTCGGTCACGCGTCGCGCTTCGTCCTGACCACCGAACTCAGTGACGTCTGCTCCTGCTGCAAACAATCGCGAACCACCTGTGATGATGACCGCTGCAGAGTTGGCAACTCGCTCATCACGGGTCGCGTCGAAGAGCGACGTCAACACGTCACCTGACAGTGCATTCATCTTCGGGTTGTTCAGCGTGAGTCGGGTCACACCCTCGACAGGAACATCGACCAAGACTTTTGGCGCGACCTCGCTCATGCGCCGACGCCTCGCAACATTTTGTCGGCCGCAGACCACGGATCGACCCGACGCTCGAGCACGCTGCGCTGAATATCGTCCCACTTCTCCCCCGTGAGAATGTCGCGGGCTCGGTCATCAAGTCGGCGAGCCACGATCTCACGAAGCTCTTCCCGCAAGCGGAACTCGCGTCGTCGGCCAAGCTCACCGTTCGCATCGATGAACTGTCGATGGCGCAACACTTCGTCCCACAATGCAGGAACACCCACACCGCTCGTGCCGACGGTGGCCAGCACAGGAGGACGCCAGTCGTCTGCAGACAGGTCGGACAAGTCGAGCATCTGCTCGAGGTCGCGTCTCGTCTCGTCGGCTCCTTTGCGGTCAGATTTGTTGATGACGAAGATGTCGGCGATTTCCATGAGACCGGCTTTGTTCGCCTGCACCGAATCACCCCAACCAGGGTTCACCACGACAACTGTGGTGTCTGCCTTCCCCGCGATCTCGACTTCAACCTGACCGACGCCGACCGTCTCGACAAGGATCCATTTCTTCCCCACAGCATCAAGCAGACGTATGGCCTCTGGGGTCGCGAGAGACAGACCGCCGAGATGTCCGCGAGTGGCCATCGACCGGATGAAGACTCCGGCGTCAAGGGCATGGTCTTGCATGCGCACTCTGTCGCCGAGAATCGCGCCGCCTGTGAACGGCGACGACGGATCAATCGCGAGAACAGCCACTTCAATTGACTGCGAGCGAATGTGTTTGATGGTGGCACTCGTGAGCGTGCTCTTGCCGGCCCCGGGTGCGCCAGTGATGCCGACGGTGTACGCACTTCCGCTCTTCGGGTACGCCATGCGTCCGATCTCGCGAGCGGCATCGCCACCGCGTTCGAGCAGCGAGAGGGTGCGTGCGAGGGCACCGCGATCACCGGTCGATGCTGCGTCAAACAGTTCGCGCGGTGACGATGAACGTGCTGACACTTATGAGACCTGCACCACTGCAGTGACGCCGTCGATTCGATCTTTCATGATGCGCTCAATTCCGGCTTTCATGGTCTGGTCGGATGCAGGGCACGTCGTGCAGGCTCCGACCAACTCGACAGACACGACTCCGGTTGATTCGTCGACGTCGCGGAGAACGATGTCTCCACCGTCGGCTTGTAATGCCGGACGAATGACCTCGATTGTCTCTTCAACCTGCGTACGCATTGACACAATGCTCAAATGTACCGGTACGGGACTACTCTTTCGAATTGTGTCGACCCGTCTGTACCTGAGCGTGTTGGCACACCAAGGTGGTTGGGACGAATTGCTCTTCGTGGCCAGCCCGATTGTGTTGATCATTGGTCTGCTTGCTGTGGCAAACAAGCGCGCAAAAGCCGTTCAGCGGGAGCGTGAAGCTTCGTCTTCGAGCAACGAGGTCAGTCAACCCGATTGATGCTGCCGCCGAGGCCAGCCAGGCGACCGACCAAGTCGTCATAACCACGATCAATGTGGTGGACATCCTGAATTTCGGTCATGCCCTGTGCCGCAAGTCCGGCGACCACGAGCGCAGCACCTGCCCGAATGTCGGGGGCCACCACCGTGGCCCCGACCAAATGGTCACGTCCTCGAACGACGGCATGATGACCGTCCACGGAAATGTCGGCACCTAATTTCCGCAATTCCTCGATGTATCGAAATCGACCGGGATACAAATTCTCAGTGACGATGCCTGTACCGTCCGCCGTTGCGAGCATCGCGACGAGAAGAGGCTTGTAGTCGGTGGCGATACCCGGATACGGAAGAGTCGCGACATCGACCGCCGACAATCGTTGATGACACGCCACTTTCAACCCGCCGTCAATCGGAAGAATCGACATTCCCATGTCGGCATATCTCGTCAGCAGCATCTCCATGTGACCAGGAACAGCACGATTCACTTCGATGTCACCGCCACACATGGCCACCGCTGCGATGTACGTTGCCGCCTGCACACGATCGCTCACGACGTCATGCACACATGACTGCATCGATTCAGGCTTCACTCCGCGTATCACCAGAGTCGAGGTTCCGACCCCGTCGATGTGGGCGCCCATCGAACGCAGCATCGCGCAGAGGTCACCGATTTCTGGCTCGCGCGCAGCGTTGGAAATCGTCGTCACACCATCGGCGACGACCGCTGCCATCAGGATGTTCTCAGTCGCGCCGACACTCGGA
>SXGQ01068813.1_pt1 | contig 15591 bp, 9 predicted proteins | sample 3178371 | NCBI WGS metagenome assembly SXGQ01 (sample SAMN11356859, study PRJNA531348) | freshwater metagenome | isolation source: freshwater sample F1-20 | place: China: Fuxian Lake, Yuxi | collected 2017-12-25
AGCCACTGAGAGCGCGGCGGAGGCCCGTGCGGCGGGGAAGCCCGGCATCCCGCCCGCCATCGAGATCAGCCACGTCTCGAAGACGTTCCGCCTCCCCAAGCAGCGTTACAGCACCCTGAAAGAGCGGGTGCTGCATCCGCTCGCATCCGCGGAGTTCGACGAGCTCAAGGCCGTGCAGGACGCCAGCGTGGAGATCGGCCAGGGCGAGTTCTTCGGGATCGTCGGCCGTAACGGCTCGGGCAAGAGCACGCTGCTGAAGTGCCTCGCGGGGATCTACGACCCCGACGAGGGCGACGTGAAGATCCGCGGCAGGCTGTCGCCCTTCATCGAGCTGGGTGTCGGGTTCAACCCGGACCTCACGGCCCGGGACAACGTCCTGATCAACGCCATCATGCTCGGCCTCACGCGCAAGGAGGCAAAGCGGCGCTTCGACTCGATCATCGACTTCGGGGAGCTGCACGACTTCCTCGACATGAAGCTGAAGAACTACTCGTCGGGCATGCGCGTGCGCCTGGCGTTCAGCGTCGCCGTGCAGGTCGACGCGGACATCCTGCTCATCGACGAGGTGCTCGCCGTCGGCGATGCCGCCTTCCAGCAGAAGTGCTACGAGCAGTTTCAAAAGATGCACGATGAGGGCCGCACGATCGTCCTCGTCACGCACGACATGTCGGCGATCGAGCGCTTCTGCGACCGCGCGATGCTGCTCGAGCACGGCAAGGTCGTCGATCTCGGGAACCCTGCCGATGTCGCGCGCCAGTACAACGAGCTGAACTTTGGCCGGCCGGAGCTGGTGTCCGACAGCGAGACGCTCACTGGCCCGTCGGGCGCCCGCGGCGGGGTGAACATCCGGCGGGCCTGGTTCGAGAACCAGTTCGGCGAGCAGGTCATCACGCTGGAATCGGGCCAGCGCTGCCGCGCCTGCCTCGAGATCGCTTTTGACCGCGACGTCGAGAATCCCATCTTCCAGGTCATCTTCCGCAACGAGTCCGGCGCCGTCATCGTCACGCTCGACACCGGGTGGCGGCACGGGCTCACCGGCACGTTCCACGCAGGCGAGACCGTGAAGGTCGTCTTTCAGTTTGACTCCCACCTCGCGCCCAGCCGCTACGCACTGAGCGCCGTCGTCTCCGAGCACGATCGCGCGGAGATCATGACGATTCACGAGGTCGCGTCGCTGATGATCCACAGCACCGTCATCTCGGGTGGCGTGGTCGACCCGCCGCACGAGATCGAGATCACCCGCACATGACCGGCCTCCCCGCACAGCTTCGACGGTCGCTGCAGCGGCCGCAGATCGTCGGCGACGATCTGCAGCGCTTCTGGAACCTCACGCTGACCCTCGCGGTCACCGAGTTCCGGGTGAAGTACTTCGGCTCGGTCCTCGGCTACCTCTGGTCGCTCATGCGCCCGCTGATGCTCTTCGGCGTCCTGTACTTCGTCTTCACCGAGGTTGCCGACCTCGGCGCCGACGTCCAGTTCTACGGCGTCTACCTGCTGACCTCGATCGTCCTCTGGACGTTCTTCACCGAGACGACGACCGCGTCGCTGCTGTGCCTCGTCGCACGAGAGGACCTGCTGCGCAAGATGCGCTTCCCGCGGCTGGCGGTCCCGCTCTCCGTGGCGTTGACGTCACTCTTCAACCTGGGCGTCAACTTCGTCGCGGTGTTCGCGTTTGCCATCCTCGCCGGCGTGACGCCGCACTGGGGCTGGTTGGCGATGCCGTTCCTCGTCTTGTTGCTCGCGATCCTGGCCACCGGCCTCGGCATGCTGCTCGCGCCGCTGTACGTCCGTTATCGCGACGTGCAGCCGATCTGGGAGGTCGTCGTGCAGATCGGCTTCTACGCGTCGCCAATCCTGTACGTCGCGGCGATCTGGCCCGAGTCGATCCGTACTCTCCTGCAGCTCAGCCCGGTCGCCTCGATCCTGACCGAGATGCGGTACCTGTTCCTCGATCCATCGGCACCGACGACAGCCGAGGTCCTCGGCTCGACCTGGCTGCTGCTCATACCCGTGGCGATCATCTTCGGCACGTTCATCCTTGGCGCGTGGTATTTCCAGCGTGAGGCTCCGCGCATCGCCGAGGCACTCTGATCGCATGTCGACTCCGACGAACCTCTCCACCGAGCAGCAGTTGCGCGCCCGCGTCGCCGAGCTCGAGGCCGAACTCGCCGAGCAGGCTGCACGCACCGAAGCAGCGGTCGCGGCGGCCCAGCGCCGCTCGTACTGGCCCGACCTGCTGCAGCTCGACTTCGACGCGATCATGGCCCACCCGCTGCTGCGCTTCGCCGTCCTCATCCCGCTGAAGGTGCGCGGCGCAGGCCGGCGGCTGCGCTGGTACGCGCAGCGGGCCCGCGGCGGATGAGCCGCACGGTTTCGGTCATCGTCCCCGTGCGCGACGGCGCGCGGTACCTGCGTGAACTGCTGGACGCGGTCGCCGCCGAGCCGGCCGACGAGATCCTCATCGTGGACTCGGGCTCCCGCGACGGGTCGGTCGACATCGCCTGGGCCGCTGGCGCGCGGGTGCTGGAGATCGACCCGGCGGACTTCGGCCACGGCCGCACGCGAAACCTCGCCGCATCGGAGGCCTCCGGCGACGTCCTCGCGTTCCTCACCCAGGACGCGACGCCCGCCGCCGGCTGGCTCTCGGCCCATCTCGAGGCCCTGGACCTCGATCCGCGTGTCGGCGTGAGCTTTGGACCGCACCTGCCTCGGCCGGACACGTCGCCGATGATCGCGCGCGAGCTCACGGAGTTCTTCGGCTCGTTCTCCCCCGACGGCGTTCCCGTGCTCCAGGGACCGGGCGACGAGCCGTTCCTCTCCAACGTCAACGCCTGCTACCGGCGGACGTGCTGGGAGGAGATCCGCTTCCGCGATGTCGCCTACAGCGAGGACCAAGCCTTCGGCCGCGACGCGCTGGAGGCCGGGTGGCTGAAGGTCTACCACCCGGGCGCCGGCGTGCTCCACGCACACGACTACGGCCCGGTGGAGTTCGCGCGCCGGTACTTCGACGAGTACCGCGGGCTGCGGGAGACGACGGGGCACGTCGAGCCGGTGGCACCGCGGGAGTCGCTCAGCTACGTCAAGGTCCAGGTCGCCGGCGACCGCGCGTGGATGGCCTCGCAGGGACTGTCAGGAGCGGATGCCGCACGCTGGACCGCTCGCTCGGTTGTCCACCACGGCGGCCGACGGGTCTTCAGCGCACTCGGCTCGCGTGCGGACCGGCTGCCGCCTGCTGTGCGCGGCGCAATCTCGCTCGAAGGACGGACCGATGGCGGTGGCGGTGATCACGACGGTGTAGCCGTAGAGGCGACGCCGGAGCCATCGGGCCGCATCATCCCGCCCAAGCATGACGCCCACCCGCTCGACGCGACGCTCCGCGTCCTGCGCGACGGACCGGCGCCCCTGCTGCCGGTGACCGCTGACGCGGCAGAACGCGAGCGCCTGCGGATCGCCGTCATCATCCCCCACTTCCGCGAGGGCAGCGGTGGGCACCGCACGATCTGCACCCTGGTGCGCGGGCTGGAGGCGCGTGGCCACGTGGTCTCACTGTGGCTGCACGACCCGGCGGGCATCCACGCCGGCGACGCCGACTCGGTCGTACGCTCGCACGTCGACTCGTGGTTCGGCCCTGTCGCCGCACCGGTCTACAAGGGCTTCTCCCAATGGCACGGCGCCGATGTCGTCGTGGCGACGGGCTGGCAGACCGTGCACCCAGCGCTGCTACTCGACCAGGTCCGTGCGCGCGCGTACCTGGTGCAGGATCACGAGCCGGAGTTCTACGCGACGTCTGCAGACCGGATGTTCGCCGAAGACACCTATCACCGTGGGCTATACGTGATCGCGGCGTCGCCGTGGCTGCGGGACCTGGTGCGCGACCAGTACGGCGCTGATGGCACCGCCTTCGAGCTAGGCGTCGACCACACGATCTACGGAGCCGACGAAGCGATCCCCCGCCGCGACGACACCGTTGTCTTTTACGGCCGCGGCGCCACCCCGCGCCGAGCGACGGAACTGGGCTGGCTCGCGCTCGCCGAACTGCGCCAACGCCGACCTAACGTACGGATCGTCGCTTACGGCGACAGCGCCCCGAACTGGGAACAGCCGTTCCCGTACGAATTCCTCGGCGTTGTCACGCCCGTGGAGCTTGCGGCGCTCTACCGCCGTGCGACCGCCGGCTTGGTGCTGTCGCTGACGAACTACTCGCTCATCCCGCAGGAGATGATGGCCTGCGGCCTGCCGCTGGTCGACCTGCGCGGCGGGTGCTCCGAGACGATGTTCGGCGAGGACGGCCCGGTGGAACTGGCGGACGCGGATCCGGTCGCGCTTGCCAACGCGCTGGAGCGGCTTCTCGACGACCCAGCGGAGTGGTCGCGCCGCTCGACGGCCGGCCTGTCGTGGGCCGCCGAGCGGACGTGGGACGCGGCGGTCGACGCCGTCGAGCACGGACTGCGCGAGAGCCTGCGCGTCCGTGCCCGAAATGCCGCTTAGCGGACCCGTTTCGTCTGTGCCTTGCTGACGACACCGACGAACGGGTAGCCGGCCTCGCTGGGTACCCGCACGCGGAACTTCAGCTTGCTGCCGGGACGTACGACGCGGAGGCGGTACCGCCCCTTGAAGCGGCCCTTCTTGTCGGTGCGACGCAGCGCGAAGGTCTGCCAGGACGGTCCGGCCTTGCCCTGGATGGCGATGATCTTGCCGCCCTTGGGGATGTTCCCGCCGGCAACTCTGCCGGAGTACCGGACAAGACCCCAGTTGGAGATCCGGACCTTCAGCGAGACCTTCGCCTTGACCCGGAGGGTCAGCGACTTCGCGATCCCCGGCCCGCAGAGGCGGATCGTTCCGTTGCCGTGACGGGCGCGGAACCGCTCGGTGAAGCTGCCGCGCGCCGACGTGCGGAGCGAGCCGAGTGCGGTGACCTTGGAGCCGCGGACATGGAAGACGTCGATCTCCGTGTTGGCGGGTGCGCGGCCCTTCACGCTGAACCGCTGGCCGTGGCTGACGGTCAGGCGCGACGCTTCGTTCTTGGCGAAGCGTGCGGTCAGGCCGGAGCCGACACAGGCTGCCCCGCCACCAATGCCCCCGGCTGCGCCAGCGGCGCCCCCTCCAGTGGCGTCGCCGGAACCCGGATTCGTGCCAGGCGTATTCCGGACGACGAACTCCGGATTGGACCAAACCGTTGTGCGGTTCCCAGAGGCATCCTCCACGTAGACCTTGACGTTGTGAGTGCCGTCGCTGAGCGTGCGGGTGTCCAGCGAGGTGTCGTGCTGGATGCTCTTACGGCACGGCTCGCGATAGAGGAATTCGTACGGAGTGTTGGGGTCAACGCCTGCGTCGGCACAGCGGCCGTCGTTGGAGTCGACGACTGCCGTACGGAGTACGCGCCCGTTGACCTCCACGAGCGTGCGAAACACACCCGAAGCAGCGTCTGTGGCGGTGAACGACAGAAGCTCGGTCCCGCTGTGGGTGGAGGCAGCCGTCAGACGTCCACCAACCCCGGACGTCAGCGGCGCTTCCGGGTCACGAAGTGTGAACTCAGCAGCGTGGACTCGTGCGACGGCCATCACGCCTTCCCGCGGCATGCAGTACTGGCCGGTCGTCCCGCCACAACCGGCATTGATGTACCAGTGAGCAACCGCACCCAGCGGACGGGTGTCCTCCACCAGCAGGTTGGCCCCTGCCAGTGCAGGCCCGCTCGTACCGAGCCCAGAACATCCATAGGCCGCTGGGCAGTAGTCAACGACGTAGCTTCCGGTTGCCGTGTTAACCGGCCTGGCGCTAAAGACGAATGGCGTCGCGGCTGGCTCTCCTGCGCTCATCACTGCCGCACTCCGCCACACGCGGTAGCCAGCAATTGAAGTGCCAGGAGGAGCTGACCATCCCCACGTTACGATGCCGGTATTGGCTGGCTGGGCGTGGGCGCGGCTGACTTCCGCGACAAGCGGGCCTCCGTTCGGGCACGAATTCGAGGGGTCGCTAAACACAGCCTCCCCCCGCGAGGCCGACCACCCATCGGTCGGTGCAGGCATCCCCGCGGGCGTCATGCACGAGTACACCCGGTACTCGCCCGCGAGCGCGGAGTCGGTCGCAACATGGATGAGCAGGGCTGCAGCGCCGATCGCGGATAGTGCCCGCGCAGTCATGGGACGTGACAACGTGAATCCTCTCTTGGAGACATGTATCTGTCCCCTCTAGGCACCAGCGGCTCGAAACTCGCCCCCCCAAACGACCGCCACTCATGCCAACCTGAGCGCGCAGAAGATACCGGCTTCCTGCATTAGGTGAAGACTCCCGAAAGGTAGGTCAGGCGTCCGCCATATGCGAGGCCCGCGATACCTACGATTACCGCCACCGCGGCGGGGCGCTGCCAACGCAGGGGAAGGCCAATGAGTGCGCCGGCTGCAAGGGCTGCCAACGGAGCCGCTGCAGTGAAGAGGTAACGGCCCTGTTCTCCTGGGACCGACCGCGGAGTTGGCGTGTAGTACGCGAAGGAGATCGCAACGATGACCGTGATCGGGACAGCAAGCAGGAACCCAAGTTCCCAGTTCCAGGCACTGAATCGAGCGCGCGCTCTCCACAGGGCAACGATGCCCGTCGCCAGTAGCAGAGCGAGACTCACGAGGATCGCCGTGAACAAGACCTTGGGTAACAGGAACGAGTACCAGCCAAACGCGCCCCAGCCCCGGACGATGTAGATGTCGTAGAGCGGCCACGACATCAGGTAGTGCTCCTGCATGAAGGGCAGTCTCGGAAGTGCGACTTGCCAGGCGTAGGAGATCTTGCCTCCCAGCGACCCGAACATGCTGACGCCAACAGCGCCTTCACCGCCCGCAGGGCCAGGCGCTCCATCCGCAACGGTCATGCTCAGCAACGCGCGCAGGGCCACACTCGCGAGCACGAAAGCGCCGCCGATCGTTGCAGCCGCCTTCGTGGCCGGTAGGAGCTCGCGATGCCGCCATACGTAACCTGCAACTACCAACAGCGCAGGAGGGAAGAGAGCGAGACCGGTGGCCTTCAGCAGTGGTGTAACAGCGAGCGCGACGCCGAAGCCCACGAGGACCCAAGGCGTCGGTCGACGCAACGTTCGGACGCCGAAGTAGGCGATGAGCGCCGCTCCCGCATTGACCCCCATATCGTTGTTCACCGCTCCGGCTATGAACGAGAACATCGGATGGAGCGCGACCAGTAGGCCCGCGAGAAGCGCGAGCTCAGGGCGCCCAGGCAGCAGCTCGCGAACGATCCCAAAAGCGCTGAGCGCAACAACTACCGCCAGTAGCGCCGACAACAGTCGCGCGAGCGTCAGTTGGGCGAAGATGTCGTCGCCTCCGGCGAAGTACCCGGGTAATAGCAGCGAGTAGTACGCGGGAAGGTGCAGCCGTGTAGCCTCCGCGTACCCGCCGCCGTTATCGAGTGGATCCTGTCCAGCGATCTCGTCGTAGCGCTGGCGAGCGCTGTCGGTCCATGGCGGCCTTTGATCTGACCCACCGATGCGCGTTGGGTGGCGGAGCGCCTCCAGTGCGTAAGCGTGGCCGGTCGAGTACGCGCCCTGGGCAGTGGGAGACGAATCCGGGCGTGTCTGTCGCTCAGCGACAGACTGGAGGTAAGCGAAGTGCTCGGACTCGTCAGGGCTGTCGAATGGCAGTGTAGTCACGGCCCACGACGCAGCACTCATGAACGCGACCGCCGACAGCAGCGCCACCGCTCGACGCCCGTCGAGCCCTGCAATGACACCGACGACACTCGCGGCCAGGGCCGCGGGGAGGAGCACGAGCATCACGAACCACAGCACTGCTGGCGCAATGAACCCAGGCCGGAACAGAGCAGCTCGTTCCATCACCTCCGGCCACTGGTCGACGAGGCTCTTCCGAGCGCCCTCCTCCGGAAGGAACAGCATCGACAGCCTCGCCTCGAGCCGTTCGCCGTCCAACCGAAGCGCCCGGTCGTTGCTCTGGAGCCGATCAGCACCGGCAATCGCGACATCGCCGCCACGCGCTCGCAGGCAGACCGTCGCCGTAGTCGCGTTCAGCACTGGCTCGAACCAAGCTGTGAGTGCTTCGAATGCTGCGACGTCAACGGTGCTTGCTCGAGTCGTCCCCTCAGGGCTGTCGAGGGTGACGCGCACAGAGGCGGGACCCTCTGTCGGGGCCATGGCGAAGCGGACCCCGGCAGTTCCAGGCGGAACCTCGACGTCGTAGGCGCACAGCCGATCGCCCTGCGGGATCGTCGCGATAAGGCTCAGCGGCCGTACCCCGTTCCCCCCTGTGACGTATTCCCGTGGCTTCACCACGTAGGCGACAAGCAGCGCCAAGGCGACAACACCAGCGACGAGCCCCGTGAGGACCGTCGCGTTGGTTGCGACGTACTGGAGCCTCCTCACGCCACCACCTCCACCCAATCCAACGGCCGCGCACACAGCTCTCGCCAGTCAGCAGCAGCCACCGCCCGCACGCTCACTGCCGGCGATTCGCCCACCAGGTACACCAACCCCAGCGGCCTGAACAAGCCACCGCTCCCCGGAGCAAGCCCCGCGCCACGACGCTCAACCGTCACCGTGTGCGGACCAGCCGCCAACTCCACCTCCCCAACCTGTTCGGCAACCCGCCGCCCAGCCAGCCGATTCCGGAGCACACCCACGGTCTCTCCATCGATCTCCACCGCGGTCGCCCGGCCGATGCTGCCCTCCAGCCATACGCCGTACCGCCCGGCCGCCGGGACTTGAAGGGAAGCGCTCGCCGAGCCGCCGCCCGCAGGAAGCGTCAGTACCGGATCGTCACGGTCTCGCCGCCAGCCGGAGGGCCTGTCATCGCGAGCCGGGTTGACGGTCAACGCCTGCGGCGCCTCGGCGACCACAATTCTCCCGCCCGACTGCCGAGCGTTGCGGGCGACCTCGCGAGCCTGATCACACGACATCACCGACGACGGGCTCCGCGGGCCGTCGCCCAGAGGAATCCGTCCCAGAAGAGACGCTGGGTCGCCGGTGCGCCGCCAGACGTCGTAGTGCTCGGTCCCGCCCGCGCGCTCATACAAAGACGACGGCCGCGACCCGATCGGGCCGCGCCGGGTGATCAGCACCGGGTAGCCCGCCAAGTTCTCCGGTGTCATGCCGTCGAGGTCAGCAGCCGCCGCGCGCTGCGTCCGGTCCGTGTCGCCCGGCGACGTCACCACCAACGGCCCCCGCTCGGGCCGGGCCTCCCGCAGGAAGTACGGGCCGAACTCCTCGAACTCCGACACGAGCACCGGGCCCTCGCCCGCCAGTTCGTCGCCGAGCTCCGCGAGCTCGGCCAGGCGGTCCTGCGGCGCGATCGACGAGCTTCGGTAGATGAGGACATTCGAAGCCAGAACCCCGAGCAGCACAGCAGCCGCTCCGGTCAACGCGACGGCGCGGTGACGATCGAGGTGCCCGGTGATGCCGAGCATCGCGATCGTCAGGATCGCCGGCGAGACGATCACCAGCGCCTTCGCGTCCGCCCACAGGGAACCGCGGGCCAACACGAAGATCGCCCCGAGTACCATCGTCGCGCCGTACAGCAGCGGGACCCATGCGCGCCGGCCGATGCACCATGCGACACCGAAGCCCGCGGCGATCAGGACCGCGACCTCGCCGATCCGCGTCGCGATCAGCAGCGTGCCCGTCGGAGGCGTCCGGAAGTCGCCCGTCAGCCACACGCCGAGCGACTGGTCCAAAGCCAGCGCGCGCAGCAGGTTCCCTGCCTCGCCCGCCGTCGCGACCGACGTCGCCACACTCGTCGCGGTGCTCAGCAGCACCAGCGACTGGGACGCCAGGACCGCGCCGACCAGCACCACAATGGCCGTCGGGCCCGCCAGCTCTCGCGACGACCGGCCCGCGAGCGCGGCCAGCACCAGGAAGCCGAGCACCAACGGACCCGCCCACAGCACCGCAGATGGGCCCAGCGCGCCCACCGCAGCAGCGGCAGCCACCGTGACCGGGACCGCCGCGCGCCACTCCGCACCGGCAGCTGCAGCCGCCGGAATCGTCGCCGCCAGCGTTGCCAGCATCACGCTGACCACGACCTCCTTGATGCTGCCCTGCATCACGAAGGCCACCAGCAGCGCGGGCTGCGCGGCGACGACCGCCACCAACGCCGCCTTGCGCGCCGAGCCCAACACCGGCTGCGCGAGCCCGGCGATCGCCAGGGTCAGCAGCACCAGCATCACGCTGAGGAACGGCTGGAACAGCCACGCCAGGTCAGTGGGAACGAGGCGCGCGAGTGCGCCGAGCGCCGTCGCGCCGCCCGCCGGATAGGCGTTGTCGTCGTAGTAACTCTGGAACGCGAAGGCGTACGCCGACGGCGGCAGGCTCGACGCGTCGCGGGCGCGCTCGGGCATCTCCTGCGCACCGGCCAGGTGCAGTGCCGTGTCGCCCAGCACGGTGTACCCGGCGAAGCTCGGCGAGCCCGTCGCCAGCACCGGCATGCTCACCACGAGGAAGACGACCAGCGCGGCGGCGCCCGCCCACTTCGCCTCCCGTAGTTCCACCACGCGCGTGCGGCCGAGGACCAAGCCTGCAACGGACGCGGCAACCACCACCCAGACCGTCGACGGCGCCGTCGCAGACGAGATCGTCGTCAGCTGCGTAAGACACACCAACGCCGCCCCGCCCACCGGCAGCACCAGGACGGGCGCGAGCACCCGGCCGCTGAGCCAGTCCACCAGCAGCCCGAGCCCGAGGCATGCCACGAGGGCCACCAGCGGGAAGACGATCCAGGAGAGGAACACGACGGGCTATCCGCTGGCCGCGCGGGCCACGGGGTCTACGTGCGTCGCAGCCCGAGGATGCTCAACAGGAACGATGCGAAGAACACCTGGGTCCCGATGATCACCAGTGTCGCGGCGAGCACGGCCAGGCGCTCCTCGGAGAGCTGACCGAAGCCGCGCTCGATCCACGTCCCGATGATCCACGCGGCGAGGATGAACCCGAGGCCCGCGATCGCGATGCCGAGCGTGAGCCCGTGCTCCAGGCGGAAACGCTCACGCATGCGGTCGAACCACGGGTCCTTGTCGTTCATGAAGTACGCGCCGTACGCGTGGGCACACAGCCCCATGGACACGACCTGCGTGCCGACGATCATCAGCAGCGAGCCCGCGACCATGGAGTGCAGCTGCCACTCGCGGCCGAACACCGGGACCTCGAACACGGAGATCAGCGCCACGACGACGCCGAGCGCCAGGAGCGTGAGCCCCGGGATGACGAACAGGTGCGTCGGGCTGTGGACCAGCAGGAAGCGCAGGTGCCGCCAGCCGTCACGGAAGCTCGAGAGCTTCGACTCGCCGGCCCGCGGGTGGTACTCGATGGGGAACTCGCGGATATCGAGGTTCTCCTTGCTCGCCCGGATGACCATCTCCGAGGCGAACTCCATGCCGGTCGTCCGCAGGTCGAGCTGCGGGAGGACATCGCGGCGCAACGCACGCATGCCGCAGTGCGCGTCGCGGATGCCGGTGCGGAAGAAGAGGTTGAGGATGCCGCTGAGGATCGGGTTGCCGACGTAGCGGTGCAGCCACGGCATCGCACCCGGCTGGATGTTGTCCATCCGGTCGCCCATGACGAGCTGCGCGCCGTCGTCGAGCTGGGCGACGAACCGGGGGATCTCGGCGAAGTCGTACGTGAGGTCGGCGTCCAGCATCACGATGTACTCGCCGCGGGCGGCGGCGAAGCCCGCGAGGTACGCGCTGCCGTAGCCGCGGCGCGGTTCGTGGATGACGCGGGCGCCCGCGGCGGCGGCGCGCTCGGCGCTGCGGTCGTCCGACGCGTTGTCGGCCACGATGACCTCGCCGGACAGCCCGGCGTCGTCGAGGGCGGTCAGCGCGCGGCTGACGCATTCCTCGATGTGCTCTTCCTCGTTCAGGCAGGGAATGACCACCGAGACTCGCGGAGTCGGCGTGCCAGCTTCACGGAGGCTCTCCGCAATGCCCGGTTCCTGGTGCGTGGTGCTCACGGAAGACGGTGCGTGGTTCGGGTCTCGGCCCTCATGGCCAGTCCCGGTGCTTCAACGGCCGCGGACGCAGAAAGTCGCGGCGTACTGTCGTCGAGGCTATCGGATCGGTCCGAGGGATAGCCTGCCCGCGCGTGAGCCCGCCCGACCGCCCGCTGCGCATCTGCCTGGTCTACGACTGCCTGTACCCGTGGACCGTGGGGGGCGCCGAGCACTGGTACCGCCAGTTCGCCGAGGGTCTCGCCGCCGCCGGGCACGAGGTCACGTACCTGACGCGGAGGCAGTGGGGCAAGGATGACGCGCCGGCGCTCCCGGGCATCAACGTCATCGCTGTCTCCAAGCGCGAGCCGCTGTACACCGACGACGGACGGCGGCGCATCATGGAGGCCGTCCGGTTCGGCGCCGGCGTGCTGCGCCACCTGCGCCGGAACCCAGGCCGCTACGACGTGGTGCACACCGCCGCGTTCCCCTACTTCAGCCTGCTCGCCGCCCGGGTCGCCGCCCGCAACGACGACTTCCGCCTCGTCGTGGACTGGCACGAGGTGTGGACGCTCGGCTACTGGCAGGAGTACCTCGGCCCGCTCGGCGGCCACGTTGGCTACCGCATCCAGCGCGCGTGCATCCGGGTCCCGCAGCACGCCAACTGCTACGCCCAGCTCCACGTCGAACGGCTTCGAGACGAAGGGCTGCAGGGGCCGATCCGGCTCATCGAGGGGATGTACACCGGCGACATGGATCCCAAGCCCGTGCGCGATGCCGACCCGCTCGTGATCTTCGCCGGGCGGCACATCCCCGAGAAGCGCGTGCCCGCGCTGGTGCCCGCGCTGGTCGAGGCGCGCAAGCACCTGCCCGACCTCCAGGGACTCATCTTCGGCGACGGGCCCGAGCGGCTGGAGGTGCGCCGGCAGATCGCCGAGCACCACGCGGCTGAGTGGCTGTCCGCGCCCGGGTTCGTCGAGTCCGCAGTGCTCGACAGCGCCATGGGTCGCGCGATCTGCGTCGTCCTCCCGTCGCGGCGCGAGGGCTACGGGATGATCGTCATCGAGGCCGCCGCGTACGGGACACCGAGCGTCGTCGTCGACGACCCCGACAACGCCGCGACCGAGCGCATCGAGGAGGGTGTCAACGGCTTCATCGCCCCGTCGGTCGAACCGGCGGACCTGGCGGCGGCGATCGTCCGGATCGCGCAGGAGGGTCGTCCGCTGCGCGATCGAACGTCCGCGTGGTTCACCGAGCACGCGGCGTCGCTGTCGCTCGAGGGCTCGATGCAGCAGCTGCTCGACGACTACGCCGAGAGCGCGCGGCGGTAGCTCGCCAGGCAGCCCTCGGCGGTCGCGCGCCAGGTGAAGCGCGCGGACTGCTCGTGGCCGCGGCGGATGAGGTCGGCGGCCAGCTCGGGCTCGGCCAGCACCCGGCCGATCGCCGCGGCGATGGCGGCGGGATCCTCCGGATCGGCCAGCAGCGCGGCGTCGCCCGCCACCTCGGCCAGGGATGACCGGGCGCTGCAGACGACAGGCACGCCGCGCATCATCGCCTCGAGCACCGGCAGCCCAAATCCCTCGTAGAGCGAAGGGAACGCGACGCACGCTGCGGCGGCCAGGAGACCCTCCAGTGCGGCGTCCTCCATCCAGCCGAGGAAGAGCACGTCGCCGGTGATCTGCAGCCGCGCGGCCTCAGCACGCAGCTCGGCTTCGTGCTCGGTGGCGTAGCCCGGCAGCACCAGCAACGGGCGCGGTGCGGCCAGCAACGCGTGGGCCTGCAACAGACGGATGAGGTTCTTGTGCGGGCGCTTCGCCGACGTGCTGACCACGAGCGGGCGGTCACCCAGGTGCAGGCGGGCGCGCAGGTCGGCCTCAGGCTCGGGCGCCGACCGCGGCGGCCGGGCCGCGAGGGGCACGACGTCGACCCGGTCGGCAGGGATCTTCAGCAGCTCGACGATGTCGTCACGCGTGGCCTGCGAGTCGGCGATCACGCGGTCCGACCGGCGTGCCGCCAGCGGGACCAGCGCCTTCATCCCCATCGCCCGCAGGCCGAAGTGCGCCTCGGGGAAGTGCTTGTAGATGAGGTCGTGGATCGTCACGACCCGCTTGAAGCCACCACGCGCCGGGCCGGTGCTGCCGAGCGAGTGGACGAGGTCGCACCCCACGCCGCCGGCCAGCCGCGGCAGCAGGAGCTGTTCGCCGCGGACCCACTGCACACGGTTGCGTGCCTGGACCGGCACGACCACGTGCTCCATGGCGTCGTGCCACGGCCCGTCCGCCACGGCGGCCTCCTCGTTGACGAACGCGGTGAAGCGCACGTCGGGCGCGGCGGCGACGAGCTCGGGCAGCAGCTCACGCGCCGCGACCTCCATGCCGCCGGTGTCCCCCGGAACGAGGAAGACGAGATTCAGGCCGATGTGCATCAGGGAAGTCAGGCGCGCAGCGCGCGGTCGTAAGCGTCGAGCGTGGCCTGCGCCGCCGCCTCCCACGTGAACCGCGCCGCCCAGGCAGGCCCCGCGGTGCGGATCCGGTCGCCGTCGAGCAGCGCGCCGGAGACGGCCGCCGCAGCCGACGCGGGATCGTAGGGATCGAACAGGTGGACCGCGTCGCCGCCGATCTCCCTCAGCACCGGAATCGACGAGCACGCGACGGGCAGCCCGCGGTCGAGCGCCTCGATGACCGGCAGGCCGAAGCCCTCACCGAGCGTCGGGAAGCCGAACGCGTCGGCCACCCGGAAGAGCGCCTCGAGATCGGCGTCGGGGACGTAGTCGATGAACCGCACGCGGCCAGTGACGCCGAGCGATGCGGCCAACTCGCGCAGCTCGCGGTCGTAGGGCTCGGGATGGCCGACGAGCGCGAGCACCACGTCGTCGGGCAGCGACGGCAGCGCGCGGACGAGCAGCCCCTGGTTCTTGTGCGGGCGCTTGGCGCCGACGCACAGGACGACGCGCCGGCCGGCAAGAGCGTGCTCCGCCGTGACCCGCTCGATCGGGAGACCCTCGGCGGACGGCGCAGGGCGGCGCCCGTGGTGGGCGACGACGAACTGCGCGGGGTCCAGCCCGAGCGTCGCGCACACGTCGTCCCGGGCGGCGGCGGTGCCCGAGAGCAGCGCATCGGCGTCCCGGGCGGCGCCCGCGACGATCGCCTTCATGCCCACGGTCGTCGCCGGCCCAAAGGTCTTCTGGTGCATGAACGTGACGTCGTGCAGCGTCACGACGTGTCGCACCCCGGGCGTCCACACGGGCCCGATGCTCGCGAGGCTGTGCAGGACATCGAAGCCACGCTCGCGGGCCAGCGACGGCAGTTTGATCTGCTCGGCGACCTGGCGGCGCAGGCGCTGGCCGTCCTCGCAGTTCAGCGCCACGATGCGCGCGAAGTCGGTCCAGCCGTCAGCCGTCAGCGATGCCGCGCCCGACCGCGTGGTGACGACCGTGAGCTCGACGTCCGGGCGGGCACGGGCGATCGCCGGCGCGAGGCCGCGCAGGTACGTCTCGGGGCCGCCGGACACGCCGGGATCGAGAAACAGCGCGTTCATCCCGACCCGTCGCAACCCGGTAGCTTGGCCCGTCCCATGGGCTACTTCGACTGGCACGAGCAGCCAGGCTACTTCCGCGACGTCACCCGGCACTTCGCGCCCGACGCGACCCTGCTGGACCTCGGCT
>SXGQ01311599.1_pt1 | contig 15590 bp, 23 predicted proteins | sample 3178371 | NCBI WGS metagenome assembly SXGQ01 (sample SAMN11356859, study PRJNA531348) | freshwater metagenome | isolation source: freshwater sample F1-20 | place: China: Fuxian Lake, Yuxi | collected 2017-12-25
CAAGCACCCCATGCAGCTTACAGCACGTATTCTGACTAGCTTCCCTGCAAACTGGTACCGTGAAGCCTTCGGTAAGACGCAGAATGCTACTGTGAGGGAGATGGCGAAGCTCGGTATTTTTGGCACGTTCGACTTCACCAAAGGTGGGAACCTTAGGGACATCTTGGAAGAGGCTGGGGCCGAGGGCAGATCTATTGGTAAGACCATCATGCGATTCATGGAGGCTGGTGCCAAGGCTTCCGACGTTTCTGTGCGCCAAGCTATCTATGAGCAGGTGTTGAAAGAAACCGGAGACGCCGCAGCGGCAGAGTCTCGCGCCCGGGAGATCATCAACTTCTCCAGGCGGGGCGCGTCTAACTTCATGAACACGATGATTGCCATCGTGCCGTTCTTCAACGCATACGCCCGAGGTATGGATAAGCTGGCGGTGGCCGCTGCGGGCAAAGCTGTTGGACAATCGGTAGGACAAGCTAGAGCGATGTTCTACAAGCGTATGGGCGTGATGACAGCTATGGGGCTTGCTTACGCCCTGATGATGTCTGATGATGACGAGTACAACGCACTGCCTGACCATGTGCGGGACACGAACTGGATCCTCCCTTACGGTAAGGATCTTGGCTTTACTCCAGCGATTCCCATTCCTGCCGAACTCGCGTTCTTCTTCAAAGCTATCCCTGAGCGTGTTGTGCGGTACTACAAACTGCAAGGGACGGATGAAGAGAAAGCGGCTATCGATGTCGTAGGTAATTTGCTGAAGCGTGGGGTGGACGTGTTTTCGTCCCCCAACGTCACGGCGCAGTTGCTCCGTCCGTTCGTCGAAAACATCACGAACTACTCGTGGTTCCTCGGTCGCCCGCTTGAGTCGCAGGGCCAGCTTGCACTGGACCCCTTCCAGCGCTTCGGCACCGGCACATCTGACACCGCGAAAGAAGCAGCCAAGAAGCTCGAAGATCTGTACCAGACAACTGGTGTGGAACTGTTCCGCGTCTCTCCGATCAAGATCGAGAACGCCATTCGGGGGATCCTGGGCACGACCGCAGGTGTAGCGCTGGCTATGACAGACGCGTTCATCAACCCCACGCGAACTGACCGCCCCCTGCACCAAATGCTCGCTGCCCAACTCACAGGTGCGTCGGCTGTGATGAAGGACCCTGTCGGTACGAGGTACCTCGACGAGGTCTATGATCTGGAAAAGGATGTCAACCGCGTCAACTCAACGTACAACCGTATGTTGGAGCGTGAGCCTGAGAACGCTGACGAGTACCTGCGTAAGAACGTAGGCTTGTTCTCCATCCGCCCTGCAGTGTCGTCCTTGATGAAGACAATCAAGGAACTCAACGATGAAGCTGCTTTAGTTGACCGTACTACGGAGATCAGTGGGGCAGAGCGCCGCACGCTGATCAACCAGCTACGTGCCCAACAGAACCAGATCGCGCAACAGGTAGGGCTGTTGCGTACCCAGGCTCGGAAGATCCAGCAGGGGATGTAAAAAATTGCCCCCGGGGAGTGAACTCACCCGGGGGCCAACTAGGAGGGAGACCGACTCAGAAGCAATCGGCGGGGCGGACTATACCTCACGCCAGACGCGAATGCCAAGCATCCCGTCCTCGATCCGTTCTGCCCATGTGATCTTGAACCCCACGCGGCTGTAGCGGTGCACCAGCACCCACGCCATAGACCGTGCTTCCAGGCACGGCACGAAGAAGCTCTGACCCGGCTCAAGCCACTGCGGCAACCGGTACCTGACGCCCCTGATCGTGGCAACCTCAGGCAGTTCATGCGGGAGCCGACGATCCATCGAGGTCATCGAGGTTCATCAGACTGCGGGCGTTCTGGAACTCCAGCACATCGACCGCCCCCAGGTCGGTACGCCAGCCAGCGCCCATGCGCTTCTTGGTGACGTTGACCGTGCCTCCGGTTTCCTGCTTGAACAGCGGACCTATCTCCTTGGCGTTGATGTAGTTGGTGGCGCACCACTTGGTGAACTCCCGCTTGTTGATGAACAACGTATCGGTATCAGGTTCGTACCTGATGATCAGTTCAGCCTGAGGTTCCACCCTAGGTGCTTCCGGCAAGCCGCTGGGCCCAGTCTTCCTGTTGACGATCAGGATGTTCCTGATGTTCTTGTTGATGAACGACGACACCGTGCTGGATGCAGTGGTGCTGACGGCCTTCAGTTCATCACGCAGGTCGCGCACCTTGTTGACGAGCTTCTTGGCGATGCGGCCAATATCGTATCTAGTCAGCCCCAGGTGGTTTGTCACCAACCCTGCCGAGACCATGCAAATCACAGCGTTCAGCTTGTACCGTTCGGTCTGGGTCCAGCGCTCCATACCGTAGATCTTGTCTCTGGTGTTCTCCCAGATCCGCTTCACTTCATCAAGATGCGGGATGACATAGCGCATGAATATGTCACCGGCCAGACCGTAGTTGTCCAGAATCTTGTTGAACGTCAACTGTGCACCGAGCACATCGTCAGGTAGGGGGGTGTCCAGGCGGATCTCCAATGACCGTGCAAGTTCCCCTTGAGGATCAGACTTGATCGTTGACAGTCTATCTTCGAGGGTAGTGTTGCTCGACATGATAGTGATCTGCTTCCAACGGGTATTGTTCACACGCTCCGCGTTGGTGTTCGCCTGCATTCTGTCTCTAGCACGGCCTTGCGTAGAGTTGTAGAGCAGGTCAGAGATCTCCATGGGGTCCGCGTTGGTCATCTCGTCGATGGTGACGATGATGCCGTTCATTAAGCCCATGCGGTGTATCTTCGTGAGCTTCGTGTCCTGAGCGTCCTTCATCAGGTTCACAGGGTCTCCGAAGATCGAGTTCGCAATCCGCAGGATGGTGGTCTTGCCCGTGCCTGACTTCTTCGAGTAGTAATTCAGCACAGCCCCGCTCTCGGGAGACAGGTGCATGAACACGCTTCCGAAACCAGCTAGCACACCCGCTGCGTGCATGTCCATCTCGGGCTTGTTGTACAGATCGACTACGCTCTTCCAGTCATCGATATTGCCTTTGGGTGTGAACCAGTTTACGTAGTTCTCTAGGGGCTTGGACGTTGGGCTGTGAATGACGCCGTTGTGCGTGTATTCACGATTACCGATAACGAAAGTGTTATCAGCGGTCCAGCCAAACTTGACTCGCATGTTGTCGGCTTTCTCAGCTTTTTGCAGTTCTTCGATCATCTTGCTGAACAGCAACTGTAGGCCACTCAGTTGACGATCCTCAAACGCAATGACCCCCTCACGGTTTACGCAGTCCCGGAACTTGTCCTTGGATGCGACTTCGCTTTGTTGTATCGTGAACTCACGTACATCGTTGTGCGGAAGATGGTGCCTGACCCAGAGCGTGTCGCCACCACCATGGTTGTCGCGCATCCGCCGATAGATGTAGATGTCGTAGGGGTTGACCAGCACGGTCTTGTCCCCCTGCGGGTTGTACTGCTTCATGTACACGCCGCCAGTAGCGCCACGCACGAAGGGTGCCGGGTAGGCCGGGATCGTCTCTTCGCGGTCTTCGACCTTGACCGCCACCGGTTCGGTCGTCGTCTTGATCTCTGCCCCAAGCTGGATCGGGGACGTGATCTTGCCTAGGTGCGGGCACTTCTCACACAGCGGCCCCTCGTCCAACCCCCTGAACGTCTCACAGGTGTACGGCCCCTTGGTCAGCGAAGCCTTGGCCTCGGTCTCCTCAGGGCTGTAGTTGGGGTGGTTCTTCGAGATCTCGTGTATGGCCCAGTCCCTGTCCTCGCAGTGCTGTGCAATCGACAGCACGCCGCGCCACAGCGGCTCGGCAAGGGTCTCAGGGTTGCGGATCGCGTTGTTGATCTGCTCGCAGCCGAAGCTGCCAACAGACTTCATCCAGATGGTGTGAAACTTGTTGGTCTTGTTGGGGTCAACGAAGAGCTTCTTTGTCTCCTCTATCGAGCCCTTGGACAACGCCCGCGCTTTGGCGAACATATCCGCTTGGGATACTTCGACGCCAATGATCTCGCGCAGCGTGTTGAAATCATGGTGCTTGATCGGCGTGAGCAGCGCGACGGTAGCACCGTTCTTGGTGTTGATCGTGCCCGGAATACGCAGTACCCGGACGTAGTCCGCAGTGCAGGCACCGTCAACCTTGAAATTCTCAGCGACACACCTGTGCTTCAGAGCCTCAGCTACCGCATGCCACTCATGCAGCGCGACGCTGTCATTGAAGATCCAGTGTGCATGGATACCGTTACCCGAGTCGATGAGCGTGGGTCTTGGCAATCCAACGGAAGTGCAGAATGTACGCAGGGCTCCTAGCCCTTCTGCTTTGTCTTTGTATGGTTTTTTCTCTCCGCAGTCTATGTCTATGTACAGTTCGCGCTTCGCTACGGCGTTCTCTGCGTTCGCTTTTTCCTGCGCTCCAAACCCTGCTGTTGCGTAGTAGAGGTCGAGTCCACTATGAACAAGCTGCTCCGCTTGTTCCGCCATCTCCTCGAATGATGACGAGAAGACATTGCGACGCTTGTCCGTGGGTTTGTGGATTAGCCGTAGTACATAACGCGTGCCTTGTGGGAGGATGCTTCTGAAGAAGTCTGTGAAAGCCATGGGGGCACGGGAGTAGCCCAGGTGCGACGAGCACCGGGGAAGCTGGCTGGGGGAGGGTCACGCCGGGGGCAGGGTGGAACGATAGTACGCCAGCACGCGCTCACGCAAGTGCTTCGACACATCTCGCTTACCCGAGAACCAGCGGTAGACCGCCACCTTGGTCACGTCCAAGGCGTGGGCAACGTCAGCCACCGGGACCTGCCGGTATATGCAGAGCCGCCCCAGTTGGACGCCAAGCAGGCTTGGGTCTGCGTCGGCGTTGAGCCGGATGATTTTTGCGGTGTAGGGCATGGTGGTAGGTGGGGCGGTCCCGGCGCAACCCGGGACTATTGCGGGGGTAGGAGACCTTTGGAAGGAGCCCCCGCTCACGCGCTTGTCGCCGCCCCGTTCAATCAGTCGTCAGCGTCGTCGCCCCATTGCGACAGGATGTTGCTGACATCGGGCACCGCAGGGGCCGGTGCCTTGGCTTCACGCACAGCGGGCTCTTCGACCGGCGCAGGGGCCGGGGCGGACTTGGTGACCTTGAATCCGCTTGCCGCAGGCTTGGGTGCAGGAGCAGGCTTCGGAGCGGGCGCAGGGGCCACAGGGGTGGGCGCAGCAGAGAACACCGGCATGGGGGCCGGAGCGGGCTCAGGCGCAGGCACAGCCGTGCCGTCCTCAGGTGCACCGTCCATCTCACCCACGGTCATCGTCACAGCGTCGATGGCAGCGGGCTCGTCCTTGCGGGCGACGATAGAGTTGTACTCGTCCACTTCCAGGGGACGCACCGCATTGAACGTCACCTTGACACCCTCAGCCTCAGTGTCGAACCGAAGCTCGGTGACCACCGCATTGACCTCGATGCCGTGACCGCCCAGGAAACGAGCGTACTGCTGCAGGCCCATCTTGCGACCTTCGCCTTGGCTGAAGATCGACGCAGCGGGGATGACCATCGCGTAGATGTCACCTTCCAGATCGTTCTCCAGAAGCACAGCCAGACGGCGTTGGAAGCGGCAGGCACGCGAATCAGGACGGTCCCCAGAACCCTTGATGTTCTGCGGGCACTTGTCGCAACTGCTGGCCTGGGGTGCCTTCACACTGGGGTGCGGAACCTTACTATCATCGGACCAGCACACAGGGCGCGACTTCGTACCCTTGACGTACTTCTCCGCGTAGAAGCCACGGGAGTTCGCACTGGCAGCACGAACCACCACGATGTTCATCGAGCGGTTCTCGTTCTTGGCAACCTCTTGCCCGCCGACGATGAGGCGGAACACACCGCCTTCCAAGCTGATGCGCTTGCTGCTGGTGCCCATGAGCGACCGGGTCAGGTCGCTGAGTTCACCACGCTTCAGGTGTGCAGGCAGTTGACTGCCGTTCTGGAAAAGAGTCATTTCAGACATTCAAGCTCTCCTTACGGTAACCGTGTACTTGGTTTCGACATTCATGCCCTTGGGCATCTTGTCTGGATTTGCTTTGAGGAACTCCCCCATAGCGCGTTGTGCGATGCGACGTTCTAGCAAGTCGAGTGCTTGGTTCTCCTTAACGAAGTTGTGCATGGACTCCCAGTCGGAAGTCCAATAAGAAGTCTTGACACCACGGATGATGGTGCCTGCGCTGGTCTTGATGCTATCGCCACCAGCACGCTTACAGACATCGAGCAGCGTGTGCTCGATGATCTCCATCTGGTCCTTGATGGCCTTGTCCTTGGCCTCGTACTCTTGGGTCAGGGCGGAACGCGCATCGCGCATCTTGATGTACGCCCTGACGAGTTTTTCAGTGGGCACTTGAGGTGCCTCGATACTGGGCTCCATGGGATCTCCTAGGGTTGAGGGTTTAGAGTTTACGTGGCAACTTTGGATGTGTCAAGCACCTCCTGGCGGTAGAGGTCCAGCAGGGTGCTCATGTCTTCGGTCTTCGAGTCCAGCGCGTCATAGAGCTTGCGCTCCACCTGGGTGCTGCACAGCCGCACAACGAGGCAGGGGTTCTTCTGCCCCGAGCGGTGCACCCGGGCATTGGCCTGATGGTAGGTCTCGTTCGACGTCACAGGCCCCCACCAGACCACGGTGTTGGCTGCGTGCAGGGTGACCCCGTGCGAAGCTGCCGCAGGCTGGATGAGGAGCACTCGCGGCTCGGGCTGGGTCTGGAAGTCAGCGAAGATCTTGTTGCGCTGCCCCACGGGCACGCTGCCGTCGATCACTTCAACGGTGTACTCATCCTTCTTGAGTTTCTCGTGCAGTACCTTGATGGTGTGCCGGAAGGGGACAAAGACCAACACCTTGTGAGTGCTCTCTTCGATGGCCTCCAGCAACACGTTGTATCGGGTAGTGATGTCGAACTCAACCGCGTTACCGTCGTCCGAGTAGACCGCACCGCAAGAGACTTGCAGTAGCTTGTTGAGATTGGTAGCAGCGTTGACTGAGGTGACGGTCTCACCACCTGCCGCCATAATGAACTGCTCCTTCAACAGCTTGTAGTACTTAGACTGCTGCGGGGTCAGAGGCACGTCCCGTGTGGTGTACAGAAGCTCGGGTAGATCCAGGCAGTCGTCCTTGGTAAACCGGATCGCTGGCTGCAGAACTTGGTTGACGATCTCCTGTGCGTTCGACTTCGCTTTCCATTTGAACTGCGTGACCTTGTGCATCACTCGGTCCCGGAATGCGTAGAAGTAGTTCGGCACAGACGTGTCATCCATCATCTTCGCCAACCCATAGGCATCGGTCGGTGCCTGCGAGGCAGGGGTACCGGTCGCCATCCACAGCCACGTATTGGGGGTGATGAGTTGGTTGATGGCCTTCCAGCGCTTGGTCGTCGCTGTCTTCACCGCGTTTGCTTCATCGATGATGATGAGGTCAAACCCCCCGTCTTTGAGTTCGTTGAGGACCGTCTCCACACCGTCGAAGTTGATCACCACAAACTCAGCGTCTGAAGCGATGATCTTGGCCCGCTTCTTGCGGTCACCGTAGGCCACGTCCACCCTGCGGTGCATCAGCGTCTTGAACAAGTCCGCCTGCCACGCCGGGGCCATGATGGACAGCGGGCAGATGACCAGTACCCTTCGTACAAACTTGCGTTCAAGAAGGTAGTCCGCAGCCCAGGCGAACGATGCGGTCTTGCCCGTGCCCGGGTCATTGAAGCAATACGCCCGCTTGTGCAGTGTCATGAACGCTGCGGTCGTCTTCTGGTGCTGGAACGGTTTGAACACCCCAGGCCACTTGTAGCGGCCCAGGATGGGCGAGGGCACATTCTTCACACCCAGATTGCGCAGCACCCGCGCTTCGTCCAGGCCCCACCAAACCAAGACGTCAGAAGTCCCAGAGCTTTGGGCAACAACTTTCGCCTTCGGTATGGTGGCTAGAACCCGTTCGGGATTGCGCAGCCGAAGCAGAAGCGCTTTGTTTTCAATGATCTGCATGATCTGGCGTCCCGTGCTTCGCATCCCAACGCCTTATAGCTTCCGTGATGATGGCCTTCCATTCTTGTTTTGGCAGTCTTTCTTTGACCACATCAACAATTATGTTTGGTAGACCACGCATCTGTTTCCTCGGCTTGAGGATGCTGAGTTCTGAATTGCGTTGGTTTATCTCTTGCCCTACGATCCTACGCTGTTCCTTAGTCAACAAACCATCTTCAAGAAAGGAACGCAGATAAATAAGCCGCGACCGCAGGCACTCTATCTTCTGCTCGTCGGTGAGTTCTTCGGGGAGTTCCCAACCCAGCAGGTTCACCCCACGTACTGAGGGTCGTGTAGAGAACGAGCCCTCACGGTTATAAAACTGCTCACTCCTAGCGGTACTTTTATACATATGTTTCTCACTTGAGCGCGAACTTGTGGTCTTCCACCATCTGCAGCAGCCGCAGAGCTTGCGTCTTGGCATCGTCCAGCGCGACGTGTCCAGTACCCACACGCCCCACCCTGGTCTTCATGAACATCGCGGAAATCGTCCGGTAGCAGCGATCATTCCAGAAGTGCCAGGGCACATCATGCTTAACAGCACGGTAGGCAGCGGTTATCAGTGCATTGTCGAAGTTCGCACCGTTACCCCAGACAATAGCCGTGTCTAGCGGGGGCATCCACATGGTGAACTTGGTGAGTGCTACTTCGAGCGAGAACTCCCCCTTGAACGCAGCCCGCCGAGCTTCGTCAGACTGCTTGCCCCACCACTCCAGGGTGCTCTTCTGTGCACGCAACCCCGCAGCTTTGCACGATTCCGGGTCGATGGTGACGTAGAACTCTTCCCCCAGACCTTTCTCAGCGCTGAATTTCACAGCACCGATACTGAGGATGATGTCCCCCGGGCGGGCGCCCAAGGTCTCGATGTCTACCATTACATGATTCTGTTGCATTCTCCACTCCAAAAAGACATCCAGCCCAAGGGACAAAGTCCGTTGAGCTAGCGTTTGCCCCGATCCCCGGGACGGGGTTACTTGCCCGAGTTCGGGCCTTTGAAATTCCGTGCGCTGTTCGCACTGAACGACTTGAGCCGCACGTTCCCGGGCTTGCTCTTGCCGCCATCCTTGATAGGAGTCACATGGTCGAGGGCCTTGCCCCTGCGTGAATCCCTACCGTTCTCTTTGTCCCAGGCTCTGCGAGCACGCTGCCGTTCGGACTGCTTGGCCCTGCCACCGTTGGCGAGGAAGTCCGCGTACTCCTTCTTGTGGTCTCTGTCCTTCATGTCCTTGTAGGGCATGTCAACCTCCGTTGGCCCCGTTGTGGGGGCAGGTCGTTACGATGCAGTGCCGCTTACACAGCCCTGACGGGCTAGGGTTCCACACCCCCAGGTTGTGCGCAACCTCCAGGCGGCGCACGTCCTCCATCCACTGTCTCCAGTAGAGCTTCTCTTGCGCGGCTTCATAGTCCGCTGGCTTGAAGTTGTTGGCAACGACGAACAGCAGCCCCGCCCGCACCTTACGGACGAACGGGAAGTGCTTGAAGATCATCAGTGCCATCAACTCAAGCTGCGCTGTGTCAGCGTACTTCGTGGACTTGCTGGTCTTGTAGTCCACCACCCGGGCGACGCCCTTCTCTTCGTTGATGATAAGCAGGTCCGCGATACCCCGACACCACACCGTGCTGTCCTTGAATCCGCAGGGGCTGAGTTCCTTGGTCAACCCCATCTCGTACTCGCAGTACTTCGTCCCAGGCAGCGAACGAAGAGCGCTTAGGTGTGGCTTCGTGAAGCTGAACTCTGGTGGTAGCTCGACACCATCCCGCATGAAGTTCTCTGCCGCTGTGTGGAAGTTCTTTCCGTACAACGTAGCCTCAGTGTGTTCGGGCTCCTTGAAGTTCTTCGCTACCTTGATCTCGTAGAACTTTTTTGGACAAGTCTTGAAGGACTTGAGGGACGAGTAGGACCAGGGTCCGGGCAATGTCATGACGAGCGCGGACGGGCCGAAGGCCCGTTCTCCATGATGGCAAGTACACCCTGAAGGATACGCACTTCCACGCCAAGATGCAAGGCCGCTTCGCTCGCTTCAGCGTACCGGTGCTCAAGGCACAGGTCATGGATCTGTTTGGTGAACCGTTCGATGGTGATGAGCGGCATAGCGTAGTCGTTGAGGTTCTCGTTCATGCTTCCCCGTAGTTCCGGCCTATGCCGGATTCGCAGTTGATCGGACAGCCTTTGGCCCAGTCAGGCACCCACCGCATGCACTCCTCGACGTAAGCCCGAGCGGCCTCGACTTCTTCTTCTCGGGCCAGGGCAACGACGCTGTCGTGAACGGTGAGCTTGGTCGGTAGTTTACGTGCAATCCGTAACATCTGATACATCACGATGATCCGGGCAAGTGCTTGGCACACGTTTTCCACCAGCTTGCCACCGTAGATATCCACTAGACCAGTGTCGTCTTTGTAGCCCCAACGACTTAACTTAGAGTTGAAAGCACGGTAAAGCTGCGGATAGCTGATGTACAGCCCGCTGGGTAAACGGACACCATATTTACCTTCTATCCTGACCACACCTTCACGTCCAAACCACATACTGTTGTTGTCGTACATAGCTTGGATCGCACGTTCTCCTTGGTTCCAAAGGCCCACGATCTTTGGCACGCTGTCACGGTAGGTCTTGATGATCCGCTCGCACTCGTCCGCAGGCATGTCCACCGAGGGCTTCGCTGCCTTGAGCGTTACCTGCAGCTTCCCTGCCCCGGTCTGGTAGCCGCAGCCGAGGACTACAGTCTTACCTACAAAACGTTCTTGTTGGTCTGCCTTGGTAATCTGCCTGCCGAAGATCGTCGTCGCCAGCTTGCAGTACACGTCCACACCGTTGGCGAAGTCTTGCACCAGATCGTCCTGTCCAGCCCACCACGCCAGCATGCGGGCCTCGATGTTGGACGAGTCACAGTTGATGATGACCCACCCGGGCGGTGCCTCGATGCACTCCTTGAGCCCCACGTTGCCCCGGGACGGCAGGTTCTGGAGGTTAATTCCATCCGAATTATGGACTAGCTTGCCGTTAGCCACAAACCTGTGACGAGGTCCGCAGTTCTTTATGTCATACACTGGGACGAGCATACTTCACCCTTTGTAGAATTTCGTCGTCTGATGCACCCTGCCTAATCCAGACTCTTAAGGTTTCATACGTTAAATCTGGCCGCTGGGCTTGCAGACTTCGTATGCGTCCCCCTTGGGCGGTTCGTTTGTATATGCGTTTATTACGTGCTTGCTCAGTCCTAGTGGCCCACCGAAGATTTCCAGGTTCATAGTGCGCGTTGTTATCTATACGATCTATGGAGTGTGCATTACTGGGCCTAGGGCCTAGATTTTGTAACACCCATTCAACAAACGCGCGAATTGTAGGGAACTTAAACTCTATACCCCTACCTCCGTAGTTTGTATATGCAGCGTTGTTTTTATTTGTGCACCGCCCTTTTGCGCTTATCCCTATTTTGGATACTAACTCAAGTTGTTCATATCCGAACTGCACACGTAGCGGATCTGACTCCAATTTTTGGGTGTTTACCTTGAGCGCGGCTTGGGACCCTTTCACAGCAAAAGCGTGGCGCATCTCCGGCGTCTTTCTAGCGGCCCGTTCTTTAGAAGAGCACGATAAGCATTTTTTTGTTCCTGCTATTAGGTCAGACACTCTAAAGCGTTTTTCGGTGCCGCATTGGCAGCGCATTAGTATTTTGCTTGCATAGGTGGTGTGCAGTGGCTCTAGCGGAGTCAATGTCGTCGTTGGAAGGATTTCTAGCAGTTTTAATTCTACATTGTCTCTGCATTGCTTCAGATAAGCTAACCTCGCCGGCTTCGGTGAATACGACATGTTCTGATGTTCCTGTTACGCCGTCCCAAGATATGACTTCGCGGTACCCGCTGAACTGAACCCCTTCGTGTTCAACGAACGCCTCTCCGTCCCATACGAGGTCATCGGCTAGCACATCTACGATCTGCTTGCTCACGACACCGCGCCGGCTTGGATCATACACTAAGACCTGCGTTCCGGCTACTAGACAGCCCGACGAGCGCTTGGTCCGGGCATAGGCGTACTTCAGCGGCACGGGGAACCGTGGGTCGCGCTTGGCGATGTCAATGAACCGCTGCGTGCGGGTCTCTTCCAGGGTGCTCTTGACACCCATGCGTGCTGCAACCAGTGCCTGGACCTGCGGGTTGTCGTGTTCCAGCAGGGCCTTCATGCCCACGTCGGTCTTGGCAAATGCGAACGTACTCTTGCCCGTGGTCGGGCTGATTTTCATAGGCACATCGACGCCCAGGGTCTCCAGCAAAACCGCGAAGCGTTGGTTAGACATGAGTTCGGACTTGTCCACCGTGACCCGCTCCATGAGCGCAGCCTTCTGTGCCACAACTTCTTCGAGATGGCCTTCGAGCTTGCTCAGGTTCAGTCGCAGCATGGGCTCTGTGAACATGCGGATGTGCAGGTCGATGAGCTTGAGTTCCTGCATAGGGAACTGTCCACGGTTGTCCCCTTCGCTCGGGTCGTACCACCCGTTGGACATGAGATGCCACAGGTCATAGCACAACTCCACATCCTTGAGGCAGTAGGCAACGTACTGCTGGAACTCTGAAGGGCTGAAGTCTTTCCTCCTCATCCCCATGGCGTTCTGCACGAACGTGCCCTTGTCGTCTAACCCGTAGCGTTTCGCCAGGGAAGCGAGGGAGTTGTTCCTCGACCCAAACATGGCACGGCCCATGGACAGGGTGTCCAGCCACGCAGCCGGGTTCACCCCGAAACGCCAAGCCAGGATCGCACCGTCGAACAGGGTGTTGTGGCACAGGACCGCGTAGCGTCCCCACTCGATTTCGTCGAACTGGTGCTTGATCTCAAGGTGCGTGCCCTCGATGAAGTCGAGCCTGCCATCCGGCCAGCGTATGCCAACCATGATGACCTCGAATCGTGGATCACGCACATATTCTTCAGTTGTCAGCTTGCTTAGACTGTACTCCTTGTCGTAATACGTTTCAAAGTCAATCGTGAGGATCTCCATTATTTCCGCTCCAAGAACCACTGTTCCAGAAGTTCGATTGTATCTTCCCTGACCACCATTGCGCTACCCCCGGCCTTCTGAATTTCAGCCATCTCACGCTCTTGTAGTGCAGTTGGTTTGTTGAACCCTGCCTTGCACTCGACGCCAAGGAACATGCCCCTGAAGCACACGATGATGTCGGGCACGCCCGCACGTCCGTAGCCGTTCTGCGCTGGGAAGAAGTAGTACGCCTTGTACTTCTTGATGATGTCAACGCATCGGGCCTTGACCTTGGATTCCGGAGTGCTCACTTCGCCCCCTTGAGACGTGCTTCCCACGTTGTTTGTTGGGATTGCAAAGTTGAACCGGATTTGGGTGTCTCCGTCTCTACCTCGATCAGCTTCTCAAGGTAGTGCTTTGCCTTACGCAGGTCTTCCACACCACCTTTCTGTCTCCAGCGGGAGACGTACTTGACGATGTTCCCTTCAAGGTAGTTGAGGTTGTTGGCGATGATGTAGTCCCACGGCTGCATGGGCTTGTCTTTGTAGTGACCTGGGCCGGTGTTGTTCGCGCTCATTTGCTTCCCCATCTGAGGTTGTGCTGTTCCGGTTTGATCTTGCGATCTTTCAGTCGGTGCCTTGACTGTGTCAGTGTTGGCATGGTCATGCCGGGTTCCGCTGTCTCGCAGGAGACGAACGACTTGAGGCACTTAGGGCACATGCGCCTGCGCCAGACCTGCCCGTCCAGTGGGCGGCTCTCCAGCACGGTGGACTTCCCGTCCTTGTTGCAATGCGGACATCTCACGTTTTTTCATCCTTCGTCGTGCAGACCTCTCGGTCGAAGTCATCCTCGGTGGGCGCTTGGCATCGTATGTAGGTCTGCCCCACCCCCACACGGCGATTGTGTATCGGCCCATAGTGTCCTGGCGCCACAGGACAACCCTGACAAGATTACGGTTGCGCAGGGCGCGGATGAACTTGCGCGTGGTGTTGAGAGCCAGCCCCGAGCTATCGGAGAACTCTTGCGTCGTGCCGCCGCCTTTTTCCAGGGCCTCGACCACCGCCGCGTAGGCTGTGGTGTTGCTGAGGTGCGTGTTTAAAGCCATCAGAAGAGCGCCTCCTCGCCTTGCCCCCGTTCAGCGCGGGCCTGCTTGGCGAACCACCGGGCGACGATGGCACGTTCCTCGTCCGTCTTGAAAGGCCACAGCCAGCGAGCAAGCGTCAGGCCCGAGGGGTGCATGGGTTCGTTCATTTCGGTTCCTTCAAAAACATCCCAACTCCTCCGTCAGATAGCAGATTCGCCAAAGTGTCTGCTCTGTCGGGCTGTATTTTGGCAATTTCTGCTGCTATTCTTTCTGCTTCATGCGCAGGCAGTTTAAGCAGCACCCACAGCGTACCGTGAAACCATGCATCACGCGCACGATTGGCACGCTCTTGCTCGATGACTTTATTAAGCTGTTCAAACGCGTCCCTCATTTGTTGATTGCGTACTGGGACTAAGTGTTTCATTTCGGTTCTTCCTTAGTCAACTTCGACTCACAGGGCGTCTCCAGTACCCACGGGCCGATCCACACGGTGCGTGTGGCTGCAGGATGCAGCGGGCTGACCTTGATGTTGCGCAGGCAGTCCTCGCACTCTGGCTTGTGTGCCCCGGCGCAGCGAGCTACGTCATTGGGGAGGTAGGTCATGTCAACCCCACCAGTTTGAACGCCAACGCTGTTGGCACTGTCCGTTGCACATACGCCCGATGCAGTGGGCACCAATAGTGGATGGTGGTCATGTCTGCTCCAATCCTGCCCGCGCCTTGGCATACGCTTCGCTTATCGCTTTGCTGAACCGCACCTGAGCAGCCCGCACGGCTTCCCACGCCCTACGCCGCCTTGCGGCGTAGATGTACCAGGGATACAGGCGGTCTTTGATCTTGCGGATGCGGCGTCTCATTTGGCACTCCTTCGAAGTGCCGTTGCCAACTCCATCAGCCATCTCACCTCGAAGTGGTCAGACATGATGTCGGCTTGGCGATGCAGAGTGTCAGCGAGTCGATTACGTTCTGCGTTTACCGCCTCCGCTATCTTCTTGTCCGCGTCCCAAGGCAGCGGTGTACCACCCAGTTCATACGCCTTGTTTCTCCACATTGCGGCGCTGAGCTTGTGGATATCACAGTACGGGCAGGTCATTTGTTCCCCCTTGCGCGGATGGCTTTGGCGCACCAATTAGCGGCATTCCATCCCGGTTCTTCACACACCTTCGCACACGCCTCGCGCTCGGCTGCCACTGCCGCCACCGCAGCGGCGCAGGCGGCTTTTGTGGCATCCGCGACGCCTCTGTCGTAGCTCTCCATCACCAGTTGGCGCAGTTCTTCTCTGAGGCCCGTGATCATTTGTTCCCCCTTGCGCGGATGGCGGCGGCGCAATCAGCAGACAAGTCTTTCCGACCGTCATCAATCACATCACACACCTTCGCACACGCCTCACGCTCCGTCAACAGCCCCTCGGCAATCTGCGTGCCGAGGTGGTCCAGCAGATCCTCAATCGTGTCTCCGTGTCCGGTGGCGTAGCCCATGCTGCGCATCCAGTGAGCGACTTTCTCACGCTCTACTGCGGCGACGAGGGCG
>SXGQ01683728.1_pt1 | contig 15589 bp, 12 predicted proteins | sample 3178371 | NCBI WGS metagenome assembly SXGQ01 (sample SAMN11356859, study PRJNA531348) | freshwater metagenome | isolation source: freshwater sample F1-20 | place: China: Fuxian Lake, Yuxi | collected 2017-12-25
ATCGCCGCAAGGTGGTAGCGGACGAAAAATGCGTCGTTCGGCGTGATGACGCCGTCATTGAAAACCGGAAACGGCGTCTCCAACTGCGGCGGACGATGGGTAAGCAGGATGAGCGGGCGTTTTCCCGGAAACTGCACGAGCTTGCGTTCACCGTTCGCAAACGGGAGCTGAACGGTGTCTTCCGCGACTGCGCGGGCACCTGAAAACGCGGCGAGCGTGCCCATCGCAGAACGGGCGAGAAACTGGCGGCGGTCGAGTCCGGGTCGGATGGTCATACGGACATCTACTGCGCGAGCCATCGCACTTGCAACGCCCGAAACCGGAGAAGCGGCGCGCATTTCCGCCGGAAAAAGGGCCGTCCGCCGGCACCAAAGAATCCCGTATTTTCCCTTGCCTGTGCCCTGCCCCGCGCTAGGGTTCGCGCTCCTTTCCACCGTAATAGGCGTGCGCGTGTGCGCATGCCCGGCGGGATGGGATCAACTCGGTAACCGTGGTTTGTAATCTCAAATAATCAAATGATTGAAATGAAAGAACTGCTCGCGAAGTCCATGCGTGACTTCAAAGAGGGCAGCATCGTCAAAGGCACCATCCTCGAAATCCGTCCGCGCGAAGTGCTCGTGGACATCGGATACAAGAGCGAAGGCGCCATCCCATCGAGCGAATTCGACGACCTCGAAAATCTCCAGGTAGGAGATGAAGTCGAAGTGCTGCTCTGCCGTCTGGAGAATGATGACGGCATGGTCGTGCTCTCCAAGGAGCGCGCCGCTGCAAAGCAGAACTGGGAGAAAATCGTCGGCGTGTTCAACGCAGGCGGCCTCATCAAAGGCAAAGTCAAGGGCTCCGTCAAAGGCGGCCTGCTCGTCAACATCGGCGTCGAGGCATTCTGCCCCGGCTCGCAGATTGACATCGTCCCACCCAAGGATCTTACCGGATTCGTCGGCAACACCTACGAGTTCAAAATCGTCAAGCTCATCGACGACCGCCGCAACGTGGTCCTCTCCCGCCGCGAGATCATCGAGGCGGAGCGCAGCGAGAAGCGGGGCGCATTCCTCTCGGCGAAGAAGAAGGGCGACACCGTTAAGGGCATCGTCAAGAACCTCACCGACTTCGGCGCATTCGTCGATCTCGACGGTATGGACGGCCTGCTGCACATCACCGACATGTCGTGGGGCCGCCTCACGCACCCCGGTGAGCTGCTCAAGGTTGGCCAGGAAATCGACGTCGTCATCCTCGACATCAACATGGACAAGGAGCGCATTTCGCTCGGTCTCAAGCAGACCCAGCGCAATCCGTGGGACAAAATCGAAGAGCGCTTTGCAGTCGGCGCGAAGGTCAAGGGCAAGGTCACAAACCTCATGCCTTACGGCGCATTCGTCGAACTCGAAGAGGGCGTCGAAGGCCTCATCCACGTCTCCGAACTCTCGTGGACGAAGCGCATCGCCCGTCCAAGCGACGTGCTCACGATGGGCCAGGAAGTCGAAGCGATCGTTCTCGGCGTCAACAAAGACGAGCAGAAGATCAGCCTCGGCATCCGCCAGCTCGAGACGAATCCTTGGGACGCGATGGAGCACAAGTATCCAATCGGCAAGACCGTCAAAGGCATCGTCCGCAACCTCACCGCATACGGTGCGTTCGTGGAGCTCGAAGAAGGCATCGACGGAATGGTGCACGTGTCCGACATGAGCTGGACACGCAAGATCAACCATCCTTCCGAGCAGGTGAAGAAGGGCGACGAAGTCGAAGCAGTCGTGATCGACATCGACAAGAACGCCCAGCGAATCAGCCTTGGCATGAAGCAGATCGAAGAGGATCCGTGGAAGGCCATCGAGACGCGCTACAAGATCGGCGACAAGGTCAAAGGCAAGGTCACCAAGCTCGCCACCTTCGGCGCGTTTGTGGAACTCGACGGCGACATCGACGGCCTCGTGCACATCTCCCAGCTCCGCGAAGACCGCGTTGAGAAGGTCAAGGACGTGCTCAAAGTCGGCGACGAAATCGAAGCCCGCGTCATCAAAGTCGACAAGGGTGAGCGCCGCATCGGCCTCTCGATCAAGGCAGCGAACTACAGCGAAGAAGACATGCGCAAGGAAGCCGCAGCCTTCGACACTGCAATCAAGCCCGGCGAAGACCTCGTCGGCCTCGATCAAGCGTTCGCCTCTGCGTTCGAGGACTACCGTCCCGGCCAGAAGTAAGGTCACTTTCGCCTAGCGCGAAAACCAATCACAGCCGCGGGCATCTCGGAAACGGGGTGCCCGCGGTTTTTTGTTTGTCAGCGAGGCGGGGATTCCAGTGTTGCTCGGGCGGGCGGCGCCGCCGCATTAAACGGCGCGCACCGAGCTATCGGAGAATCTGCAACTTCGGCATCGCCATCCGCGACGACCGCACCTCCGCATCGCTCACTCCTGTGCACTGGAACAAGTTAAACTGCGTCGGCTGAAGGGCGTCGACGACTTTGAGCACCGCGGGCTGGAAAATACGCGCCGACATCCTACTCACGCCGCAACCCCGCTTTCGCAATTGCCGCATCCACTTTCACCGCATCCACGCCACCCTTGGTCATGACGGACGTGAACTGCGTGAAGTCGCCAGTCAGCACACACAGCGCGTATGCTCGCGTCTCCACGGTTGGAGAGTTCAGCGCATCGCGGAAAAGCGGATGCACGCAGTCGGACAATTGATCCTGCAAAAGCGAGGCGTATGCGTCTTTGATTTCCCAAGGCAGACCCGCGTGCCATTGCTTGACGATTTCGCCGACTATCTCGTCGCTCAGTTCATCCCGCAGACACTCCAGCTTCTCAAAATTACACGCCGCAATCGCGTCGAGAATCCCGGGCATCAACTCGGCTGCCGGTTTTCCTCGACGCGTGGGCTTTGGCATTGCCTGCGTCTGCAATGGTGGCGTCGGTGCGGGTCTGCGGGCGAGGATTTCGTGCGGCGTGAACTTTCTCCCGCGCAGCTTTTCCTCGGCGGCGAGCGGCACCAGCCACTCGCATCCACAAGCCCTCACATGCGCAAGATATCGCTCCACAATTTCCTGAAGCGTTGTCTGCGTCCCGATATCCGGGGCTGCCCCCGAGCGCTCGCCAAGCGAAAGCGGACCCTCCGGAAAATCGAGATGCAAATGGACATCAAGGACGGTCCTTCGTTGAGCGTCATCCGGTGGATGTCCAAAGCCGAGTGCGATTGCGGGTGCGTGCATGGAGCGGAGATAACAACGTCACGGTCGCACGCACCACATCAAACCCGAAGTTGAGCACCCCGTCCGCGCGGCGAATGGTCCCGGGGATTGGATGGGATTGGTTCGTTGAGGTGATTTGTGCTTCGATGTCGCCGGTCCGTTCACTTCGTTCGATCTTCCAATTGCCCACCTTTCACCGCTCGATTCGAGGTCGCCTACGTTGACCTTCTCGAGCATGCGGTGGTGCGTGTCGGCGGCGCGACTTTCCCGGCTGGTTCGTTTTTGTGAAACCCTGGCCTGGCACCTGACTCCACATTTTCAACACCCGATGCTCGCGGGGACCTCAAGGTCGGAGGTTTTGGGCCTTTTAGCTTCACGGAAGCCAAATGGTCACAACGCTGAAGCCCGCCCGGTCCACCGGGTGGGGCATCATTTATTGTGACAGCAGTATATCGCTCCATTCCGCTGGAGAACGCAGCCTTCGACACTGCAATCAAGCCCGGCGAAGACCTCGTCGGCCTCGATCAAGCGTTCGCCTCTGCGTTCGAGGACTACCGTCCCAGCCAGAAGTAAGGTCGCTTTCACCTAAACGCGAAAACCAATCACAGCCGCGGGCATCCTGGAAACGGGGTGCCCGCGGTTTTTTGTTTGGTGGATGCTGCACCACACCGTCGCCCGCAGCGAAACGCCTCAGTTTGCGCGACGGCGGCGGAATCCCGCCATTGCGGCAAGTCCACCAAGCAGCAGAACTGCGCTGCCGGGCTCGGGGATGACCTGGAGCGTCACTGCGCTGGTCGCGTTATCCACACCATCGTAGCTGATTCGGTATTGATTCAACCCGAGGACAAAATCCGTGTCATCGGCATAACCGGTGAAAGTTCCGCCGTCCCACGTGCCGCTGTAGTCGATGAACGTGAACACCTGTCCGAACGGGAGCGGCGTGGCGGAAACGTTGAAGTCCGAAATATTGAGGCTCGCGCTGCCGAGCAGATTCAAATTGCCGGATACATTCACGAGGTCGGTTGTGATGGCCGTGGTATTGATCTCGAGTTCGAAGGTGCCGCCGTTGAACGAAAGCGCGCCGGTATTGAGCGTTCCGATGCTGCTGCCGGGGGCGATTGTGCCGCCTGTGTTGATCAGCGTTGTCCCTGCATTGCCGGTGCCACCAAGCAAGCCGCCGCTGTTCACGGTCGTCCCGCTCGTGATGGCTCCGTTCACGAACAACGTGCCGGCATTTACCGTCACGCTGCCGCCGACGCTGCCGTCCACCTGCAACGTTCCAGCGCTTACCGTCGCGCTGCCGGTAATGCTGCCGCCGATTACCAACGTGCCCGCATTGACGGTGGTTGTGCCCGTGTAGGTATTGATTCCGCCGAGCACCCATGTGCCGCCGCCGGTCTTGGCGACGCTCAGGACACCCGCGCCCGCGGCCGAGGAATCCTGCAAATTTCCGCCAATCGTGTTCGCGCCGATGTTCGCGCCCGTGAGGGTCAGTGTCCGCGCAGTCGGACTACCGAAGGTCAGCGGCGCATTGGTGCCGGCGATCGTTGGCTGTGCGCTGATGGTTACCGAGGTGGCACTGGCAATCGCCACGATGACCGTCCCCGCAGGAATTCCATTACCAATGACACGCATCCCCGGCGCTAGATTCGCCGTGCTGCTGATCGCCGTGATAATGTTGGCGTTTGATACCGCCCAGGTTCCGGTAAGCCCCGTGACATCCGGCGAAATAGCACCGCCCGCCGGCGCGCTAAATACGATCGGACCCGTGCCCGATGCATCGAGCGTGGTGGATCCGGTGATGACGAAGTTGCGGTCCGTCGAACCCGCGCCGCCGCCTGCCGAAGCGATCGGCGCATAGCGCAGCGTTCCGCCCGAGAGCACCAGGCCCGCCGGACTGAGCGATTGACCGATACTGCTCGGCGAACCGGCATTGGCGATGCTATTGATGTTCAAAATTCCCGCAGCAACCCGTGCGGAACCGGCAAACGAATTCAACCCCGGCAGATTCCAAGTCCCGCTGCCATCCTTCGTGACGGACACGGTGGCGCTTCCCTGCGTAATCACGCCTGCAAAGGTGTTCACGCCGGTTCCCGTGCCGCCGAGTGTCAGCGCCTTGAAGCCCGTACCAGTGACCAGCAAATCCGTGTTAATCGTGAAGGCCTGCGCGCTGTTGTTGTTGATTTGCTGCATGATCTGGGTCGTTCCCAGTTCGAATTGCCGGCCGTTCAAGGTCAAAGGTGCCACCGCCGCGGCACTGTAGTTAAAATTGTGAGAGCTGATGATGCCCTGATTTCCCGCATTGGCCGCCGCTCCAAGGACGATGTTCCCCTCGCCTATGGTCGCGGTGTCCGCGAGGCTGGCCACCGTGAGATGCGCGCTCTGCCTGAACTGCGTATGCAAGAACCGGATCGGTCCGGTGAAATCATTTGCGAGCGAAGTGAGATTCACCGTGATCGAACCCTGCCCTCCCTGCGCGAGGCCGATGCCGCCGGTGCCCGTCACTTTGCCCGAGATGGTGAAGCTGCTGTTGTTGTTCAGGAGCGTCATCAGGCTGTTGTTATTCAGCGTAATCTGGCCGCTCGTGGAGGAGCCGCCAAATGTGTGCAGTGTCGTGCTGGCATTGACGGTGATCGGATTGTTGTTGATGGCCGTGAGCGTATTGAAAGCCATGTTGCCCTCGTTGATCACGATGCCGCCGGAGAACGTGTTGTTTGGTCCGGAGAGCACCATATTGCCCGGGCCATTCTTCACCAACGTCACCGGGTTTCCCGCATTATCTACGATGTCCGAAGAGATGGTATTCACCAGACCGAGGTTCGTTCCTGTGACACCGATCGTGATGTTCTGCGCGGTGATGTTGTAAACGTGGAGCAGAAGGTCATACGAACCACTGGCATTCCCGGCGGTGATGCTGCCTCCGGCTATCCTCGGTCCTTGCGCGACGCTGTTTCCCGTGAAAAGCAAACCGCCGTTTTCGAGGGTCAAGGTGTTCCCTGTGCCGACTGTGAGCGTCTGGGCAGTCGCGGGATTTTCGAATTTCAGGCTGTTCGTCGTCACGCTTCCCGAGAGCGTCGCGCTCGCCGATACGCGGGAATTATTCGAATCCACTCCACCACCCGTGGCGAGCGCGGTGTAGCCGGCATACGCGGCGAGCACATAGTTCGGACCCACTCCCGTATTCGTGGCCCAATCGAATCCCGTGCCGGCCGTGCCATTCGCAAACACCACCCGTCCGCCGTACACGCCGGTCGCGTCCTTGTCGGTCGTCGTGGTGATTTCCAAAGTGCCCGCGCCGGAGCTCAGCGCACGCCCCACGCGCAGACTCCCACCGCTCGCCGTGGAAGTAAGCGCACCGAGGTTCAGCGTCGTCGTCGTATCGCCATTCGGGTTCGCCAGAATGCTCCCGCCGCCGGAATTCACGGTGACACCTCCAAATGTCTGCGTCGTCGTACTCCCGGAGCCCTTGCCGCGAAGGACAAGGTTTCCGCCGCCGAAGCTCAGCGCATTGGTCGCCGCTATCAGGTCCGTCGGCGTAGCCATGTTCGCGAAGTCCAGCACCAGCGACCCGCCGTTGACTCTCACACCTCCGGTGAAAGTATTCGCCACGGTGCTGCTCAGCGTGAGCGAGCCCAAGCCGGACTTCGTCAACCCCGCGCTGCCGCCGAGAACCGTATCCGTATTCGCTCCGATGGTGGCCGTCGCGCCGTTATTGACGACCACGCTCCCCGTTCCGCCCAAGGTAACCACGCCACCACTTCCGCTGATCGTGACCAAGCCTTCCTGAAAGTTCAGACTGCCCGCGTTCTGCGCATCAGCCAGAGCGATCGTGTATGCACCAGTCGCACCGACGCCTGCGGAAAAGAACAGATCATCCGAGCTCAGCGTCGTGTAAGCCGACGTCGCAAGAATGCCGTTGGGATTGGCGCTCCAGGTTGTTCCGCCGGAACTCCACGCGCCAACCGGAGAAGCACCGCCAGCCCCCGCGATGGCACCATCGATGTCCCAAAAGTAGTTTACCGCATGCGCGGTCTGCATGGCCGTCAAAGCCGCGACGGGCCCGGCGAGAATGAGAATTGAACGGGGGGACATGCTGGCGCGCTTCCTAATGGTGCTCATAATTGGATCGGCAGTTTTCTGCAGGCTAACAACCGAATCGCCGACATCCGAATCCATTTCTATAAAGAACCTGCCCAATAAAGGGACAGGATGTTGAACGCACCCTCAGTTCGTGATCGTCTCGTTCAAATTCAGCAGCACATTTCCGCGCGCGGTCCAGGCGGCGAGTTCGCTTTCGTTGATGCCTTCGGGCTTGGGGAGGTCGCCGATTTTTACCAGCGCGGCGGCGGCGGTTTTGTCCTGGTTGTACGTGAGCAGTTGGGCGTCGAGCGTCTTGGCGAGGATGGCGGTTTCCTTTTCCGTCGGGATGCGGCCAAGCGCGGTGCGCCAGGCGAAGCGGAGTTTGGCGGCGTTGTCGGGGCCGCCTTCTTTCATGATTCGCTGGGCGAAACCGCGCGCGGCTTCCACGAAGACGGGATCGTTCATCAGGACGAGCGATTGAAGCGGCGTGCTCGTTTTGGCGCGCTGGGCGTTGCAGAATTCGCGGGTCGGGGCGTCGAGCGTGATGAAGGACGGATAGACCGTCGAGCGGCGCCAATAGACGTAGAGGCCGCGGCGGTAAAGGTCGGCGCCTTTCGACTTGTCGTAGTTGTAGCCGCCCATTTCGTTGATCTCCCAAGTGCCGGGCGGTTGCTCGGGTTTGATACTTTTGCCGCCGAGTTTCGGGTTGAGAATTCCGGCGATGGAGAGCGCGTTGTCGCGGATGATCTCCGCATCGAGTCGCTGGCGCGGACCGCGGGCGAGCAGGCGGTTCTCGCTGTCGCGGGCGAGCAGTTCCGGAGCGACGCGGGCGGACTGCCGGTAGGTCGCGCTCATCACCATCTGCTTGATCACGCGCTTCGTGTTCCAGTCGGTCATGAAATCGCCCGCGAGCCAGTCGAGCAGCTCGGGATGGCTCGGCCATTCGCCCTGCGAGCCGAAGTCATTGACCGTCTTCACGATTCCCGTGCCGAAAAGCATCGACCACCAGCGGTTCACCGTCACACGGGCGGTCAGCGGCTGCTCTTTCGAGACGAGCCATTTTGCAAAGTCGAGCCGGTTGAGCGGCTTGCCGTCGGCGCGCGGCGGGATTTGCGGGAGGAACTCCGGCACGCCCGGCGCGACCTTCTCGCCGTTCTGGTCGTATGCGCCGCGCACTTTCATGAACGTGTCGCGCGGCTTTTCCATCTCGGCCATCACCATCGTGTTCGGGATTGCCTTGTCGATGTCCGCGCGCGCCTTTTTCAAATCGGCCACCTTCTTCTGCGCCTCCGCGTATTCCGGTGCCTGCGTCTCGCGGAAGAGCTTTTGCAATTGCGCCTTCTGCTCCGGAGTCCGCTTGTCCGCAGGGATTGCCGCGATGGCCATCGTCGCGCCCGCGCCCAGCGAGGCCACTTCTCCCGCTGCGAGCGTGCGGCCATACACGCGGAAATCATCCACGCGCCCCGTGAACAGCGTGCCCGCTGCGCCGCGGCGTCCGATGCTGAAAGGCTCCGGCGTTTTGATCGTCTCGGTGAGCGTGTCGATGACCACCGCCGTCTTTTCGAGCTGCCCGTTCACATACATCTTCACGCCCGCGCCCTTGCCCGAGCCGTCGTAGGTCACCGTGAGATGAAGGAACGTATCCGCCGGCAAATCGCGCTGGCCCTGCACGTGAATCGTGTTCGACGGCCATTTGCTGATGAGATGAAAGCTGGGCTTCGTGCCGTGAAACTCCACATCCCAGCCGCGCACATTCCCGCCCGCCTCCATCTTGCCAAAAGGCGAGCCGCCGCCGGGCTTCAAGCGCAGCCATGCCGACACCGAAAACGCCTGATCCTTCTCAAAGCCGAACTTGTCGCCGTATTCGATCCACCCGTTCTTCTCCACGCGGAAACTATTCCCCACCGAGCCCTCCACAAACGTCCCCGTGCCCTTCAGCGTGCCCTCCACTTTCTTTCCGTCGTCGCTCGCGCCGTTGCCGTCGGCATCCAGCGGGATTTTCACCACCGGGCCTTTGGGCTCCACCGCTTCACCGCTGGCCACGCGCGCCTTCTCCCACTCCGCCTGATTGCCATCGAGCGACTTCCCGATCTCCTGCGCGGCCTTGTCTGCGGCGGCGATTTCGCCATCGAGCCGCTTCTGCTCGGCGACTTGCTCCGCGCTCGGCACTTGCAGAAAAGGCTTCGGATTCCGGTCGCGCACGCCGTCCTTTCCGTTCTCCGGCACGTTGTGGAAGAACGCATACACCTTGTAGAAATCCTTCTGCGTGATCGGGTCGTATTTGTGGTCGTGACACTGCGCGCACGCCACCGTCATCCCCATCCACGTCACGCCCGTCGTCGCCACACGGTCCACCACGTAGAGATTCAAATACTCCGCCTCGATGAGACCGCCCTCGTCGCTCGTCATCACGTTGCGATGAAAGCCCGACGCCACCTGCTGGTCGATCGTCGCATTCGGCAGCATGTCGCCCGCGAGCTGTTCGATGGTGAACTGGTCGAACGGCATCCCCGCATTGAACGCCTTGATCACCCACTCGCGCCACAGCCACATGTCCCGCAGCGAATCATTATGATACCCGCTCGTGTCGCCATAGCGCGCCAGGTCCAGCCACGGGATCGCCAGCCGCTCGCCAAAATGCGGCGACGCCAGCAGCCTGTCCACCGCCGCCGAGTACGCAGCCTCGCGGTCCGGTGCGGCGAGAAACGCATCCACCTCCGCCACGCTCGGCGGCAGCCCCGTCAAATCCAGCGACACCCGCCGCAGCAACCGCGCCGGCTCCTCCTCCGGCGAAGGCTTCAGCCCTTCCCTCGCCAGACGCGACTGCACAAACGCATCCACCGCATTCTTCGCCCCCGCCACCTGCGGCACCGCCACCGGCTTCACCGGCTCAAACGCCCAATGCCCCGTCCACTTCGCCCCCTCGGCCACCCAGCGTTTCAGCAGCTCCTTCTGCTCCGGCTTCAGCCGTTTCAGCTCCTTCGGCGGCGGCATCACATCGTCCTTGTCGTCCGTGAAAATGCGCTTCACCAACTCGCTCTTCGCCACATCCCCCGGCACCACCGCGCTCGCCCCCGACTCCGCCTTGCCAAAAGCCGACTCCTTCAAATCCAGCCGCAACTCCCCCTTGCGCTTCCCCGAGTCCGGCCCATGACATGTAAAACAAGTCTCCGAAAGAATCGGCCGGATATCGCGCGCAAAATCAATCTCCCCCGCGACCGTCGCAAAAGGCAGCGCAAGCAGCGGGAAAATGGAAAGGCTCTTCGTCATGGTGGAAATCACGCTAGCACAGAGGCCGCGCGCGCGGGGATTATTAGAGGGGAAGTGGGGCAGGTGCGCTCAACGAAAGAAGAATGGTGAGACCGGGGATTTCGGTCACGGATGTCAGCAGGGAGGATTATGACGTGATAGGGAGAGCCTGGAGTTTCCGTTCTGATTCCACATACATCTGATCCAGCGTTTTTTCGATGAGGGTGATAACAGCTTCGCGACTTGGGAACACATCAACAGTATTTTGGGCAATGATATGGTATGGCTTACCGCCGAATGAATGGATATGGAGCTTTGCGTCTTTGATGTTTAAATCGGAGTGCGCGAGCACTTGGTCGCGAAGAGCAAGTATTTGTTGGTGGAGTTCAAGTAGTTCCTGCGTTAGCTGCGGTGCTGGCAGTTTACGCCTTCCGTGCGCGCCTTTGGATACAGTGTACGGTATTGCATATTGAATGAGAGCGAAGCGGAAGGCTGCCCCGTGAATGGCAGACGGCTGCTCAACTGACCCGAGGGCTTGAAGAATGCTCCATGCACGGTTGAGGCTCTCGATGCATTCGACGTAGTGAACAAAGTCTTCTTCAGTTTGATTCATGGCTAAAAGATTACCCCGGCTTCCTCGCAAAGGATGACGGACCGGTTGACAAAAGTTTCGGGCATATTGGTTGAGGTGTTTTCCCAAAGCCCCAAAAATCCCTCCTCGTCTTTGAAGTCGAGTGCAAAGCCGCCGGTGCCGCGGAGGGCTGAAAGCCCGGCAATGTTATAGCCCAGGGTCGCGTCGGGCATTTGTATTGTCCCGGAGGGACTGCGAGAAATTAGCCGGTGGTGGAGCGACGAAGAAGCGGGAACCACCGGATCAGCAGATGGAATGGAATGCGCCCCGGAGGGTGCGCGAGAACCGCCCGCTTGCCGCCCGGTTCTTTCGCCCCTGCCGGGGCGTGTGCGCATTGGGGCCAGTGTCCGGTGGTTCTCGCTCCTTCGTCGCTCCACCACCGGCTACCATCGGGCAGTCCCTCCGGGACACATGTTTTGCGCCCACGCGCAAAACCCACCCGTTGCTCCAGCCCGAGCAGTCCGAGCACGACCAGCCATCGGATGATGTTCCATTTGCGGCGCAGCGGTGGGTCGGTGGGCATGGGGTGTGATGTTTACGGGCGGTAGATTTTCGCCTTCGGCAGCGCCGCCTTCAGCTCCGCGACGCTCTCCGGCGTCAGCCCTGTGCAGCCGGTGAGATAGACCTCTCGCAGAGCGGAGAGGTTTTTGAGCGCGTCCACGTTCGTCAGCCCCGTGCAACCGACGAGCGAGACAGTTTCCAGAGCGGAGAGGTTTCTTAGCCCGTCCACATTCGTGAGCGCTGTGCAACGTATCAGACCTAAAGTAATGAGCGCGGAATCTGGGGGCAGGGTTTCCAATGTCGTGAGGCTCTTGCAGTCGGAAAGAAAGACAACGGGCAGGCTCTTGCATCCGCGCAGGTTTGTCAGTGCCGCACATTCGTGGAGCGAGGCTTCTTGGAGATGGGGGAGACGTTCGAGCGCGGAGAGATCGCGAAGCCCGGCGGAGTTCTCGATTTGCAGTTGTTCGGGGTTCAGTTCGCGGACGACGGCAATGTGCTGTTCAAACATTTCGCCAGTTTGGATAAACAACCATTTCTCGCCATTCCGCCACGTCTCTTTCTTGAACACCGCCTTCCAGTCCTTCCGAACCGTTTCGACCGGATCTGTGTATAACAAAGTCCACCCCAGCGTCTTTGCCTCCGCGAGCGCGGAGCGAAACGCGTAAACCCGCCACCCGCTCCACCCCAGCCCGAGCAGTCCGAGCACGACCAGCCATCGCGTGATGTTCCATTTGCGGCGCAGCGGTGGGTCGGCGGGCATGGGGTGTTATGGAGCAGAGATTTGCGCATTGGGAAGCGCCGCCTTCAGCGCCACGACGCTCTCCTTCGTCAGCCCCGTGCAGCCGTTGAGCCAGACCTTTTGCAGAGCGGAGAGATTCTTGAGTGCGTCCACATTCGTCAGCCCCGTGCAGCCGTCGAGCCAAACCTCTTGCAGACCCGAGAGGTTCTTGAGCCAGTCCACATTCGTCAGCCCCGTGCAGCCGGTGAGAATGACATCTTGCAGAGCGGAGAGGTTCTTGAGGGCGTCCACATTCGTCAACCCCGTGCAGCGGATTAGCCCGAGCCCTTGCAGAGCGGAGAGGTTCTTGAGGGCATCCACATTGGTCAACCCCGTGCAGCCGGTGAGAAAGAGATTTTGCAGAGCGGAGAGGCTCTTGAGGGCGTCCACATTCGTCAGCCCCGTGCAGCCGATGAGATCGACCCTTCGCAGAGCGGGGAGGTTCTTGATTGCGTCCATATTCGTCAGCCCCGTGCAGTCGTAGAGATAGATTCCTTGCAGTCGGGTGAGTGGGCTGAGCGCGGAGAGGTCGCGCAAGGTGGCGGCGTTGTCTATCCGGAGCCCCCTCGGATTCAGCCGACGGACGATGGCGGGGTGCTGCTCAAACGCTTCGCTCGTCGGGATGTCCACGAATGTCACGCCATCCAGCCAGGTCTCTTTCCTGAACGCCGTCTTCCAGTTCGCCCGAATCGTTTCGACCGGGTCGGTGTGCTCCACCGTCCACCCCAGCGCCTCTGCCTGCTTGAGCGCGGAGCGAAACGCGTAAACCCGCCACCCGCTCCACCCCAGCCCGAGCAGTGCGAGCACGACCAGCCATCGCGTGATGTTCCATTTGCGGCGCAGCGGTGGGTCGGTGGGCATGACAGGTTGTGGTGGCTTGCGGATGCCGAAGGAACGGCGTCCAGCGTGTTAAGTCGAGCGCACGTGACAATCAGTCCATTGCATGGTCGCGTCAAACCGGAAGCAAAAACCTACCGGGTCACTCCACCTTCGCAAACCGCTCCCCATCGAAGCGAAACTTCTGCGAGGCCTTCCGGTGCTCATCACTGACCAAAACGCTTCCGTCTGCATTCAGTTCGATATTGCCGTGGGGCGGGACCGGAAACGGAAACACCGCCGGGGTTAAGTCCTGCCATCCGTCGTCCGTTCGGCGAAGGATTTCGATAGTGAATCCGATCTGGTGGTCCCCATCCGCGAAACGCTCATGCCGCTGGGTTCCCGACACGACGGCAACCGTGCACGGATCGAGTCGCAACGCCTGAATGTCCGCCTGCGCGCCAGACCCTTCGATGCTCACGAAATCATCCGGCATGCCTTTCGGAAACTGTTCGGCGATGAACCCGGCCCGGTGCCCGGGATTTATCTCCCAATAATCATTCGACAGCGCAGGCAGCATCTCCGCCATGCGATACTTGCCGGTCGCCGCAGGAAGAGGCGCACCCGAACGAGCCAAACCCGCGCACCCGCCGCACAAAGCCGGGACGAGCACGAGGATGACGACGAAGCGCAGAATGGCCGCGGCCTTTGCACGCAGCGGAGTGAGGAATCGATTTGCAAAAAGTGCGGTCATGGCGGTGTTCGAGGATTACGCACGCCGAGGGAATCCCTCCGCGTCCTGCCTGTCGAGCGGAACAGTCGTTTGCAATCCGGCCCCGCCCATCGCGCGCTCCGCCCGCTTTTGCAGCTCCGCGGCGGTCGCCACAATGAAGCGACGGACTCTTCATCGTTCACCAGCTCCGGTGCCAGCGGAACCACGGACCGGACAGGTGGGAGTAGGTGTCTTCGCCGATTACGGGCGGGTCGGATTTCGGCGAGCGCACGATGCCGGCTTCGTCGAGCATGCCATCCTCGCAGGTGATGAGGCGGACGACTCCGTCGTCGAGCCGCTCCACTTCGCGAATGCGAAACAGACCGACCCACCGCGCAGGTGCATCGCGCCGCTGCGTGGAAACGCGTCCTGCGACCACGTCTGCCGCGAAGGATTCCAATGCGCTCATCGAAAGCTGGAGGCGGAGATGCAGCAATACTCCGGAGAGCCCAATCGCCGCCGTCACCGAAAGCACGACCGGTTCGACGGCCCAGTAGCGCCACATCTGCCGCGCCGTGACAACGGGAACCGAGCCCTTCCGCTGCCGCCACAGCACAATGCCAAGCCGTACGCTCCAAACAAACGCCCACACCGCCCCGCCGATAAAGAGACCGAAGAACACGCTGAGCCCGAAACCCGCATCGCTGAACGCGACGAGGATGAACACACACCAGACAACCAGCGCGATGCGAACGACGAGCGGGAGTTTGCCTGGCGGACGGTCCATCAGGGAATCAATGAAACCACCGCACGCATCAAACGCCGGAAGCCGGAGGCAGGGGTAAGCAGACGCGATCGCTCGGAAGAAGCCCGGCTCACTGCTGCATCTTCTCGATAATGTCGACCAGCGGCATGAACAACGCAGACGAGACGACGATGCACGTGGGAACGAGGAGCAGGAAAAGCCCTCCAAGCACATAGAGCGACCGCGTGACATTCCGGACGAACAGCAGCGCGATGCCGATCAGTGGTATGGCCACGCTGAGCGCGATGAGAGCCGGCTCGGACGCAATCACGCCGCGCGTAATCGTGGGAAGCTGCGCGCCCTCGCCCAGCATGTCCCCAAAAATCATCCGGAACTTTGAAATACCGAGACTCAATCGGACCGCAGGATAGGACGCAGCGATGAGAACAAGCACCAACGCGAACCGAACCGCCTTGATCGCTTTATGAAGCTCCGCGGACTGGGCGCTTTGATTCTGTTCAGTCACGAATCAATCCTCCGCCGTCGCCAGCTTTGCCAGCATGCTGAGGTCTTCGAGCGTGCTGGTGTCGCCGGTGATGACTTCGCCGGCGGCGATTTGCTTGAGCAGGCGGCGCATGATTTTTCCGCTGCGCGTCTTCGGGAGCGCGGCGGTGAAGCGGATTTCGTCGGGCGTGGCGACGGGGCCGATGACTTTGCGGACGTGCTTTTTCAGCTCGTCGGCGAGGGCTTTGGATGACGTGACGCTCTCCTTCACCGTGACGAAGCAGACGACGGCCTGACCCTTGAGTTCATCGGGCTTACCGACGACTGCGGCTTCGGCGACTGCGGGGTGCGAGACGAGCGCGCTCTCCACTTCGGCGGTGCCGAGGCGGTGACCG
>SXGQ01759729.1_pt1 | contig 15589 bp, 13 predicted proteins | sample 3178371 | NCBI WGS metagenome assembly SXGQ01 (sample SAMN11356859, study PRJNA531348) | freshwater metagenome | isolation source: freshwater sample F1-20 | place: China: Fuxian Lake, Yuxi | collected 2017-12-25
CGACCTCGATGAGGATGCCGTGCCCTCGGGCCGCGTCGGTCCCCGCCTCTACGGCACCCTGCGGGTGCCGCTGGGCCCCGGGCTCGTGGCCAGCGCGAAGTCCCCGAGCCACGACGAGGACCCCGCCTCCGTGAGTGGCATCGCCGCGCGCATGGTCGACCGGATCGGTGCGGGGACGGCGATCCTCGGCCCCGGCACGACGGTCGCGGCGATCGGCGCCAACCTCGGACTCGACACCACGCTCGTCGGCGTCGACCTGATCCGCGGCGGCAGGCTCGTGGTCCGCGACGCGGGCGAGCAGGAACTGCTGGCCGCCCTCGAGGAGGACGGCGCGACCATCGTGGTGACGCCGATCGGCGGACAGGGGTTCGTTCTCGGCCGCGGAAACCAGCAGATCTCGCCAGCGGTCCTGCGGGCCGCCGGTACCGATTATTTGACCGTGGTGGCGACCCCTGCCAAACTCGCCGTGCTGGGCGGAAGACCGCTGATCGTCGACACCGGCGACGACGCGACCGACGCCGGGCTCCGTGGCTGGCACCGGCTGGTCACGGGGTACGACGAGGAGACCATCTACCGGGTGGAGTGAGCTCATGCCGCATCCGTACATCCCGAACTCGGCACCTGAGGTCAGGCGGGAAATGCTCGACGCCATCGGCGTCGACTCCGTCGAGGACCTCTATCGGCCGATCCCCGCGGATCTCCGCTTCCAGGGGCGCCTGCCCCTCGAGGAGGGCATTCCTGAGGAGGGGCGCCTACGCCGCCACGTCGAGGGCATCCTGCGGCGCAACACACCGACCACGGACGTCCTCAGCTTCCTCGGCGCCGGCTGCTCTCAGCATGAGGTGCCCGCCGTCTGCGACGAGATCAACCGCCGCGGCGAGTTCGTCACCTCCTACGCCGGCGACGTCTACGGCGACCACGGGCGCCTGCAGGCGCTCTGGGAGTTCCAGGACGTGATGGCCGAGCTGATCGAGATGGATGTCGTCACGACGCCCAACTACGACTGGTCGACCGCCGCCGCGATGTGCCTGCGCAGTGCGGTCATGCTGACGGGCCGCAAGCGCGTCCTGGTCCCGGCCGCGCTGCTCCTGGACCGCCGCCTCGTGTTCCAGGACTACCTGGCCCACGACGTGCAGGTCGACGAGATCCCCTTCGACGACGCGACCGGCCTGCTCGACCTCGTCGCGCTGCGGTCGATGATCGGCGATGACGTCGCCGCCGTCTACGTCGAGTACCCGAATGCGCTCGGCGTGATCGAGCACCAGGCCGGCGAGGCCGTCGAGATCGCGCACGAGCACGGCGCGATGGCCGTGGTCGGGTCCGACCCGTCCGGCCTCGGCGTGCTCACCTCCCCCGGCTCGCTCGGCGCCGACTTCGCGGTCGGCGACCTGCAGCCGCTCGGCATGCACATGTCCTACGGCGGCGGGCTGTCCGGCTACATCGGCTGCCGCAACGACGCCGAGGTGATCGGCTCGCTGCCGGTCTTCATCTTCGCCAAGACGGAGACCCTCGAGCCCGGCCAGCACGGCTTCGGCTACCTCAACTTCGATCGCACGCACTACGTCAAGCGCGGCGAGGGCTCCCAGAATGGCGGCACCACCACCGCCCTGTGGGCGATCACCGCGGCGGCCTACCTGGGCCTGCATGGCCCCGAAGGCATGCAGGAGCTCGGCGCAGGGCTGCTCCAGCGGACGCGCTACGCGGCCGACCGGATCGGCGGCCTGCCGGGTGTCACGGCGCCCCGCTTCAGCGGCGCCAGCCTGAAGGAGTTCGTCGTGACCTACGACGGCCACGACGTCGCGACCGTCGACGCCGCTCTGCGCGAGCGGGGCATCTTCGGCGGCAAGGACCTCTCGGTCGATTTCCCCTCGCTCGGGCGCAGCTCGCTCTGGGCGGTCACCGAAGTCCACACCAAAGACGACATCGACCGATTGGTCGAGAACCTCGGGGAGGTCCTCGCATGAGTCCGCAGTTCCAACAGGCCCGCTGGAACGAAGCCCTGCTCTCCGAGCTGGGCACTCCCGGCGAGCGCGGCTACGTGCCGACGGCGCCGGAGGCGGAGATCGTCGCCCACGCGCCCGATCCGCTGGCGGCGATCCCGCCCGCGTTCCGGCGCACGGCGCCGCCCCAACTGCCGCAGGTCGCCCAGCCGCAGCTCCTGCGCCACTTCTACCGGCTCTCGCAGGAGACGCTGGGCAATGACGTGACCGTCGACTTCGGCCTCGGCACCTGCACGATGAAGTACTCACCGAAGGTCAACGAGCACCTGGTGCGCATGCCGGAGGTGCAGGACCTGCATCCGGCGCAGCACGAGGACACCGTGCAGGGGATCCTCGAGGTGCTGTGGCGGCTCGAGCAGATGCTGTGCGCGATCTCCGGCCTCGACCGCTTCACGCTGCAGCCCCCGTCCGGCTCCGCCGCGGTCTACACGAACGCCTCGATCGTGCGGGCGTACCACGCCTCGCGCGGCGAGGGCGAGCAGCGTGACGAGATCATCTCGTCCGTCTTCTCGCACCCGTGCGACCAGTCGGGCCCGTGGTCGGCCGGCTTCAAGGTCGTCGAGCTGTACCCCGGCCCCAACGGCTACCCCGAGCTCGACGCCCTCAAGGCGGCGCTCTCGAACCGCACCGCGGGGATCGTGATCACGAACCCCGAGGACACCGGCATCTACAACCCGCACATCGCTGAGTTCACGCGCCTCGTCCACGAGGCCGGCGGGCTCTGCGTGTACGACCAGGCGAACGCCAACGGCATCCTCGGCATCGCCCGCGCGCGCGAGGCCGGGTTCGACCTCTGCCACTTCAACATGCACAAGACGTTCTCGTCGCCGCACAACGGCATGGGCCCGGCGATGGGCGCCTCCGGCGTCAGGGAGGAGCTCGCGCGCTTCCTGCCCGCCCCCGTCGTGGAGAAGCGAGGCGATCGCTTCGAGCTGGACTGGAACCGGCCCGATTCGATCGGCAAAATCCGCAGCTTCGTCGGCAACGCGCAGATCGCGGTGCGCTCGTACGCGTGGATCCTGGCGCTCGGCCCCGACGGCATCCGCGAGGTCGCCGAGACAGCAGTCCTCAACGCCAACTACCTCGCCAGCCGCCTGCGCGAGGTGCCGGGCATGTCGCAGCCCTACCCCACCTCCAACACGCCGATCGAGCAGTTCCGCTGGTCGCTCGAGGCGCTGCGCGAGGAGACCGGGGTCGGCTCGGCGGACATCTCCCGCAACCTCGCCGACTACGGCTTCCAGCCCGTGTTCGGCAGCCACCACCCGTACATCGTCCCCGAGCCCCTGACCCCCGAGGCCTCGGAGTCGTTCTCCAAGGAGGACATCGACGTCTGGGCCGACGCGATGATCGACATCGCGGAGCGGGCGCAGGCCAACCCCGATGACGTGCTCGAGGGGCCGTACCGCAACGCCTGCCGGCGGATCGATGCGGCGGCCCTGGACGATCCCGAGCGGTGGGTGCCGACTTCGCGCGTCGAGCGCGCCATGGGCGGCGTCCGCGGCGACTAGACCGAGCGCCGGGCACGCGGGACCCGGTCCAACCTAGAAGAAGGTGTGCACGGCGCCCGTGACGAGGCGCTCCGCATCGACCAGCGGCAGCATCCGCCACTTGTCGAAGGCCGTGCACGGGTGACTCACCCCGCAGCCGACGAGGTCGCCCACGGCGAGCCCATCGGCGGCCGGACCGCGCAGGAACGCGTGCTGGTCGTTGAGCGCTACGACTGCGCAGTCGCCGATCGCCTCGACCACGCCACCCCGAGCCCGCCAGCGGGGCAGCGGCAGGTCGATGTCGAAGGGGACGTCCCGCTTGCCCATCCCCAGGATCGCGAGACCCGGTTCCGGCTGCGAGAGCACGGCGGCCCAGGCCTCGATGGCGGGCTCCAGGGCGCCGTCGCCGATCCGCCCCCGCTCGAACGGCGAGAGGCGCCGGTAGAGCCCCTCGTCGTGGGTGACCGTGCAGCCCGAGCGCAGGACGAGGCGCACCGGACGGCCGATCTCCGGGCGCAGAACCGCCGCCACGCGGTCGAACCAGGCGCTGCCGCCGGCGCTCGCCACCACCTCGTCGGCCTCGTCGAGAAGGCCGTCCACGGCGAAGCGCTGGAGCGCGCCGCACACGTCGGCGAGGTAGGCGTCGACCCGGGCCTCCACCGCGGCCGCGTCGTCGCCGTGGATGTGTCCCTCCCAGCCGGCCACGCCCGACAAGACGACGCCCTCCGCGGCGCGGGCGGCCTGCGCCGTCGCATCGGCGGTCGCGCTGTCGCGCGTGCCCGCACGCCCGTCGGCCATCCCGATCTCGACCAGCACCCGAACCGGCGGATCGCCATCCGTCCGCGCGGCGACCAGCCGATGGACCGCGGCCGGCGCGTCGACGAGAAGCCAGATCTCCGCGCCGGCGCGCTGGCCGCGGCCGATCCAGCTGAGACCCGCCGGGTCGACGACCTCGTTGGCGATCAGGATCCGGGGCACACCGTGGGCGGCGCACACGCGCGCCTGGGCGATCGTGGCGACGGTGATGGCCCACGCGCCGGCCTCGAGTTGGCGCCGGAACAGCTCGGGCGCCATCGTGGTCTTGCCGTGCGGCGCGAGCGAGGCGTCGTGCATGGCGCACCAGCCCCGCATCGCCGCGATGTTGGCCGCGATCGCGTCATCCCGCAGCACCATCACCGGCAACGGCAGATCGCCGGCGATCAGCGACCAGCGCCGCTCGGCGATGGTCGCCGGCGTCGGCGGCGGGATCGCCGCCGGGAAGCCCTTGTAGCGCCAGTCGATCGGGTCGGCGGCGAGCGCCGAGAGAGCGGCCTCATCCATGGGGCCAGTGTACGATCACCCGCGGGAGGAGGCCGCATGGACCTGAAGGGCAGGAGTGCCGTCGTCACCGGTGGCGGCGGGGGCATCGGCAACGCGACCGTGGAACTGCTGGCCCGTCGCGGGGCCGCCGTTGCCTTCAACGACATCCGGCCCGAGCGGGCCGAGCCGGTCGCCGCGGCCCTGCGCGAACAAGGACTGCGTGTCGCGGCCGAAGCGGGCGACGCCGCGACGGCGGAGGGCGTCGACAGCCTCGTCGCGCTCGCCGAGCGCGAGCACGGCCCCGTCGACATCCTGATCTGCAACGCCTTCGCCTGCGTCGCCGACGGCGTCGCGACGATGACCCTCGAGGACTGGCGCCATGACGTCGAGGGCACGCTGACCAGCGCCTTCATCGCGGTCCAGCGCGTCCTGCCCGGCATGCTCGAGCAGGGGCGCGGGGCGATCGTCACGATCGGCTCGGTCAACATGCGCGGCTTCTACGGCGGCGAGGCCTACTCGGCCGCGAAGGCCGGCCTCGAGAGCCTGACGCGCGGCGTGGCGGTCCGCTACGGACCGCGCGGCGTGCGCGCCAACATGGTGATGCCCGGCTCGATCCTGACCGACGTGCACCGCGTCCGCGAGGAGGTCGAGCCCGGGTATCTCGAGCGCCTGCGACGCTGGTACCCGCTGGGGCGGATCGGCGAACCCGGCGACGTGGCCGAGGCGATCGCCTTCCTGGCCTCCGATCAGGCGGCCTGGGTGACCGGAGCCACCCTCGCCGTCGACGGCGGCCTGACCGCCGGCAACGGGGTGATGATCTCGGAGCTCGTCGTCGAGTTCGGCGACGGCGAGCGGTGAGCAGCACCGTCCTGCTGCGCGGCGGGCGCGTCGTCGACGGCAGCGGCGCACCCTGGGTGCGCGCCGACGTGCTGGTCGAGGGCGGGCGCATCGCGCAGGTCGGCCGGATCGACCACCGCCCGGCGGAGATCGTCGACGTCGACGGCCTCGTCGTCTGCCCCGGCTTCATCGACATGCACACCCACTCCGACCTCGTGTCGCTCTGCGAGCCCGCCCACCCGGCGAAGGCGATGCAGGGCATCACCCTCGAGGTGATCGGGCAGGACGGACTCAGCCTCGCCCCCGCCACGGAAGCGGTGGAGCGGGAGCTGGCCGAGGCCCTCGCCGGCTGGAACGGCGCCCCGGACATGGAGCGCGGCTGGCGCAGCGTGGCCGACTACCTCGCCCGCTTCGACGCCGGGGTCGCCACGAACGTCGCGTTCCTCGTGGGGCACGGCACCCTGCGGATGATCGCGATGGGCTCCGAGGAGCGCGCACCGACCGACGACGAGCTCGCGACGATGCAGCGTCTGCTCAGCGAGGCCCTCGCCGACGGCGCCTTCGGCCTGTCGGCCGGCCTCACCTACGCCCCGGGCATGTACGCCGACGACGCCGAGATCGTCGCCCTCTGCGGGACCATGGCCGGCACGGGCGCGTTCTACTGCCCCCACCACCGCTCGTACGGGCGCGGGGCCGTCGCGGCCTACGCGGACGCGATCGCCTGCGCCGAGGCGGCCGGCGTGCCGATCCACCTCGCCCACACGCACCTTGGCTTCACGGTCAACGCGGGACGCGGTCCGGAGCTGATGGCGATCATCGACGCAGCGCGTGCTCGCGGCGTCGACGTCACCTTCGACACCTACCCGTACCTGGCTGGCAACACCTATCTGCACAGCATCCTGCCCGGGTGGGCCTTCGAGGGTGGAACGGAGGCCACTATCGCCCGGCTGCGCGACCCCGACCTGCGCGAGCGCCTCCGCGTCGAGCTCGAGGAGGAGGGCACCGACGGCTTCCACGGGGTGACCGTCGACTGGGCGTTGATCGTGGTCGGCGGCACCGGCGACGAGGACAACGCCTGGGCGGTCGGGCGCTCCGTCGCCGACCTCGCCGCGGAGCGCGGCGAGCGTCCCGTCGATCTCTTCTGCACGCTGGCGGCCGACGACCGGCTGATGGCCACGGCCCTCCACCACGTCGGCAACGAGGAGCACGTGCGGCTCTTCATGCGCCACCCCGCGCACACCGCGGGCAGCGACGGGATCCTCGTCGGCTCACGACCGCACCCGCGCGGATGGGGCACGATGCCGCGCTACCTCGCCCACTACGTGCGCGAGCTCGGCGTCCTCGGCCTCGAGGAGGCGATCCGGCACATGACCTCCGCCCCCGCGCAGCGCCTCGGCCTGTGGGACCGGGGCCTCGTCCGCCCCGGGATGGTCGCCGACCTCGTCGCCTTCGATCCGGACCGGATCCGCGATACGGCCACGTACGAGGAGCCGCGTCGCGCCCCCGAGGGCATCCCCCACGTCTGGGTCGCCGGCGAGGCCACCGTCCGCGATGGCGTCCGCACCGCGGCCCTCCCCGGCCGCGCGCTGCGCTCGCGCTTCGGCGCCTAGGCGAGCGCCGCGGCGACCCGGTCGAGGATCGGGAGCGGCATCAGGCCGTAGTGGTAGAGGTCGAGGCGGCGGCAGCCCGCCTCCCGGGCAACATCGACCTTGGCCCGCAGATCCTCCACGCCTGCGCAGTCGGGCCCGAACGGCCGCACGATCGCGGCGAGCCCGCCGTCGCCGACGGCGGTGCGGTAGGCGGCGAGTTCGAGCGCGACGCGGTCGGGGTCGCGGGCGTAGGCGATCGCCTCCACCGTGCAGTGCGGCGCGAGGGCCGCAACGTCCAGGCCGAAGCGCCAGCCGAAGTCCACCGCCGGCCCCCCGGTCGGGCGGCCGTCGGCGTAGCCCTTGGCCGCCCCGGACGAGTCGAGCAGCGTCAGCGCCCCGCCCTCCTCCCGGCAGGCCGCGGACACCTCCCGGACCAGCGACGTGACCGCCGCCTCGCGCGCATCGAGGAGCGCTCCGAGCTCGCCGCCGAGAAGGCCCGCCGCCTGCTCGCGTGACTCGACCTCGCCCGCGAGCGGCTCACCCCGGTCGAGCATGCCCTGCAGGAGGGCGCGCACCCCGTCACGCAGCGCGGGGCCGTCGGCGCCGGCCGCACTCGCCCCGGCCACGCAGTCGTCGCACAGGCAGAGCCCGAGCAGGAACCGCCCCAACGCGCCCGGCTCGAAGAGGAGGCGCTCGTGGTGCACGCCGTGCTCGAGCCCGTGGTGGTGGAGCGACTCCGCGAGCACCTCCCCCATCCCGGCCCGCAGAATCGCGCGGGCGAGCACCACGGCGTAGGCCCGAGCGGCGGGACGGCTCGGGCAGAGCTGCTCGGGCAGCGGGTCCCCGAAGGCCGTCACGTGGGTGCCCGGACCGGGCTCCGCGCCGTCGAGATGCATGAAGACCGCCCAGCCGTCGACCGTCGCGCCGCGCGCGCCCGCCTGCTCGACCAGCTCGGCCGTGGCGGCCTCCGTCAGCGCGTCTCCGGCCCGCGCGGGCTGCACCGGACAGCCGTCCCAAACCGTCGGATCCCGTGCGATCCAGAGGCCGGCAGGAAAGGCACGCAGACGCCGCCCGCGGGCGTGCGGCAGGAGGTCGCGGGCGGCGTGGTACGACGCCGCGACGGCGAGGCCGTCGACCCCGGCGCGCCCGAGGGCGTCGTCCAGGACCGCCGCGGGGCCGGCGTCGGCGACGTCGACCGCCGAGCAGAAGAGGGCGGTGTGCACCCGGCGCTAGAGGACGATGCCGTCCCAGTAGGCCTTGGCGCGCCGCGCCTCGCTGATGCACTCCTCGTACGGGGGCCACTGGTAGTCCGTGAACTCGATCTCCATCGAGACCGGGCCGTCGTAGCCGGCGGCGTCCAGCGTGCGCAGGATGCGCGGGAGGTCGATGTCGCCGTCGCCGAGCGGCGGGAAGTCGGCCACGCCCTTGCCACCGCGCTTGTCCTTGAGGTGCACGTGCCCGAGGTGCGGCAGCGCGAGCTCGATGTCCTCCTCCGGCACCGCCTCCGTGTAGTAGATGACGTTGCCCGGGTCGTAGTTGATGCCGACCCAGGGGTTGTCGATCCGCTGCAGGATGTCGATCCCGACCTTCGCGGTCGGCAGCAGATTGGAGTCCGTCTCGATGCAGAGGCGGATGCCCGCCGCCTCCGCCTCCGCGGCGACTGCGTTGACGTTGCGGACGAACGCGTCGATCTGCTCCTCCGTCTCGGCGTCGCCGGTGAAGGTGTTGAGCACCTGGATGCCCAGCTCCCGGCCGGCCCGCAGCACGTTCGTGAGCCGCTCGCGGCCGATGTCCAGGTGCAGCGGCGCGTGGCCGCTCATGGAGACGCAGGTCAGCCCGTGCTGGTCGAGCAGCCGCTGGCAGTTCGCCACCTCGGCCGGACCGAGGTTGTCGGGATCGAGATGCTCGAGAAAGTCCTTGACGGCCCCGATCTCGACGTGCTCGAAGCCCGCGCCGGCGAGGCCCGCGAGCGCCTGCTCGAGCGTATAGGGCAGGAAGATGATGGACGAGCCGGTCTGGGTCCATGCGGGCATGTCGGGCCTCCTAGTGGTCGGTGCCGCACCAGTCGAGGACGGCGAGCGCGAGCGCCTGCGCCGCCAGGGTGAGCTCGTCCACGCGGACGTGCTCGTCGATGCCGTGCGCGATGCGCAGCTCCCCCGGCCCGTAGACGATGGCCGGGATGCCCTCCGCCTGGTAGAACGTCGCGTCGCAGGCGGCGCCGAAGTTCGACGGGTGGTCGGGCGACGGGTCGGGCTGACGCGTCCCGCTGGCCGCCGCGTGCGCGGCGACCATGGTCTGCGTGATCGGGGCGTCCCACGGCTGCTCGTAGCCGGGCCACGAGAGGTGGAACGTGACCTCCGGCGGGTGCTCCCGCAGCCACGGGTCGAGCTGGGCGGCGTGGTGCACCTGGTCGCGGATGGCCTGCTGGATCTCCCCGGGATCGATACCCGGGCTGTGCCACGCGACGTACTCGATGCGACCGCGATCGGCGAGCGAGGCCGGGAACGGCATGCCGGCGTCTGCGTGCAGGACGTTGGGTCCGATCGTGAACCAGCCATGCGGGAAGCCCGGGTGGTCCATGTCGACGGCCCACTGGCGCTCGAGCTCCTGCAGGGCCTGCAGGAGCGGGATGATCCGCTCGACGGCGTTGACGCCGATCGACGCGCCGGGGCCGCCGGGGCGCAGGGCGAGCGGCCGGTTGCCGCTGTGGGTGGCCTTGCCGACGATCGCGACCGTGAAGACGAGGGCGCTCGGGGCGACCGAGTTGACGCTGAGGGGCAGTGGGATCGACGACGGCTCGGTCACGATCGCCGCGTCGGTGCGATACCCCGCCTGGATCACCGCGCCGGTGCCGACCTCGTGCTCCATCATCTCCTCGCCGACGACCGAGTGCAGTTGGAGGTCGCCCTTGAGCCGCACGCCGCAGTCCTCGAGCGCCTGCGCGACGGTCCACATCGACGCCCCCGGACCCTTCATGTCCGTCGAGCCGATGCCGTACAGGCGACCGTCGATGACCTGCGGGTCCCAGGGATCGCCGGTCACCCAGGCCGAGGGCTCGACGGGCGAGACCGTGTCGACGTGACCGTTGAGGGCGAGCGAGCGCCCGCCGCCCGCGCCGCGGCGGAGACCCACGAGGTTCGAGCGCTCGGGGTCGGTCGCGACGCGCGACGTCTCGAGCCCGGCGGCGCGGTAGCGCTCCTCGAGCAGGTCGTTGACGCGCGTCTCGCCGCCGATCACCGCTGCCCGGTCGATGCCGGGCAGCGTCGGATTGCGCGAATCGAGACGCACCATCGCCTGCGTCAACTCGACCGTCTGCGCGGCCAGATCGCCGATGCGGCGCAGCACCGCCTCCCGGACCTCATCCACGCCCCACTCCTCTCCCGTGCCTCGCGGGGATCCTAGTCCAGCGCGGTGGCGCCCGGTAGCCCGGGCGCCATCTACATGCGGTCCGGAGCCGACACGCCGACGAGGGCGAGCGCCCGCTCGAGCGCGTCGGCGGTCGCACGGACGGCCGCAAGCCGGAAGGCGCGGATGTCGTCGTCCTCGTGCAGGACGTAGAGGTCGTGATGGAAGGCGTGGAAGTCGCCGGCCAGATCGTGGGCCCACACGATGATCCGGTGCGGGGCGCGCAGGCTCGCGGCCGTACGCACGATGTCCGGCCACTCGGCGAGCCGTCGCACCAGCGCGGCCTCAGGGCCCTCGGGCACGTGCGCCGTCCCGGCGCCCTCGGTCATGCGCCCCTCGTCAGCCGCCTTGCGCAGGATCGAGGCGCAGCGTGCGTGCGCGTACTGGACGTAGTAGACGGGGTTCTTGCTGCTCTCCTCCACGGCCAGGTCGAGGTCGATGTCGAGCGTCTGGTCGTGTGAGCGCTGCACGAGGAAGTAGCGGGCGGCGTCGACGCCGATCGCGTCGACGAGCCCGTCGAGCGTGATCACGTTGCCGCGCCGCTTGCCCATCCGCTCACCCGAGACCGTGACGAGCTGGTAGATCAGGATCTCGACAGCCTCCGGGTCGTAGCCGAGGCAGGCCGCTCCGGCCTTGAGGCGCTGGACGTAGCCGTGGTGGTCGGCACCGAGCACGTAGATCGCGTGCGTCGCCCCCCGCGTGAACTTGAGGTCGATGTAGGCGAGGTCGGCGGCGAAGTAGGTCGTCTCGCCGTCCGCCTTCAGCAGCACGCGGTCCTTGTCGTCGCCGAAGGTCGTAGTGCGCAGCCAGGTGGCGCCGTCCCGCTCGTGGACGTGCCCCTCGGCCCGGGCGCGCCCGATCGCCGCCTGCACCGCGCCCGAGGCGTGCAGCGTCTGCTCGCTGGTCCAGAGGTCGAAGCTGACGCGCATCCGCTCCAGGCTGCCGCGGATGCGGCCCATCATCGTCTCGATGCCGAGCCGGGTCCACTCCTCGGTCGGAGCGTCGTCGGCGAGGGGCAGCGCAGCGGCGATCTCCGCCACTTCGGGCCCCGGGTAGCCGCCCTCGGGCACCTCCTCACCGTGGCGCCGGGCCCGCAGCGACGCCCCGAACAGCGCGATCTGGTTGCCGGCGTCGTTGAAGTAGTACTCGCGCACCACCGGCTCGCCCGTGAAGGCCAGGAGCCGTGCCACGCAGTCGCCGTAAGCGGCGTTGCGCGCCGACCCGATCGTGAGGTCGCCGGTCGGGTTGGCGGAGACGAACTCCACGAGCGTCTCGATCCCGCTCTGCTCCGCACCGCGCCCGAAGTCCGCAGCGGCCGCGAGCATCCCGACGAGCGCGTCGCGGTACCACCCGGCGCCGAGGCGCAGGTTGAGGAAGCCCGGACCCGCGACCTCGACCGCATCGATCCCCGGCAGGCCGCCGACGCGACTCGCCAGCTCCTCCGCGATCTCCCACGGCGGCCGCCCGAGGATGGGCGCGAGGCGCATCGCCACGCTGGTCGCGTAATCTCCGTGCTCCGCGCTCGCGGGGCGCTCGAGCCCGAGCTCCGGCGCCTCGCCGCCACTCAGCTCGGCGACCGCGGCCGCGAGGGCGTCATGGAGCTCGGCGATCGGATCGGCCACGGCGGCATGGTCGCAAACGGGCCCCACCCCGGCGGCGGTCCCTCAGCGGTGGTACGGCAGTCCCGCGCGGATCGCGAGCGCCCGGTAGAGCTGCTCCGCCGCGACGACGCGCGCGAGCTGATGGGGGAGCGTGATCGCGCCCAACGACAGCCGTTCGCGGGCCCCAGCCAGGACCGCGCGATCGAGGCCCTCCGCACCGCCGATCACGAAGGCGGTGCGCTGCGGCGGCTCCTCCTCGAGCCGCCCGACGAGGTCGGCGAGGCCCGCCGAGTCGATCGCGCGCCCCGCGCGGTCCAACGCGACGATCGTCCAGCCGTCGAGCGCGGCGCTGAGCCGCTCGCCCTCGCGCCGACGGATCTCGTCGGGGGTGCCGCGGTCGAGCGGCTCGTCCTTGACGACGTGGACGTCGAAGGTGGCGAGACGCGCGATGCGCGCCTCGTACTCGGCCGCCGCCTCGGCAAGCGGGCCGCGAGCGCGCCCGACGACGACGAGCCTGAGCGAGGCCTACGCCTCGGGGTGGTCGTCGCCGACCTCGGGGAGGTCGCGGATGCTCTCCCGCGCGGACCACTTCTCCCAGTTGTCCCGCATCGCATCGAGCAGCTCGCCCATGAACTGCGGCGAGAGGTTGACGCGGCTCACCACGACGCCCGGGATCTCCGGCCCGTCGAACTCGTGATCGACGCGGGCGAAGGTGATCGTGAACTCGTAGTCGGAGTGCGAGACGTTGGCGAAGTTGGCGTAGTGCCCCGCCATCTCCTCCGGCGTGAAGTGGATGTTGAGCTGCCGCTCGCCGGGCTGGTCGTCGTCCATGGGCCGGAGTCTACCCCGCGGGGGCGGTCGGGGCTCTCGCCTATCCTGCGACGACATGCGCGTCCTCGTCATCTCGGACATCCATGGCAATCTCCAGGCCCTCGAGGCGGTCTTGGAGGCCGAAGGCGATCGCTTCGACGAGCTGTGGTGCCTGGGCGACACCGTCGGCTACGGCGCGCGCCCCAACGAGTGCGTCGATCTGGTGCGTGAGCGCGCCACGGTGGCCCTCGCGGGCAACCACGATCTCGCCGTCCTCAACCGCGTCAACGTGGAGCGCTTCGGGGCCGACGCCGGCCGTGCGGCCCGCTGGACGCGGGAGGTCCTCGGGATCGAGCAGCAGCTGTGGCTCTCCAACCTCGAGCCCGACGCCTTCGTCGGCGCCGTGGCGCTCGCCCACGCCTCTCCGCGCGATCCTATCTGGGAGTACGTGGTGGACGGCCCCGGCGCCGCGATCGCCCTCGCCCATGCGCACGAGGCCACGGTCGTGATGGTGGGACATACGCACGTGCCGATGTCGGCCCGCACGATCGGCGACCGCGTCACGGGCGGCCACGCCCTGCCGGGGCGTGAGGAGGTGATCGGCGAGGACGTGCGCATCCTCGTCAACCCCGGCTCCGTCGGGCAGCCGCGCGACGGCGACAGCCGCGCCTCCTACTTCGTCCTCGACTGCGACGAGGGCGTACCGGTGCGGATCGAGTTCCGGCGCGTCGAGTACGACGCCCAGACCGCCGCCCGCGAGATCGCCGATGCCGGCCTGCCGCCGCAGTTCGGCGACCGGCTCCTGTTCGGGATGTAGCGCCTAGCGCTCGATCAGGGACGTACCGGTCATCGCCGCCGGCGACCCTACCCCGAGCAGGTCGAGCACCGTCGGCGCGAGGTCCTCGAGCCGACCCTCGGCGCGCAGCCGCACGTCGGCACCGACGACCATCACGGGCACCGGGTTCGTCGTGTGGGCGGTGTGCGGCTGGCCGGAGGCCTCGAGCATCTGCTCCGCATTGCCGTGATCGGCGGTCACCACCGCGATCCCACCCACATCGCGGACCGCGGTTACCACCTCGCCGAGGCGATGGTCGACCTCCTCGACGGCGCGGATGACCGCGGGGATCGAGCCCGTGTGCCCGACCATGTCCGGATGGGCGACGTTGACCACGATGAAGCCGAAGGCGCCGCCGCGGAGCGCCTCGACCACGGCGTCGGCGACGCCACCGGCGCTCATCTCGGGTTTGCGGTCGTAGGTGGCCACGTCGCGGGGTGACGGCACGAGAATGCGCTCCTCGCCCCGGTGCTCGGCCTCACGCCCGCCATTGAGGAAGTAGGTGACGTGGGCGTACTTCTCCGTCTCGGCGACGTGCAGCTGGCTGACTCCGGCCGCCTCGAGGGCGTCGGCGAGGACATCCCCCGGCCGGTCCTCCGGAAACGCGATCGCGCCCGGCTGGCCGTCCCAGTAGGCCGTCATCGCGGTCAGCCGGCAGACACCCGTCACCCCGCGATCGAACGCATGGAAGGACGAGTCGGCGAGGGCGCGGCAGATCTGGCGCGCACGGTCCGGGCGGAAGTTGAGGAAGACGACCTCGTCGCCGTCTCCGATCCGTCCCGTGCCGTCGCCGATCACGGCCGGCTCAACGAACTCGTCGGTCACCCCGTCCGTGTACGCGGTGGAGAGAGCGGCCGCCGCGGACGGGAACGCCAGCTCGGCGCCCTCCCGGTAGAGCCGCCAGGCGCGCTCCGTGCGCTCCCAGCGCTGGTCGCGGTCCATCGCGAGCATCCGACCGCAGACGGCGACGATGCGGGCGGGGCCGTCTGCCCACTCGGACTCCAGCGTGGCGAGGAGCACTCGAGCCTGCTTTGGTGAGACGTCGCGCCCGTCCGTAATCGCGTGGACGGCCACCTGCGGCACTCCCGTAGCCGCGGCGAGGCGGACGAGGCCACGCAGATGGTCGACGTGGCTGTGGACGCCGCCGTCCGAGACGAGACCGACGACGTGCAGGGTGCCGGACCCGTCGCGGGCACGCTCACAGGCGGCCACCAGCGCCGGGACATCGACGAAGTCGCGGTCGGAGGCGTCCGCGACGCGGACGAGATCCTGCGCCACGATCCGACCGGCCCCGATCGCGAGGTGCCCCACCTCGGAGTTGCCCATCTGGCCCTCGGGCAGACCGACGTCACGGCCCGACGCGGCGAGCCGTCCATGCGGCGAGCTCGCCCACAGGCTGTCGAACACCGGCGTGTCGGCGAGCGCAACCGCGTTGCCGGGCCCCGGCGGGGCGAGGCCCCACCCATCCAGCACGATCAGGACGACGGGACGCGTCACGGGCGCGCGGAGGCGGCGATCGCCAACAGGCTCGCGGCGTCGAGGCTGGCGCCGCCGACGAGGGCCCCGTCGACGTCGGGCTGCGCGTTCAGCTCGGCGGCGTTCTCGGGCTTGACAGAGCCGCCGTAGAGGATGCGGATCCCGTCGGCCGCGTCGCCCGTGAGATCCCGCAGGACGCCGCGGATGAAGGCGTGGGTCTCCTGCGCGATCTCCGGCGTCGCCGTGCGCC
>SXGQ01121238.1_pt1 | contig 15585 bp, 16 predicted proteins | sample 3178371 | NCBI WGS metagenome assembly SXGQ01 (sample SAMN11356859, study PRJNA531348) | freshwater metagenome | isolation source: freshwater sample F1-20 | place: China: Fuxian Lake, Yuxi | collected 2017-12-25
CGTCGATCAATATATCGGGGGTATCGAGCACGCGATCCTCCACCTGCTGTACTCGCGCTTTTGGACCAAAGTCATGCGCGATCTCGATCTCGTGCATGTGAGCGAACCGTTTGCGAACTTGTTGACTCAAGGTATGGTGCTGAATCACATCTACTGGCAGCAGCCGGCTGAAGGCCGACGCGCCTATTTCAATCCACTCGATGTCGATGTCGAAGAGCAAGACGGCGTGAAGCATTGGTTCGCCACTCGTGAGGACGGTTCGCGTCTTGAGGTGAATTACGACGGCCTCGGCACGATGTCGAAGTCGAAGAATAATGGGGTCGACCCGCAGAGTCTGGTCGAAAAATACGGTGCTGATACCGCGCGCTTGTTCATGATGTTCACGGCGCCACCCGAGCAATCACTCGAGTGGTCGGATGAGGGCGTGCAGGGCGCGTTCCGTTTCATTCGGCGTCTGTGGAAAGCCGTGCACGAGCATGTCGCGCAGGGCGCGGCTGGTAAGCCGGACCTCGCGAATCTCACGCCGGCGCAAAAAGAGTTGCGTCGCGCAGCACATCAGGCGCTCACCAAGGTTACGGACGACATCGGCCGTCGTCGGACGTTCAACACGGCGGTTGCCGCGGTGATGGAATTGCTGAATACCGTTTCGCGTTTCGAAGACCCCACTGAACAGGGTCGTGCCGTTGTGCAGGAAGCGCTCGAGATCGCGACGATCTGCCTCTCGCCCATCGTGCCGCACGTATGCCACGCCCTGTGGAGCGAACTTGGGCACACCCGCGCGATCATCGATGAGCGTTGGCCGGCGGTTGATGCCGGTGCGCTGGCGCAAGATGCGATCACGCTCGTCGTGCAGGTGAACGGTAAGTTACGCGGGCAAATCACGGTGCCCGTCGATGCCGATGCCGAGACCGTCAAGGCGGCTGCGCTCGCCGAGGAGTCGGTGCGCAAGTTCGTGGGCGAGAGTCCGCCCAAGAAAATCGTGGTGGTGCCGCGCAAACTGGTCAACGTGGTGGTCTGATGCGCCGCCTCGCGTTGCCGCTGGCGCTGTGTGCGGGCTTGGCAGGCTGCGGCTTCCAATTGCAGTCGCGGTTGGCTTTGCCGGAGTCGATTGCAGTTCTCGCGATCGACACCGACGATCGACAGAGTCCCTTCGCGCGATCGCTCTCCGAGGCGTTGCGCGGCGCCGGCGCGCGAATCGATGGCTCCGGTAGCGGCGTTTTACGCGTGCGTATCGAACGCGACGAGTTGCTCGAGCGGGTTGCTTCGGTGTCGGCGCGCAACCAGCCGCGCGAATACGAGCTGACCTATGTCGTACGCTATTCCGCGGTGCGTGATGGGGTTTACCTCGTCGAGGCCGAAGAGGTCACGGCGACGCGGGATTTCAGTTTCGATGAACGCGTTGCACTCGCCAAGGCGCGCGAGCGCGAGCAGTTGCGCGAGACCCTCGCTCGCGAGCTTGCCGGCGTCGTCGTGCAGCGTATCGCCAGTCTCGACTAAGCGTGCTCACGTTGGACGAGCCGGATTTGCGTGTGGCTCTGCTGAGCCTGCTGTCGCCGTATGGGTTGCAGCTCGAGTGGATCACCGCGGCTACGCCGATTCCGGGCAGCTATTGGGGTGAGAGCGAAGCCGGGCTGATCGGCGATCGACTTTATCTTCGCCAAGACACGCCGTTGCACTCGGCTTTGCACGAGGCGGCCCATTTCGTCTGCATGACGGCGTCGCGCCGCGCGACTCTCGAGCGTGATGCGGGTGGTGACCATACGGAGGAAAACGCCGTCTGCTATCTGCAAATTCTTTGGGGAGAGGAGCTCCCGGGCGTCGGCCGCGAAGCGATCCTCGCCGACATGGACGAATGGGGTTATTCCTTTCGACTCGGCTCTGCAGCGCGCTGGTTCGACGAAGATGCGAGCGACGCGCGGCAATGGTTACAGCGCGAGTCGATTTTGCGCAAGGACGGTACCTTAAGCGGCCGATGCCGCGCTTAACGCGTGGCGTACCGATCGGTCGCTGCGACGAGTTCGCTCAGGATCCCGGGCTCGAATGCCGAATGCCCGGCATCCGCTACGATACGCAAGTCGGCTTCCGGCCAAGCCTTGTGCAGATCCCATGCACTTTTGATCGGACAGACTACATCGTAACGACCTTGTACGATCGTGCAGGGAATCGAGCGAATCCGATCCACGTCATCGAGTAGTTGCGTCGCGCTGCGCAAGAAGCCGCCGTTGATGAAATAGTGGCATTCGATACGAGCGAAGGCTTCGGCGAAGGTCGTGTCGGTAAAACGATCGAGGGAGGCCGGGTCGAGTCGCAGATAGCTCGTCGCGCCCTCCCATATCGACCAGGCGCGCGCGGCCGCTTGGCGTGTCGACTTATCGTTGCTCGTCAGACGTTCGTAGTACGCCTTGATGATCTCGTGGCGTCGTTCAATTGGAATCGGTTCGAGGAATTTTTCGTAAAGATCTGGAAACAGCGCGCCGGCACCGTCAGGCTTGCCGTAAAACCAGTCGAGCTCCCACGGGCGCAGCAGAAAAATGCCGCGAAGCACCAGTTCCGTCACGCGATCCGGATGAGTCTCGGCATAGGCTAGTGCGAGTGTCGATCCCCAGGAGCCGCCGAAGACCTGCCACTGGTCGATGCCGAGATGTTCGCGAATCTGCTCGATATCGGCGACGAGATCCCAAGTGGTATTGTTCTCGAGGTTCGCGTGTGGCCGGCTCTTGCCGCAACCGCGTTGGTCGAACAGCACGATCCGGTAGCGCGTCGGATCAAAGAATCGGCGCATGCGCGCATCGGTGCCGCCACCGGGGCCACCGTGCAAAAACACCGCCGGCTTGCCGGCCGGGTTGCCACTTTCTTCCCAATAGATCTCGTGCACGTCCGAAACCCGCAGCATGCCGCTGCGGTAAGCCTCGAACGCGGGATAAAGTGTTCGCGGAGCGGCGCTCATCAAGATACCTCGCGCGACGTTCTGGAGGGCGAAACCATCGGGCCAAGTGGCGCGCCGCCGACGAGGTGGACGTGCAGGTGATAAACCTCTTGTCCGCCGTGTGAGTTGCAATTGATGATGAGGCGATAGCCGCTCTCGGCGATTCCCTCACGCTTGGCGAGATCACGCGCGACGGTGAACATGTGACCGACGAGAGCCTCGTCTTCATCGACGATGTCGTTGGCGGTGGCGATCGCCTTGTTTGGCACGATCAGCAGATGCACCGGAGCGCGCGGGTGGATATCGCGGAAGGCGGTGACGCGCTCGTCCTGATGGACGATATCGGCTGGCAGTTCACGATTGACGATGCGTTCGAATAGCGTCGGCATGATGCGTTCTCAATATTTGTAAATCTCGACCTTGGTCGCATCGAGCTGATAGGCCGCAGCGCCCAAGCGGGTGGTCTTGTTGGTGGTTCTCATACGTCCGGTGATCCAGTACGCCTCGTAGATCGAATCCAGAGCGACGCCTTTCGTCATCTTCACGTACACGATTTGATTGGGTGGTGGTGGCGGTACATGGATGCACGCCCCAAAGTAAGGAACGAGGAAGAACTCCGAGACGAGACCGTCTTTACCGACATCCAGCGGAACGATGAACCCCGGAATCTTCAGAGACTGCCCGTTCAGGTCTTTGTTGACATTGAAGTCCATCACTTGCTGCGCGGCCATCCCGCCCTCACCAAGGTAGTCGTGTGCCGCAGGTGGTGGGCCGGCGAGAAACTTCGCCCGGGCGTCGGGTGGAATCAGTTCGTCCCAGTCGATTTCGCGCACGGCGTTGGGTGCACGCTTGGCTGTTTTGTTCTTATCGTTGGCCGAGGGCGCTGGCGTGCCGACGGGCGGAGGCGTGATGGCATGGCTGGTGTTGGTGACGACGCTAACGGCGATCAACGCCGCAGCGCAGAGCCCGCTCAGCAGGGTTGGGGTGAACGATCGACGCATACCAGTCTCCATTTCCATTCGACGACCTCAAACTCGGATGGTCAGGCCGTCACTCAAAGTGTGACGGTACGCGCGCCACGCCGGGTACGCTCCCATCAAGAGCGCGGCGACGATGATGCCGCCTAAGATCAAGACATCGTAGCCCGTCAGACCGCTCGGTTGCAGAAAGATTCCGAAGCGCCGCTCCAACACGGGCTGCGCCGCAAACAAGAGGGCGTAGGTGAGCGCAACGCCGGCTACCACACCAGCGCTTGCCAGAATGCCTGCCTCGGTGATCAGCAGTGTGAAGATGTGCTTGGGTCGCGCGCCCAAGGATCGCAGGATCGCCATTTCACGCCGACGCTCGTTGAGACTCGTGAGGATGGCGGTCAGCATTCCGAGTAACCCGGCGAGCACCACAAAGGCGGCCACGATCATGAGCGCCGTATCGGCGATCCCGACGAGGTTCCAAAGCTGGCTCAGCGCGACACCGGGAATGATCGCCATCAAGGCTTCCTGCCGGTAATCGTTGATGGCGCGCTGCATCGTGAAGGTCATGACCTTGCTCTCCATACCGACCATGAAGGCTGTGATGGACTCTGGTGTCAGATCTTGCTCACGCGCGGCGTCGGCTGACACCTGCCCACCGGGTAGCGCGCGTGCTCCGCTCTGCCAGTCGAGGTGGATCGCGGTAATCGCCTCAAGACTGACATGCACCGTTCGATCGATCGGCGTGCCGGTTTTGGCGAGGATGCCTACGATCCGAAACGGTTTATCGTCGTGCCGCGCGAAACTCACGCTACCGACCCCATGCGCGATCACGATGGGATCACCGAGTCGGTAGCCGAGTTGGCTTGCGACCTCGGCGCCGATGACAGCATCGTACAGATCGTCGAACGGCTTGCCGCTGATGAAAGTCATGCGCCGCCCACCGGCGTAGCGATAGTGCTCGAAGTAATCGCCGTTGGTGCCCATCACGCGAAAGCCACGATGTGAATCACCGAGTGAGATCGGAATGGTCCAAGCCACATCGGGATGACGGGCAATTTTTTGATAACTGTCCCAGCTCACGTTGGCGGTCGCATCGCCCACGCGAAACACGGAGTACAGCAACAGGTTCAGTTGACCCGAGCGGGCTCCTACGATCAGATCGACACCGGAGACGGTGTTGGCGAATCCTTCGCGGGCTGCGGTGCGCATCTTCTCGACCCCGAGCAACAAGGCCACGCTGATGGCGATGGCGCTGATCGTCAGCAGTGCTGTGCTGCGACGGTTAAGGAGTGAGCGCCAAGCAAGACCGAGGATGTTCACGAGCGCACCTCATTGATCTCGAGCAGCGACAGCGTGCGGTCGAACAAGTACCCGAGCGAGGTGTCATGACTCACGAAGAGCAACGTGCTGCCTTGCGCACGGCATTCACTCATGAGCAGGGAGAGGAAATTTTCGCGCGAATCATGATCAAGTGCCGAGGTTGGTTCGTCCGCCACGATGATGCCGGGTGAGCCGAGCAGTGCGCGCGCTGCGGCAACTCGTTGCTGCTGACCAATCGACAATTCCGTCACCGGACGCTGCAGCAGATCGTCCGAACCCAGGCCAATGGCGGCCAACAAACGTCGTGCCTCGTTCACCGGATCGCCGCCTGCGATACGGGCGGCGCGGGCGGCAGAGAATTGCAGTGGCAACAGCACGTTCTCGAGCACACCGAGATAGGGCAGCAGATTGAACATCTGGAAGATGAAGCCGATGTTGTCGCCGCGAAACCGATCGCGCGCCGCTCCCGAGAGCGGAGCGAGGTCGGTACCGAGCACACGTACACTGCCGCTCTGTGGCGACAGAACGCCTCCCAGCAGACCGAGCAAAGTGCTTTTGCCGCTGCCGCTCGGGCCTTTCAGAAAGACACGCTCGCCGCGGGCAATGTCGAGCCGCGGTAGATCGATGGTCAACGGTTTACCGGGCCACGCATAGCGCAGCGCGCGGGCCTCGATGGCCAGCTTGGCGAGATCGGGTCGCATCACACGCTACTGTAGCGTGATGCGACGGGCTCCGCCTTGCAGGGTGATCTGGCGCTGAGCCGCTGTGGTGATCACGTTCACCTCGACTTTCTCGACTTCCTTCAGTTTGTCGAGCGCGCTGAACTCGGTCCACGCCAATGCCGCGGGGTTGCTGCAGCGAAAATCGAATCGGGCTCGATAGTCGCCGTGTCCGGGCCCGAGCTTCGGTGCTTGGTAGTCGACCTTTTCCAAGCGGCAACCGGCCTTGCGAGGAACAGCGAGTACGTTCTTGCCGCTCTGTAGCCACGTATCGGCTGCCGCACGCGCCGATTTTTGCTCGGGTGTTTTCGGGGCGCTCTCGAAGCCGAGCACGTGGAGGGCCGGTGTTTCGATTTGAGCCGACAGCAAGCCGCCCTCGAGTGCCAAGTTCAGCATAACGATCCCGTGCACGTGTTTGCCTTGGGACTGCATGCCATCGTGATCGTGGTCATGATCGTGGTCATGCTGACGCTGCTCGTCATGACTGTGTTTCTGCTGGCTGGCGGCCAAGGTCGAGAACAGCATCAGCGACGCCATCAGGACGGATGACAAGACGGCAACAGTTCGACGAACGGACATCACGATTCTCCTGATCAAAATTCGATGCGGACCCCGGCGCTCAACGCGCGCCCCGCGAGCGGCGCCACGTCTTTCAATGGCGAAGCGTGTCGCCGAGCATCTTCGTCGAGCAGGTTCTGGCCGCGCAGGAACCACAGCATAGTCGCAGCGCCTGTTCGATGGCGATAGGCAAGATCCGCTGCGAGCAGGTTATAGCCATCGGTGGGCAGTTCGTTGTCGGCGAGGCGGGTTTGCGCGTCGTGCCAGAGCGATTCGAGGCCCACCCGCCAGGGGCCGCGACTCCAGTTCAGCTCAGCCCCGACGCGCAGCGGCGGTATCTGCGGCAGCGCAACACCCTCGGCATCGCGTGCGCGGACGAGGTCGCCGAACACACGCAGACCGAGACCGCCCCGCGCGACTTGTACGAGCTCGCGAATCGACCATTCCGCTTCCAAGCCTTGGAAGCGCGCACTGGTGGCGCGGTATTCCACTTCGCGCAGGCCGACGCCGTTCGCGTGGTCGGATGTATCCTCAGCGTGATCATCGCCCTCGGCCAGTGGCGCCGCGAAGATATAGTCCCGATAGTCGCTGACGAAGATGCTGATTCGGCTTTGCCAGCGATCATCGGTGTCGGCGTAGCGCCAGGCGAGATCGGCTGTGCGAGCGGTTTCGATGCCAAGATCCGCATCGCCGATTTCGTAGCGTTGCAGGGCGAGGTGCTCACCATCGGCGTACAACTCGGTGGTCGTCGGGTGACGCTGGGTGCGCGTCAGTTGCAGGCTCCAACGCGTGCTCGGCGAAACCGTCCAAACGCTGCCGAGTGAAGCGCTGACGGCATCATCGCGATAACGGGAGTTGCCAGCCTTACGCGCATCGAGCGATTGACGCTCCCAGCGTGCTCCAGCTTCAAACAGCCATGCCTCGAAACGACGTTCCTCAAAGAAAAAAAGTCCGAGACTGCGTGTGCGTGAGGGTGGTAGAAAGGCTTCGTCTCCGCGGGCTGCAAAATCGAGGTCGCGATATTGCAAGCCGAGTACACCACGCCCAAGATCATCGCTGCGACGATCCGCAGTCACGCGTGACTCATAGCCGAGCTGCCCATAGCGAGTGGCTGGCGTACCATCTTCGATCTCCGCGTGCTCGTAGTCGTTGCGGGCCAAGCGCAGTGACCAGCGCTCGATCCAACCCGCGGTTGGACGCCACTCGCCGGAGAGATCGAAGCGCCGTTGCTCAAGGTCGATACGTACATCCTCATGGTCTGACTCCGTATCCGCAGTGTCGTCGACGGGCTCTTCGTGGGCGTGACCGCCCGCCGGTAATCCGTAGTCGTTGCGATAGCCGCTCAGTGAGAGCGCGAAGGCCAAGTGCTCGTTACTCCAGCCAACCCCGACGCTACCGCCTTCGCTCTTGGCATCGGTATTGTGCAACTCACCGCGCTCATCATGGATGCCCTCTCCCTCGGCAAGCAGTTTGGCGCGCAGTGCCGGTGACTCAACAAAATCGGCGATCGACAGATCGCCGCTGCGCTTCGAGAAACCATCGAAGCGCCATCGCCAACCACCCGAAAGATCGCCGCCGCTGCGCAGGGAAACGGCTCGCTCGTCGTTGGCGGTATCTCCTCGAAGCTCGACTCGCGTTTCGATCGGCTCAGCGCCGCTGCGCAATCGCAAGCGATCAGTCACCACGTTGACGGCACCGGCGGCCGAGGCGCCGCCGTACATCAGTGCGGCCGGTCCGTGCAGTACCTCGATTCGGTCGGCGAAGGCAGGGTCGATGGAGACGGCATGATCGTCCGACAGTGCGGCGACATCGAGCGCCTCGGCGCCGTCCTGATACACCTGCACGCGCAGTCCGCCTTGCCCGCGAATGACGGGTCGACTCGCGATCGGCCCGAACGAGGTCGATGACAGGCCGGGCTGATTGGCGAGGGTGTCGCCGAGGTTGGTCGCGAGCGAGCGGCGCAAACGGTCCGCGCTCAAAAGCAGGACCGGTTGGGCAGTTTCGAGTGCGGTTGTCCGCAGCGGCGTCGACGTGATGATGACTTCTTGCAGCGTCTCTTCCGCCAGCGACGCCGCGGCCGCAATCGCTGCCACGGGCGAGAGCATGGCGCCGACGGTGAGTGTCGCGAGCTTGATCAGCCGGGGGGTGTGTCGACAGGTCACGGCTCAACTCCCAAAACGTTACTGAGTAACATATTACCTTATAACGTTTGCAGTGCAAGCGGCTCATGACCGGTCGAGCAGCCGCGGCGGCTTGGGCGGATAATCGTCCCCGATCGCCATGAAACTCAGTCTTGATACCTTCCCGACCCACCTACGTCAGGCGCGTTTTGCGCCCGCCTACCTGCTGTCGGGCGATGAGGATTTGTTGGTTGCCGAGGCCGCCGATGCACTGCGGGCCGCCGCAAGGCAGGCCGGTTACACCGAGCGCGAGGTGCACTTCCCCGAGCGCGTCGCGGACTGGGGCGATATCGCCGCCGGTGCGGGTTCCATGTCGCTCTTTGGCGATCGGAAGATTCTCGAAGTGCGTTTCTCGGGTAAGGCGGGCAAGGAGGGTGGCGCCGTTCTGCAGCGGTTGATCGACATGGCGGGCGAAGACACGCTGCTACTTCTCATCACGCCACGACTCGATACGGCAACTCAATCGACGGCGTGGGTCAAAGCGATCGACTCGCGCGGTGCGTGGTTGCCGATATGGGAGATCACGCCGCGACAACTCGAGCCATGGCTGTCGGCGCGCGCGCGCCAAGCGGGTTTGGATCTCACACCCGCTGCGCTGTCACTACTCGCCGTGCGTGTCGAGGGTAATCTGCTCGCTGCGCAGCAGGAAATCGAGAAGCTGCGCTTGTTGCTGCCGGCAGGGCGCGTCGATGAGCAGGCGATCTTGGAGGCAGTTGCTTCGAGTGCTCGCTACGACGTGTTTGCGCTTGGCGAGGCGGTGCTACAGGGTGATGCGCAGCGAGCGTTGCGAGTGCTTGCCGGTTTGCGCGGCGAGGGTGTCGAAGCGACATTGGTGCTCTGGTCCATCACGCGCGAGTTGCGAAATCTTTGGTCTTTGCGTCGTGGCGAAGATCCGGCCCGCCGGCCCGGTCCACGCTTGCCGCCGAGTCAGTTAGCAGCACTCGAACGAGCGCGACCCCGCGCCACGAAGTTACCTTATGCGCGACTCAGTTCGCGCGCACTGAGGGTCGATCGCATGATCAAAGGGCGTTTGGCCGGCGATCCTTGGAACGAGCTTGCGCTGCTCTGTGCCGAGTTCTGCGGCTTGCGCCCGATGCGTGCCGGATGAAAGCGCCGATCGGAATTTTCGGGGGCACTTTCGATCCCATTCACTTTGGTCATCTGCGAACCGGCTTCGAGTTGTCGCAACGGCTGCAGTTGCAGGAACTCCGATGGATTCCGAGTGGCCGCCCAGGGCATCGCGATGCGCCATTGGCGAGCCCCGCAATGCGCCTTGCCATGGTGCGCGCGGCGATCGAGGGGCAGAGCGGTTTCGTGGCCGACGATCGCGAAGTCAAACGCGAGCGGACCACGTTTACGATCGACACCCTCGAAGAGCTGCGCGGAGAATTTCCCGAGCATCCACTGTGCTTGATCCTCGGCATGGATGCATTTTTGGGTTTGCCCAAGTGGCATCGCGCGTCGGAGTTACTGTCGCTGTGTCATGTCGTTGTCGCGCATCGACCCGGCTGGAGTTTGCCTGCGGCTGGCTCCTTGGCGGAGCTGGTGGCGAGCGCGGGCGTCAGTTCAGTGACACCCTTGCATACGGCACTGAGCGGTCGGGTTTATGTGCACGCCGTGACGCAACTCGAGATTGCCTCGAGCGAACTGCGCGCGATTCTCGTCTCTGGTGGCGATCCCCGTTTTCTCGTGCCTGAGCCTGTGCGGCGGATCATCCTCGAGACAGGATGCTATGCTCATCGCTGATTTCACGATCAATGCCACTTCATCGCCGCTTCGAGGAGCTTCGCCATTCGCATGAAGACAACCCGCCCGAATTCTCGTCCGCCCGCCCGCGAAAAACGGGGCAAGGCGCCAACCCGGCAACGCGTGACGGGTGTGTTGCCGGTTGTCGAAGCGGCGCTCGCCGATATGAAAGCAGTCGATGTGCGAGTGCTCGATGTGCGTGGGTCGAGCGATGTGACCGATTTCATGGTGATTGCGAGCGGCACCTCGGATAGACACTTGCGAGCCGTTGCCGATCGAGTCGTGCAGATGGCCAAAGCTGCTGGACACCGACCACTCGGTGTCGAGGGTGAGGAGCAGGGCGAGTGGGTGTTGGTGGATCTGCCCGATGTGATGGTGCATGTCTTGTTGCCGCGCACGCGCGAGTTCTATCAGCTCGAGCAATTGTGGGAACCCGCGCCGACCAAGGTCGCCGACCGTACACCGACAACCAAGCCGAAGCGCGCAGCGCCACGCGCCGGTGCTCGTAAGGCGAAGCCGCGCGACCGGTCGCCGGCCAAGTCGCCGGCCAAGTCGTCGCCTAAGACGTCCAGTCGTTAAGTCGAGCCGCCGCGTCGGAGCACGGGCGTGCGGCTGCGTATCCTCGCTGTCGGTCATCGACAACCCACCTGGGTCGATGCGGCGGTGGATGAATATTTGAAGCGGATTCGCTCGCCGTGGCGCGTCGAGCTCGTCGCGATCGAGGCGCCCGCTCGCAGTGCAACGGGCAAGGCTGAAGCCGCTACCTTGCGCGAGGGAGAGAAAGTCCTAGCGGCCTTGCGCGATCGTGAGCGTGTGATTTTGCTTGATGAAGCCGGTAAAACCTTCACCTCGCGCGAGTGGTCGCAACGTCTGCAGCAGCTGGCGGGTGAATCGCCGGATCTGGCTTTGGTGATCGGCGGGCCCGATGGCCACGCGTCTGCCGTGCGCGCGCGGGCGGCGGAAAGTTGGTCGCTCTCACGCTTGACCTTGCCACATGGCCTTGCGCGAGTGCTGTTGGCCGAGCAATTGTACCGCGCGCAGTCGTTGTCGCTCGGTCATCCTTACCACCGAGATTGAGCGCGCAAATGCTGATACTCGCCTCTGCTTCGCCTCGTCGTCGCGAATTACTGCAGCAGATCGGTGTGCCGCATGTGGTGCAGGCTGCGGATATCGATGAGACAGCGCGGCCTCACGAGGCGCCGGGTGATTACGTGCAGCGCTTGGCCTGCTCAAAGGCAGCTCATATCTTTGGTGCACGCCGTGATTCGATACCCGTGCTCGGAGCGGATACGACGGTGGCGATCGATGGCCTCGCGCTCGGTAAGCCGGCCGACGAGCGCGAGCACCGCACGATGTTCGAGCGGCTCTCTGCGCGCGAGCACACGGTGTACTCGGCCGTCGCGCTCGCGACGAGCGCGGGTGTGGCGGTGCGTTTATCGGTGACGCGCGTCGTGTTTCGTGCGGTGACGGAAGGCGAGCGTTCGACCTATTGGGCTAGCGGTGAGCCTCGCGACAAAGCCGGTGGTTACGCAATTCAGGGCCTTGGCGCGATCTTCATCGAGTCGATCGCCGGCAGTTATTCCGGCGTCATGGGTCTGCCGCTGGCGGAGACGGCGGCATTGTTGGTCGCCGCCGGTGTGCCGATATGGCAGGCTGGGGCATGACCGCCGAAATTCTCATCAATGTCGCGCCGCGCGAGGTTAGAGCCGCGTTGCTCGAGGGTGGAGTGCTGCAGGAGTTATTCGTCGAACGTGAGAGTCGGCGCGGACTCGTCGGCAATATTTACAAGGGCCGTGTGACCCGAGTGCTGCCGGGCATGCAGGCTGCGTTCGTCGATGCGGGACTGGCCCGCACGGCGTTTCTGCATGCCCACGATATCGTGGGCGCCGAGGCGCATTTCGATGCACAGCGTGTCGCGGCGACCGCCGCCTCGGGTGGCCCTGCGGGGCTCACTGCGGCATCGCGTGATGAGGATGTCGACATTCGTAGGCTCATCAATCCGGGTGACGATCTGATCGTACAGATCGTCAAGGATCCGATGGGTGCCAAGGGCGCGCGGTTGACGACCTTCATTTCCTTGCCATCGAGATACGTGGTGTTTATGCCGCGTGGTCGCGGCATCGGGATCTCAGCGCGGATCGAGGACGAGCGCGAGCGTCAAAGATTGCGCGAGTTCATGCAGACGCTGCTGGGTGCCGAGCATCCAGGCGGCTACATCGTGCGTACCGCGGCGGAAGGCGTGCAGCCCGAGCGACTCGCTGCGGATCTTGCCTACCTCGATCGGCTTTGGCTGCATGTGCGAGAGCGTGGGCTACGAGCGTCGCCGGGTGAGCTCGTACACGAGGAGTTACCGCTGGCGCTGCGCATGCTGCGCGATGAGCTCGGGCGTAGCGTCGAGCGGGTGCTCGTCGACGATGCGGAGGAGCTTGTGCGTCTGCGCCAGTTCGTCGCCGATTTCATCCCCTCCGATGCGCCGCGGATGGAATGGCATGCAGGCCCGCGGCCGATCTTCGATCTGCATGGCGTTGAAGAGGAGATCAATCGCGCACTCGAGCGAAAAGTGCCGTTGAAGTCGGGCGGCTACCTCGTCATCGATCAGACCGAGTCGATGACAACCGTCGATGTGAATACCGGCGGTTTCGTCGGGCATCGAAATCTCGAAGACACGATCTTCCGCACGAATCTCGAAGCGTCGGTTGCGATTGCACGCCAGCTGCGTTTGCGGAACTTGGGCGGCAACATCATCAACGACTTCATCGACATGCGCGATGAGTCGCACCGCTCACAGGTGGTCGCCGCGCTTGAGCAAGCACTCGAGGCCGATCACGCCCAGACGCAGGTGGCACCGATTTCGCCGCTCGGTCTGGTCGAAATGACCCGAAAGCGCACGCGCGAGAGTCTTGAGCATCTGCTCTGTGAAGTGTGCCCGAGCTGCGAGGGGCATGGCTCGATTCGCTCGGTCGAGACGGTTTGCCAAGATATCTTTCGCGAAATCCTGCGTCAGGCACGGCAGTTTGGTAGCCGCGAGTTGCTGGTATTAGCGCACCAAGATGTCATCGAGCGCTTGCTTGGCGAGGAATCAACCGTGCTCGCGGAACTCGAGGCCGAGACTGAACGACCCATTCGTTTACAGGCCGAGGCGCTCTACGGTGTCGACCGCTACGACGTGGTGCTGGTATGACGTCACCGTCACGGGTGAAAGTGGCTGCGATCCAACTGACTTCCAGTGACGATGCGGCTGCGAACATGGCAAACGCGCGGCGCTTGCTCGAACAAGCGGCGCATGCGGGCGCGAAGATCGCGCTCTTGCCGGAAAACGTCGCGCTCATGGGTCGACGCGAGGCCGACAAGTTCGCCATCGCTGAGGACGAGGGCTCAGGTCCCCTGCAGCAAGCCTTGTCCGATGCGGCGCGCGATTGTGGTTTATGGGTCGTCGGTGGCACTTTGCCGATCAAGCTTGCGGATGTAACGCGGGTTGCGGCAGCGGTGCTGGTGTTTGACGAGTCGGGTAAACAGGTCGCGCGCTACGACAAGATGCACTTGTTCGATGTGAGCGTGGCTGAGCGTGGTGAGACCTATCGCGAGTCGGCGAGTATCGCGCCGGGCGCCGCACCGGTGGTCGTCGACACGCCGGCGGGACCACTGGGCCTTTCCGTGTGCTACGACCTGCGTTTTCCAGAGCTCTTTCGTTCGCTCGCTGCAGCCGGCGCACGCTGGTTCGTGGTGCCGGCCGCCTTCACGGTGCCCACCGGGCGCGCGCACTGGGAGACACTGCTGCGTGCCCGTGCGATCGAAAATCTGGCGTTCGTCGTGGCAGCCGGACAGACGGGGCTGCACCCCAACGGCCGTGAGACGTGGGGTGACTCGATGATCATCGATCATTGGGGTGCGATACAGTCGAGGTTGCCGCGCGGCGAGGGTGTGGTGGTGGCAGAATTCGATCTCGCGGCGCAGGCACAGGTGCGCGCGGAGTTTCCCGTGCTCTCGCACCGTCGCCTCTAAACGTCACCAGTTGATTAGCGTTCCTTCATCTCCACTTATCGAAATATCGCTTTTAGTACAACCATGACCATGCAACTCGATGACGCCCGTGACGATGCTTTCGGTCTCGCCAAGCAACTGATCCTCGACCCGGCGGGTCTCGAGTTATCGCAGCTTGAGCGGGCGCTCGGCATCGTGCATGCATCGCAGGTCGATGCAGCGGATTTGTACTTCCAGTTTTCGCGCGACGAGGGCTGGTCGCTCGAGGATGGCATCGTCAAAGAAGGCAGTGCAGCCATCGAGCAGGGAGTTGGGGTTCGCGCTAGCTCGGGCGAAAAAACCGGCTTTGCTTATTCCGACGAGATTCTGCCGGCTGCGCTCGAGGAGGCGGCGCGCGCTGCACGGGCGATTGCAGCCTCGGGCAGTGAGGCACGTCAGTCGGTGCTGCGACGGCAGCAGGGTCACCGCCTGTATAGCCCGATCGATCCCGTTGGGTCTTTGTCCGATGACGAGAAGGTCAAGTGGTTGGAGCGCGTCGATCGCGAAACGCGGCGTATCGATCCGCGCATCAAGCAGGTTATGGCCTCCGTCTCGTCGTCATTCGATGTCGTGTTGGTGGCCGATAGCGACGGGACCTTGGTTGCCGACGTGCGTCCTCTGGTTCGCTTCAACGTCTCGGTGATCGCGGAGCAGGATGGTCGGCGCGAAACCGGATTTGCCGGTATGGGTGGTCGTTATTCTTTGGCCGAACTCGTCGCCGGTGATCGTCCGCTTCATCTCGGGCGCGAGGCGGCACGCCAAGCGCTCGTCAATCTCACTGCGGTTCCGGCGCCCGCGGGCGCCATGACGGTGGTACTCGGTGCCGGCTGGCCCGGCATCTTGTTGCACGAGGCTATCGGTCATGGGCTTGAGGGTGACTTCAATCGCAAGGGGACCTCGGCCTTTAGTAATCGCGTCGGCGAGCGAGTGGCTTCCGAGCATTGCACGGTGGTCGATGACGGCACGCTCTCGGCACGACGCGGTTCGCTCAACGTCGATGACGAGGGCACACCGACTCGCTGCACGACCTTGATCGAAAATGGCATCCTCAAGGGGTATTTGCAGGACAAGTTGAACGCGCGTCTGATGGGTACTCACTCGACCGGCAACGGACGACGTGAATCGTTTGCACATCTCACGTTGCC
>SXGQ01078910.1_pt1 | contig 15584 bp, 30 predicted proteins | sample 3178371 | NCBI WGS metagenome assembly SXGQ01 (sample SAMN11356859, study PRJNA531348) | freshwater metagenome | isolation source: freshwater sample F1-20 | place: China: Fuxian Lake, Yuxi | collected 2017-12-25
CATGGCCGAGAGCAGGTGCAGGTCGGGCGAGCCCCCCGGCACCACCATGGAGTTGTTGGCCATGGCCAGCTCGGGCATGGTGCCCCAGAAGGGGCCCGTCTTGCAGGTCCGCATCTCGGCATCGTCGGCATCGAACAGGGCAATCTCGGCGGCCCGACGCACCCCGCCCACTTGGACGATGGAGCCACACAGGGTGGCGAGACGGTGGACATCGAGGGGGCGCAGGCGGGCCCCCGCCCGGGCGCGGATGATGGTCCACGTCTGGTCGAGGAGGTGCCGCAAGGGGGCCGGACCACTGGCCCGTCCGCCCTTGGTGTGCAGCCATGCGCCTTCGGGCCGAATCTGGGAGAGGTCAAAGGTCCACGGCTGGTGGGTGAGCGCCCCCTCCATGGCACGGCGGAACGCCTCGCACCACCCCTCGGTGGTATCGGGCACCACATAGGTGCGGGCCTCGGTCAGCGTCTCCTCGCCCGGGGCGACGGCAGGCCACTGGTCGATGTAGCGGCGTTCGACGCTGTAGCCCACGCCCGTGCCCTGCATCAGGATGTAGAGGACCTCGGCGATGTCCTGCGGCCCACACAGGGTGGTGTAGGCACAGTTGTAGGCCCCGACGTGGCAACGGTCGAGCGGGGCCCCGGCCATCTGCACGACGCGCATCGAGGGCAGCACGTCTTGGGCGAGGAGGGCGGTGCGCAACTGGGCCCAGACCTCGGACGCGAGGACATGGGCCCGGGGCTGACGCTGCAGGAAGGTGAGGACGCGGGCCACCACTTCCGACCACGTTTCCCGGCGCTGGTCGTCGGCCCGCCACCGGGCATACTTGTCATAGAGCTGGATGTCTTGGATAAAGGTATTGCCACGGGGACGCATGTACACCTCGTTAACGCAGTATAGCAGGAAAAAGGGGGGCGCTATTCGCAGGAATAGACGTCGGTCTGGGTCTTGAGCCCGACGGGCCACAGGCCCGGCACCGTAAAGGATTTCTCTTCGTAGACCACCCGGTTGGTGGGCTGGATGGTCAGGCCCCCCGACTCCAGCGCCAAGAAGTGGAACTCTTTGGCTTGGTCAGGCGCGGCACTAAAGCCGTCGCCCACGGGGGCCGCACTAAACAGGTGGCGTCCCGGCTGGCACGTCTCTCCGGCCTTGACCTGACACCACAACCCGACCAAGTAGGGGTAGATCGTGGTGCTGAAGTCCGTGCCGTAACAATCCCACGTCTGCGCCTCCTCGGGCGCGAGGGGGACGGGGTCGGCCCGGAACGCCAGCGCGTGGGGTGGCAGTGCCCGGTAGACGGCCCCCGATTCGAGCAGGACGGTGCAGCCCCACATCCGGCCCGGATAGGACACCAGCCCAAACCACACGGCGGGTTGCCAGCGCGGCGTCTGCGCCTCGCGGTGGGTGAACTGGGTATCGATCCAGACGTATTGGTGCTGGGGCAGCGGCCCCGTCAAGGACGCGATCATGGGCGGGCCGTCAGGGTGGCGACGGGCAGGCGCAGGCAGCCGCAGTGCGGACACTGGCAGGCTTCCCAGTAGCGGGTCTGGGACCGTGGCTTCGTGGGCGCGGGAGCCGGGGCTTCTCCCGGACAGTGGGCCGTATCACAGACCAGCTGCCACCGCACCTTGGGCGTGGGGGCGGCCTTAGTGGAACGACGGCGGCGTGGCGGGGTGGACACTGGCATACTCCCACTGATATTCTAACACACCCTGTTGGAGATTGGGGTAGGCATCGGCCGCACGGGCGGCCTCAATCACATCGTCTTCGGACATGGGCGTGGTGGCGACGACTTCCACGGTGGTGTATCCACTGAAGGGAACGCGAACAGTCAGGTAATGGGTAGCGGCCATGGGGCTCCAGCACCGTGTCACAGGGGCCCGGGGGCCCCTGTGACATCGGGGGGTTAGCGGCTCTTCTGACGCATGCCCTTCAGGGTCTGGGCGAGGCGGGCCCGCTGGCCCAGCTTGCCCGGCGCTTTGGCCGCAGCGGCCAACGTCTTGGCCGGGATGGTCTTGCCCTTGGGGACATCGAGCGACTTGCGCAACGCGCCCGGCGTTTTGATCGCGTCAGCGATCCAGTTGGTCTTGGCCATGCGTTTATCCTTTCGTGGGAAATGCGTAGGTGTGGGTGGGCAGCACCAGCTCGGGGACGTCGGCCTCTTTCAGGTAGCGGATGAGGTCGCTGTCGGGCCGCAGGCCCACCAGCGCCAGCTGGTGCCCCTTGGCATCGAGCAGATGGAGGAAGACCCCACTCGGGGTGGGCACCAGATTCGTGGTGCCCACGCCCGTAAAGGTCAGGGGTGTCTCCCGTGTCGGCCCTTCGAGGCTCACGGTGTAGACGGCGCTCATGCGGTTAGAGGCGGCCCTTCAGCGGCCCGAGGGCCACGCGGCTCAGAGCGCCCGGGGTGTTGACCACGAACTCCTTGATGACGAGCTTGGCCTGCACCAATTCGCCCGAGGGACCCGTGATGCTGGTGGCGTAGGTGCCGTCCGGCAGCTTGAAGGCCGGGCCCTTCAGTTCGGCGCTGCGGTAGGCGACGTTCTTCTCGACGCCCTGCGCGATCTGCGCCTTGGCGTAGGTGATGTCCGTGCCCTTGTAGGCGAGGCGCACGGTCAACGTGGGGTGCGTGGCGAGAGCGGCCCCGAGGGCGAGGCAGTTCTCGTGGAAGTCCGGCACCGGGGCCGAGGCGTCGATGGCGGCGAGGCAGTTGATGAACTCGTAGACCATCGGGGCGTTGCGCATGACCTCGCCCGTCTTCCAGTTCTTGGGCTGGAAGCCAGCGGCGTAGATGTCCTGAAAGAGCGGGAACGAGCCTTCAAATTCGGTCGGCTGCAGAATAGCGATGCGGTCGATGGCGAAGATGGGGCGGCCCTTGCTGTCGAGCTTCTGCACGGACTTGTTGTCGCGGTCCATGCGGAAGCCCCCGCTGACCACGCGGACTTCGTAGAAGCCCGGCGGTGGCAGTTCGGCCATGGTGCCCGTCCCGCCGCTGGTGGTGGTGCGGAGCTGCTCGGGGTTAAAGTTGAACGTATCGTCGTGGAACGTCATGTCAGTCATGCTCATCGGTTACTCCTTCTCCTGTGCTTGGGTTACACTTGCACGAATCCGGGTGGCGGTCTCCTGCCGCAGACGGGCCAACGTCTGGTAATACTGCAGGAGCGCCATGCCGGGTGTATCGGCCACGAAGAACTGGGGGACGTCTTGGTCGTTCGCCCCCCGGGTACAGGCTTTGAAGCGGGTGGTCACGCTGCCTGTGGCACTGAAGTGGTCACGGGTATAGAGCCGGTATTCCAAGTCCAGCTCGTCGGTGGTCTTGCCGGTGTGGCTGTCCTGCGCCTTGACCCGCTTGGGCACCGAGACCAAGTGCAGGGTGTTGCCGAAGAGCTTCTGGATCTGGCCGGTCATGGCCCGACCCGGCATGGCGGGGGCCACCACCAGTTCGCGGTTCATGTCCTTCTCGGGATCATTGGAGCCTTCGTGCGCCGTCCAGATGACGTAGTCCACGGGCAGGAGCTTGGACTCGTTGGCGGCTTCGGCGAGGAGGCGCTGGGCCACGCCGTAGTGGGCGGGCGAGTTGCCCCCGGTCGCGGTGCCCGGCCCCTCGGACAGCTTGCCCGTCTTCGGGTCCAGAACGCCATCGACGAAGCGGATGGGGGAATCCTGCCCCACCTTCTGGCCGTTGGCCGCGAGGTCGGCGAGACCGCCCCGGGCATGACCCATCAGGTAGTCGCCTGCCACGGTGAGGCCCTCGCACACCCAGACGCCCACGTTGCTCAGGTCGTTGGTCCAGCCGGTGATGGGGTCGGACTGGTGGGGGAATACCCAGCGGCCATGCACGGGCCATGCGCCCTTGGCCAAGTTGTGGAGGACGGTGCGCGGCCAGTCCAGCATGTTGTATTCGCACAGCTCCACCACCCCGGCATCCATCAGGGCGTGGTAGGTCATGGCGCTACCGTCGCCCACACAGACGCGGGCCGTCTTGCCCGTGGTGCGGTAGACGTGTTCGATGAGGCGGGCCAGCGACTCGGACTTGCCGGAGGCCGGGCCCCCATACAGAATGTCGAAGATGGCGGTCGTGGGTCGCGGCGTGGTCGGGGCGAGAGCGGGTGTCATAAGCGGTGGTGTCTCCTCGTGGGTAACTGGTAGCTAGTCTATGCGCGTCGTGTGTGCGGTGTCAAGTTTTTTTTGTGCGTGGGCGATTCAGGGCCGTGCGCTCGGGGCATCCTGCTGGGCCCGACGGGCCCAGCTGTCCATGGTGGCGGCGACGAGCGGCACCCGCGTCGTCACGGTCACGGACACGTCTGGCGCATAGAGGTAGAGGGTGGCACTCTCGGCAAAGCAGTGCGCATAGGCTTCGCCGTGCCGGGTCGTGCTGTGGAAGCGCACCAGCCAGTGCTGCTCCTGCCGCCCCACCCGGGGCAACCATGCCCGCCCCTCCTGCTGATAGCGGGCATACCATTCGGCTACGGTCATGCAGACTCCCCGACCGTTGGCCGAAACACAACCACCATGGAGGGAAACGGCGCACCGTTGACGCTGCCGCCAAACCTCAGCCGCCCCGACAGGAAGCGAATCTCCACACCTTCACGCGCTTGCCACTTGCTGGCGTCGTAGATGTGCGCGTGGAAGGCGCGGGTGTCCGTGCGGGCCGGGAGCAGCAGCACAGTCAAGAAGCCCTTCCGGCGTTCCTCGGCAGCCTTGGCGATGAACTTCGCTTGCCGCCCACGCGAGTAGGGCGGGTTACACCAGCCCCGGTCGGCGGCCAGAGACCATGCGATCTTCAGCGCATCGTCCTGCAAACTGTAGAAACGCAGGCACTTCGTGTTCTCCGCCGTCGCCGCGAGATCGATCTGGAAATCGAACTCGGCATGCAGCCGGTCGAACAGGTCTTGGGGAGTGGCCCACTCGTCCGACTTGGACGAGAACAGTGCAGGGTTCATGCGGACTCCGGGGCGTGGTGGTCGATGCGGGGGGCGTAGGTGTCGGTGTCGGGGGTGAAGCCGGACCAGCACAGGTGCATATAGGGACAGGCATGCCCCCAGCCAAACTTCAGGCAGGCATCGGGGTTGCGCTCGATGAGGGCCTCCCGCTTGCTGGGGTCGGCCTCGACTTCGGCGGCGAGGCTGGCCCAGTGAATCTCGGCCGCGACGGTGGCCGCCTTGGTCTGGAGGAGCTGGGCACTGGGCGGCAGCAGCGGGTCGGTCGTGCAGAACAGGCTCTCCAGCACGGGCCGGGTCAGCCACGCCTGCCATGTGGCATCGTCCCACTCGGGGAGGCGCACCACCCGGCTGCCCGGGCTGTGGGTGGGCCACAGCTGGCCCCCCTTGGCATAGGCGGTCAGGTAGGGGGAGCGTTGGCAGCCCAGCGTCTCGTCGGTGGTGCCAATCAGGAGCCCCTCGTATTGCATGCCGAGGACGGGCTCGTGGGTGCGCTCAATGAGAGCTTGGATGTAGCTGTGGGTCTGGTCGCTCATGGCAAAGCGTTCGCCCCAGTTGGCATCGGGCCGCGCCAAGGTCTTGAAGTCCACGATGAGGAGGCGACCCGTGCTGCGTTCGCGCCAGATCTGGTCCATGCGCATGGACTGGGCGACCAACGGGTGCAGGCTCCACTCCCACTCCTGTTCGGCACTGATGGGCTGGAAGCGGTCCAGCAGGGCCTGCCCCCGCACGGTCATCCATCCCCAGACCAGACGGCGAATCAGGGTAGCCCAGCCCTCACGCCCTTCGAGCGCAAGGGTGGGCACGTCCGCCGCAATCTGGTCGGCCAGCTGCCAGTCATCGGGCTGGCCGGTGGCCTGCCGGATGGCCTGTTCCATGGCCCGGTGGATCCACTGGCCCCGGAGGATGGCCGTCACAGTGGGCGGGGCGACGGGCTGCAGGCCCCCCACTTGGGTGTCGGGGGCCACGTCGGGATGCAGGGCGTGATAGGCCCACCACCGCTTGGTGGGGCACAGTTTGCGAGTTACGACGGCACTGCGGCTGATCCGGATCGGGGCGCTGGGCAAGTTGGGGTTAATGGTCATCATCGGTTCTCACAGTCACATTACGTTCGGTGACCACGGTGTTGGACATAGGTTCTCCACAGTTTGACGCCGCCCCAGTAGGCCCATGCCAGCGGGCTCCACCAGCTGAACGGGGAGCGTTGCCGCAGGCACTCGTGGAACCGGGCATCGCTCTCGGCGGGACTGATGGCTTGCCCGTGGATGTCCATGCCGGTGCGCTCGTGGACATCATGTTCAAGGCAGCAGTCCCGGTGCCAGTCGGGCACCCCCGTGCAACCATCGGAGCCGAGGGCCGCCGCCCGTGCCCGCACCCGCCGCCAGTAGTCGGGGTTCTCGGTCATGGCCTACGTGCCCCCTTCGGCCGGAGCGGGCGGGAACGCGGCCAGCATGGCGTACGCTGAGCGCTGCGCCGATAGTCGGCGTAGGCGTCGGCGCATTCAGGCTCGTCTGCACCTGCCCACACACCGCATTTTTTGCAGGCAGACCAGCCCGCCTCAAACGCCTGCCGGAACTGGGCGTCGAACTTTGCCAGCACGTCCGAGGGCGGCACCGAGCGGCGGGCGGCAGAGACGCCTTGGTAATAGGCGACGGCCTGCACCGCCGCCGCTACGGCGTTGGCCAGCGCACACACCTCGCGCTCGTCCACGAGGTCCTCACCGATCAGTTCACGGGCCTTTGTGAGGGCCGCCTGTCGCGCTATCTCTTGGATCTTCGCCATGTGCTTTACTCCTGTGGGGGGTTCTCGGTCATAAAAACCCTACGCTCCCGCGCAAGTCGATGCAGGGCACAGGGTTGCGGCTTCCCATGGTGGAGAGTACCACCCGACTCACCACCATGTCGCCCCACTCCACATCGACGAAGATGACGTCAAGGGTGCGCTGGTCCTCGGGGAGGGCTTGGAGTGCTTCGATGAGTTCGTTCACAGTCATGGCACTAGGTCAGGTAGACGTCGCGCATGGGGGACAGGCCATCCAGCACGACGGTGGCCTTGGGATACCACGTCCACGACGCGCACTCGGCGAGGTGGTGGGATGCGATCCGCTCAGACTGGCCCGTGCCAATGTCCACGAATGCGTAGGCTCCTTCTACGTCGGCCAGCAGGACGGGGCGTCCGCTGGTGGGGTGGGCCATCACCCGGCCCACCGCCCGAGCCAGTTTCGCGGTCACTTCTTCATAGGTATGGACTTCCATCGGGGACTCCTTGGTGTCTGGGGTTAGGTGCGATACTTGGCCGTCTTGGCCGCGATGGCCTTGGGTTGTGGCACGACCTGCTTGCCCTTGGCCGTCCCTTCGCGCTTGGCGCGGGTGGTCGCGGCATATTCCTTGCTGCTCAGGGCCTTGATGGCTTTCTCGGGCAGGTAGCGTTCGCCTGTCTCTGATGAGTTCTTGCCGGACTTGGTGCGCCACCGCTGGTCGCCCCACTCTTTCAGACTTTTCTGCGGGGCCTTCATTTGTAGCCGCCTCCCTGCGCCTTGTAGCGTTTGGCGACCACTTGGGCTTTGCGGGCCGACCACTCTCCGGCCTTGGTGCCCTGCATCTCGGTCGCCTTGACCTGCGACACGATCTTCTTGCGCATCTCAGGCTTGGTGTAGTTCCCAGCTTCGTTCACGGTGGACGGTGTTTTTGTTTTGGCCATAGACAAACTCCTTGTGAGGGATAGCTTAGGGGAAGACGTCGTGGGTGTCAAGCAGAAATTCTGTCTGCCAGTCGGGCCACGTCAGGTCGGCGGTGTAGAGACTGAGTATGATGCGGGTGGGACCCTCGCCGCGCAGCTGCCAGCGGCGGGAGACCGTGCCCCACAGGGGCACGGCCCACAGGGAGTCGATGGGGATGCTGCCATCGGGGGACTCGACGGTGAACCGGGCCCAGCGCCATGTGGGCCGGGCCAGCGCCTCCATGTGGGTGAGGGTGGCCGTAACCAGTTGCCCCTGCATCCCGATGCTGGGCTCCACCCGCAGTTGGGGGTAGGGGACGGCGGCGGCGGGGGTCCGCCCCGCACAGGCACTCAGCCCCAGCAGCAGGGCGAGGAGGGCCCGGCGGCTGATGCGGCGGGGCTTAGGCATGGTATTTGGGCGTCCAGCCCCGTCCCTTGAAGGCGATGCCCGGGGCGTCGGCGAGGTCCGGCTCCACCGGCCCGCCGCAGGGCGGCGGGCAGGTGCGGGGGAGCTGGTCGTAGTCGGCCACGGGGGCGGTGACGGTGGTGCGCTGGCCACAGGTGCGACAGATGCGCGGATAGGTCATGACGTGTGATCCTCCTTGACGCCGAGCAGGGCCTTGATGCCGGAGGTGAACAGGTCCCAGCACATCCACCAGACGGGCCAGTAGAAGAGGACGAGCAGGGCGAGGAAGATCAGGACGCTGGTATCGGTGGTCATGGGGTGCGGGTCTCCTTGTCGGCGAGTTCTTTGCGATAGGCGGTGAGGCGACGGGTGGCGGTCGAGTGCGAGGTGCGGGTGCGCTTGGCCAACTCGGCGGCGAGGGCCCGCTGGCTGGCGTCGGGGCCCAAGTCGGCGAGCACGGAGCGCACTTCGTTCAGGGTGGCGGCGTCGTTGGGCCCGGGCTCCACGACGATGAGGCCCGTGTTGGGGTCCTGCATGATGGTCTCGATGGTCTGGCCCGTGGCCCGGCCCTTGAAGACCATGCGCTTGGGCGTGAGCTTGATGACCACGTCCATGCGCCCGGCCACGTAGGAGGAACCCCGGCCCTGATCCATCAGGTCCTCCTCGCCATTGGTGGTGAGGATGGAATCCTTGCGGGCATGCGAGAGGAGGAGGATGGCACTGGGGCGGCAGGCCCCCACCAGTTCGGCGAGGACGTTGCGCATGGTGGTGCTGTCGTTCTCGTCCCCGCCGTGGACTTCGCGCAGGGTGTCGATGATGGTGAGGACGGGCTGGATGGTGGCGAGAGACTCCTTCAGCCAGCGCACTTCGGTGCGCTGGGGGTTGAGGATGTTGAAGGGGAACTCGGGCACCTGCCACATGTCGGCCATCCACAGGGTCTGGGTGGCCGAGGGCGGCTGGAAGTGCAGCTTGGAGAGGCGGCTGTGCCACTCCTCGCGGGGCGTATCGATCTGGAGGTAGGCCACGGGGCCGTGCTGCTGGATGGGATAGCCCTGCCAGTCTGCCTCACCATTGATGATGGCTTGGGCCAAGCCCAAGGCAAAGAAACTCTTGCCAGTCTTGGGCTTGCCGAAGACGTTGACGAGACCGCCCACCGGAATCAGGCGCTCCACCACCCACGGGTGGGGCGCTTTGGGCAATTGCAGGTAGGCATCGAGGGGTGTAAACATTCGTGCCCTTAAGGCCTCGGGTTCACAGAGACGGAACAGTTACCATACTTATAATAGTATGATTTCAACTGCAAATTCGCTCCCCACTGTCCGCCCCAAAAGGGCCCACTGAGGCTGATGGCCCACTGGGCCTTGCGTTCTTCGGGCCATTCCCTGTATGTCTGCAAGCTCGGGTTCTTCGACAGGTCCACGCCCAACAGCTTGCTTACGACCTGCACGTCTGCATCCAGTGCCACGATGACGTCGAGGAGTCCCAAGATCATCTCCTCCCCCATCTCCTTGTCGGGTGTGCCGATCAGCCACGGCTCTACGGTGGGTGGGGTCTTCCGTGCGGGCTTGGCCGGGGCCTTCTTCTTCGGTGCGTTCTTCGGTGTGTGCTTTGCCATGGTGGTGCGCTCTCCTTTAAGGGTTAGGGTTGACAGGCTTCGTTGCACGGGCGACAAGGTCCGCCCACGTTACTCCGTTCAGCGTATTATCGGACAGCGGCGTCAACTGCACCTTGTCGCGGGTGTCGGGTGACGGCGTGGGTGGCTTGGGCGTCGGGGCCCATGCAGGGCGGGGCCACCATGCCCATTTCCGTTCCTCCTGCAACGTCCCCACAAAGTAGTCGGGGGCGTATCGGACATCAATGTTGACAGGGGCGTGACGCCCGCCCCGGAAGTAGCCAATGTTAATGGTGGCGTAAATGCGGCTGTCGTCGTGAGGATCAACGATGTCGATATAGGTGCCTGACTTACTGTTATCGACATCGACCTTAAAGCGTTTTGAGAATCGTGTGTCCATACAAACTCCTCGGGTATAGTATCAGTCTACCATGGTTGCGGTGCGGATGCGCTGGGCGCGGACCATCCGTTGCACGTAGCCACTTACATAGTGCGCGTCATCAATGGGGGTTTCGTCCAGCTCGACAAAGGTTTTGGGTGGGGGCAGCTGTTCCCACAGGGCGGTGGGGATGACGCCGTGGCCCCCGAGCCCCGCATGGGCGTTACGGATGAGGTGTGCATCGAAGCAGCCATGCGCCACTTCCCAGCGGGTCAGGGCCTCGGCCCGCGCAAGGGCGGCGCGAATCTCACAGCTATTGATGAGGCCGTGGTCTCGACGCACCCCGCCCGGCGTATAGCGATGGGCGAAGCAGAAGGGATCCCCCGGCGCACTGACCTTGGTCTGGCACCGATTCCATTTGATGCCAACCCAGCCACCGACACAGGCGACGGCGGCCTGACAGCCAGACCGCTGCTTCCGCACGTTGTATTCCCACTTGCGCAGATAGCGGTTGTCCTCCGGTAGCTTGATCCAGTCGTCGGCGTCCTCGTAGGTTTGGAAGTCGGCGGCGGTCACTCGCTCGGCTCTGGGGACACCAGCCCAGAGTCGTTTGGCCTTGCAATGGGTGTAGCTCATAGCGATCTCCTGTGGGGCGGGGTGTGGCGGCGGCCCCGAGTGTAGCCCCAGATGGCCCCGGCGGCCCAGCAAAAGCCGCTCCATGCCACCGTCATCAGGATGGCAAAGAGGGCCACGGTCCGTTGTTCGTCAGTCATGGGTGCGCTCCTTGGGTGTGTTATTTGGGGGAGCGGAGCTGGCGGCTGCCCCGCTTGGCCCGGCAGGTGATGTTGATGAGGGCCTTGTGGTCACTGGGCGTCATGGCCGTGACGATGCGATGGCCGGTGAGGCGATGCTGCCAGATGGCGTGGCGCTTGGCCCGGACGAGCTCGTAGTTGTAGGCGGCCATGACTCGGGCAATGGCGTTGGCCTTGCTATTCATGGCGGGCTCCCCGGCGTTCGTCGTGGGCCACGAGGGGGGCCGTGGCATGGTAGCGATAGCTGGCGAGGGGCCACTGGTTGGTGGTGGCGGGGTTGCCCTCGTAGCGGCGGGTGTGGCTGCGCTGGTAGCCATCCTCGGGCTGGGCGAGGATGCGGGTGTAGCAGTCCCGGATGGACAGGTCGGGCTGACGTTCGCCCAGCCACAGGCGGCAGAGGAGGCCGGTCATGACAGGGTCTCCCATGCCTGACGGGCGTCCAGTTCCTCGTCGGTGGGCACGAGGGTATACGGCTGCACGTCAGCCCCGGAGAACCACGCCGAGAAGGGGGCGCGGGTGCTGTCGGGGTAGCTGTCGATCTGGGCCACAAAGGGCTGGGAAGGGCTGACGTGGGCGGTCTGGACCCCGCGCCGGTCGGCGGGGTCGGTCAAGCGTTCCAGTTGGCGCACGATGCCCAGCCGCCACTCGGTGTAGAGGCGGTGGGGGAAGGCGGCGAGGACGAGGTCGCCGACCTGCAGGGTGTCCGGGTTTAGGGCGGTGCGATACCACGGGGCGCTGGGGTCGAGAGTCGGGTCTGTCATGGGTCTCCTTGTGTGCGTTAATGGATATAGCGTTGATGGGTGCGGGGTGTCAAGCGAAAAGTGTGGCGACCCCCCTTGGGGGGGGGTCGCGGGAGGGTCTCGGGCGGGGTGTATCACAGCCCCCTCTATAGAGGGGGCTGATACACCTGTGTCAGATGGCCGGTAAGGGCTCTGGGCTCAGTCACTTACGGGTGTATCAGGCCCCCCCTCTGTATCAGGGGGGATGATACACGATTTTGACACACCCTGTTCGGGCCATGTCAGGCTCAGGCCAGAGGTTGAGGCGGCGGGGGGACGCCACCGGGCGTTGGCCCGTGACAGGTCGTGGCGCAAGATGGCCGAGAGCGGCAGCCCTTCGACGTCGGCCCGGTAGTGGAGCCGGGCCAACAGGTCTTCGGGCAGGCGGACGGTGAGGCGGCGGGTCTTGAGGCTCATTTGACTTCCTTCCATGTGTCTTTTCCGGCGAGGCGGTAAGCGGTGATGGGTGGGAGCAGCAGCTGCCGCAACTGGGGGAGCAAGGGCTGCTGCCTATCGAAGTTGGTCATGTCACTGACGCCGATCGGGTCCTCCGGCTGGGTCAGGATGCTTTCGAGGGCGGCTTCGGCCCGCTGGCGGATCGCAGCAGGCAAGGCCGTGCGGCGTTTGGCTGGGAGCATACACATGGGCACCCACTCTGGCACCGTCAACATGTAGGCATTGCAGCTGATGGTGCCGAGCTGGGGGTGGGTGGTGCGCACATCACGCCAGATGCGACTGACCATGTCGATGGCCTTCTTGTAGATGCGGGCTGGTTCGTCGAGGGCCTTGACGGCCGCCCACCATGTCTGCATGGCGGGGGGCAGCTCGGTGGCGGGGGCGAGGGCGTCGAACTGTTTTGTGGCAGCTACCCAGAGGTCACTCTGGCTGAAGGTCGATACGTAGTTACCGGGGCCCCGCTGCTGGGTGTAGGTGAGGCGGTCGTGAGGCAGGAAGGGGACGCGCAGGGAGGCGGGGGTGGGGGGGAGGGAGACCGGGCAGTTAAAGCAGTCGACGGCTTCATCGCCGGCACGGCGTTCGCGCCGTCGGCCGACCTCTAATCGGAAGGCGGCATTGAAGGGCGTGTAGTGCAGCGTCGCATGGGCCATGTCAAGGGTGTAGCCGGTCTCGATCAGCGTGGCTTTCTGGGCGGGGGTGTAGTCCTGCCAAGCCACGGCCTCCATCCACGGCCAGACGTCGGGGGGCAAGGGCGGCAGCTGGCTGGTCAGGGTGTCGGTAATGATTCGGCTCAGGTGTCCAAAGCTCTGTTCGCGGATGCGCTTGAATTGGGTGTCTTTATTCCTGTTTTTTTGTGTCATGGGGTGGCTCCTTCTTAGTGGGTGCGGGGGGCGAGGGGAATCGTGTGGCCGTAGGGGGCCACGGTGGTGGTGGACATGAGCCAATACATGGCGGTGTCGGGCCATGGCGGCGTGGTGTAGGCGGTCAGGCCATCCGTGATGACGAGGCAGACGTCGGGCACATCATCGGCGTCGCGGTCGGCGAGGGCGGCTTCCAAGTCGGTGCCGCCGTGCGTGACGGGGGTCGGGGGCAGCGGGTCGTTCGGGTCCACCTCGCGGTCGAGCTGGACGAGGCGGGTGTCGGCGGTCAGGATGTCGAGCCGGGCCGGGCTGACCTGTTCCAGCAGCTGGAGCACGTGGCCCCGGGCCTCGGCCAGTTCGGCGGCGGGGATGCTGCCACTGACGTCGAGTACGACGGTGACATGGCCCAGTGCAGGCTGGGGGGTGACGCTGGGCAGGTAGGCCCAGCGACGGAGCCGCTTGTTGGGCCGCGCCCAGCTGGGGTCGCGCCGGGCCAGTGCGGTCAGGTGGTTGGCGAGGATGTCCTGCCACGGCACGGGGGCAGGTCGGGTCAGCTCGGCGTAGAGGTCGGCGATGGCCCCGGGCAGGGTGCCGGTCTGGCGCTGCTCCTGCTGGCAGGCCCGGACGAAGGCTTGCGTCATGGCCTCGGCGGCAGCGGCCATCTCGGCGGGGGTCGGGGGCCCTTCGCCGTCGGCGGAGGGCGGGGCGAGGGTCAGGTCACCTCCCAGCGCCCCGGCCTCGGCTTCGCCGGGTGCGCCAGCGGAGCTGGGGGCGTCAGGGTCGGCGGTGAGTTCGGCGTAGAGGGCTTCCTCGGTATGGGTGGCCCCACGGGGGTCATTGATGACCCCCGTGGGCAGCCGGTAGCCCATGCTGGTGACGCGGTGGTTGATGACGGCGTCGGTGGCGATGTTCCAGCGGTGGGGGTCACGCTGCTGCATGCGGGGGTGGTGGCGGTAGACCCCGTGCAGGAGTTCGTGGACAAGGACGCCCCGGATTTCGGGCAGGGTCAGGCGTTCGAGGGCCTCGGGGTTGAGGTAGATGCGGTTGGCCGCGTCGATGGCCGCGATGGGCACTTGGTCGGTCAGGATGGGGGGAAACTGACAGAGCAGGGAGAAGAAGACGCGGACGGCGTCTTCGCCGGGGACGCCGATAGCCATCTGGACTTTGGCGCGGTCCAGCTTGGCCGTGGCGGGGGCGGTCGAGGACTTACGGGTGGACATCTTCATGGCTAGTGGGCCTCCTGCAAGGTGGTCAGGGTGGTGGTGACGAGGGCGGCGACGGTGTCCCGGGCCGTGCTGTTGTCCCGGAGCAGGTCGAGGTTGGTGGTCAGGGTCGAGACGGCCACGCGCAGGGCGTGGAACTGGTCGGCCACATGGGGCGGCAAGTCTTGGAGGAGGAGGCGCTCACAATCATCGAGACCGTCGGTGATGTTGGTCAGGAGGCTGCCGTGGAAGCGTTGGCCGGGCTGCCCGGTGTAGGTCTGGAGCCGGGCCAGCAGGCTGTCGAGGGGCTTGCGGACCCGGTCGAGGGCATCGGCGGCAGCGGTGGCAGCGACGGCCTCCTGCCGGGCGGTGAAGGCGGCCCGGTCCTCCGGGCTGAGGTCGAACAGGAAGTGCGTGAGCTGGGGCATCGGCAGGAACTCGATGTCATGCGAGAGAGCCGCCTCAAACTGTTCGATGGTGGGATACTCGTTGGGCTGCACCTTCCAGCCCCGGGCCGCACAGTCGGCCCCTACGTAGGTGAGGTAGTGGGCACGGTGGGCGTCGAACCACGCGGCGACGGCGTCCATGGCGGCGCGCATCTGGGTGGTGTAGGCGAAGTACTGGGCGTTGGGCAGGAGGCGCGGCCCCCGGTCCTCGTAGGGCAGGGTCAGGCGCTGGTGCAAGCGCACCACATCCCGGTGCAGGGAGAGGGCCTCGTGGACGGGCGTCCGGAACTTAAAGAGCTTGACGTAGGCGGCCGCGGCCTTGTCTTCGGCCAGCTGCTGGAGCTGTTCGGTCTGGGCCTCCTGCCGCTTGAACAGGGTGGGCTTGTGGCTGGTCAGCTTGACCAGCATGGCTTTCTCGCAGAGGTTCGGGGTGGTCATGGTCTCTCCTTGTTGTTGGGTGTCTGGGTTAGAAGATGAGGTGCTGGTGGGCCATGGCCCACTGGCTGAACGCGGTGGTCTGGGTGACAGCGGGGCACCGCTGCTGGGCGGCGAGCACCAGCGGGATGCTGAGGTCCTTGTGGAGGCGCTGGCCCAACTGGAGCAGGGCCGGGAAGGTGTCGCGGTCGACGTGGGAGGCGGCGTAGATGGCGAGGGCATACTGCCCCTGCAAGCTGGCCGGGACGGGCACGGTGTCGGGCTGCTGCCAGATGACGTTGATGGGCGGCAGCTCCTTGAAGTACTGCTGGAAGGCCACGAACTCGGTCGCCGGGCCGAGGGTGATGCACCCGGCCAGCACCCGGAGGTAGTGGCTGGGCGGCAAGCTGCGGTCGATGCGGTCAACCATCTCGGCCCACGCTCGGGGCGTCGGGTTGATGGCGCGGTTGGGGTCGAAGCCGAAGGCGGAGCTGGGGGCCTTGTCGGCGGGGTTGGTCAGGCCGAGGTTCTCGGGGGCGGTGTCCGATTTCCAGCGGTGGAAGGCG
>SXGQ01415635.1_pt1 | contig 15584 bp, 17 predicted proteins | sample 3178371 | NCBI WGS metagenome assembly SXGQ01 (sample SAMN11356859, study PRJNA531348) | freshwater metagenome | isolation source: freshwater sample F1-20 | place: China: Fuxian Lake, Yuxi | collected 2017-12-25
ACGGTGTTCCCGGATGGCACCAAGGAGGCGCTGCACGGGCACAACTACTTCCCTACCCTGACACTGACGGTGCGCGACGCCTCCTTCGAGGCCATGCTGCCCTTTTCGCACTTCAAGGCGGGCATGCGCAAGATCGCGCAAGCCTGGGACGAAAAGGTGCTCATCGCCAGCCGCAATCCGTTTTTCCGACTGTTGCGTCAGGATACGAACGAACTCGAATTCACGCTCTGCGGCAAACGGTACGTCTTGCCCGCCGACGAAGTGGTCGTACTCGATACCGACAACATCTCCTGCGAGACACTGGCGCGCGCCTATTTCGATTCGTTGACGGCGCAACTGCCCGAAGAATTCGCCTCGGAGAATGTGCGATCGGTCTCCGTGTACATCGAAGAAAGCCCCGGTCAAGGCGCGGCGTACCAGCACGTCAAACCCTGATTCCGATTTGATGAGAAGGAGACCTGACATGCGTCGTTCCTTACTGGCCGCGCTGCTGCTCTGTGTCGCCAGCGGCGTGACTGCACGCGCGGCGGAGCAGTCGACTCTCGCACCCGTTATCGAAAACGAACGAACGACCCTGTTCCGCAGTATCGATGTCGGTGCAACCCGCTCGTTCGCTCTGCTCGAGGAACTCGTCAACCAAAACTCGGGGACGTTCAACGTTGCGGGCGTCACACAGGTTGGCGAGCGCCTGCAGCGCGAATTCGTGGAGCTGGGCTTCAGCACACGGTGGGTCAAGATGGATACCGTCGGCCGCGCCAATCACCTCGTAGCGGAGCGGCGCGGCACCAAGGGCCGTCGGTTACTGCTGATCGGACACATGGATACGGTGTTCGAGCCCTTCAGTTCGTTCAAGACGCTGCGTCGCGAAGGCGATCGAGCGGCGGGCCCCGGAGTGCACGACATGAAGGGCGGTCTCGTCGTGATGATCGAAGCCTTGCGCGCGCTGCATGCGATGGGTGCGCTGGAGGATCGTTCGATCACCGTCTTCATCACCTCGGACGAGGAGTATCCCGGCGACCCCGCCAGCATTTCACGCGCCGAATTCATCGAAGCCGGTCGACGCGCCGACGCGGCGCTGTGTTTCGAGTCGGGTGTCACGATCGACGGCAAGGACTACGTATCGACGGCGCGGCGCGGTGCGACGGACTGGCGCCTCGAAGTCGAAGGCACCGCGGCACACTCTTCCGGAGTCTTCGGGCCCAATGTCGGTGACGGGGCTGTGTTCGAGATCGCGCGCATTGTTTCCCGCTTCCACGACGAACTGCGAGAGCCGAATCTCACCTTCCACCCGGCGATGATCGTCGGCGGCGGCGCCACGAAACTCGAAGACAGCGGCACGGCCTCGGCGACGGGCCGCGTGAATATTGTGGCTGCCAATGCGCAGGCGATCGGCGATATCAGGGCACTGACGCCGGAGCAGCTGGAGCGGGTCAAGCAGAAGATGCAGGCGATCGTCGCCGCGAACTTGCCGCAGACCAAAGCCAAGATCGAGTTCAAGGATTTCATGCCGCCGATGGCTCCGACGCCGCGCAACCAGACGCTGTTTGCGCAATACGCGGACCAGAGCGAGGCTGCGGGACTCGGTGCAGTGCTCGAACTCGACCCGATGCAGCGCGGCGCCGGTGACTCGGCGTGGATTTCACCCTATGTGGCGACCATCACCGGCCTTGGCATGACGGGCAGCGGCAGCCACACCGTCAACGAAGCGGTCGAGTTGCCGAGCCTGCAGAAGCAAGCTAAACGAGCGGCGCTACTGATTCGTGCTTTGACGCGCTGACGGCGTTTCCTCGGGCTCGAGCAAAAACCCGCCCGATTGACGCTGCCACAGCGTCGCATACAACCCGCCGCGATCCAGCAGTTCGCGGTGCGTGCCCTGCTCGACGATGACGCCCTGATCCATGATGACGAGCCGATCCATCGCGGCAATGGTCGAGAGTCGGTGCGCGACGGCGATTACCGTCTTGCCTTCCATCAGGGCGTACAGATTCTCCTGGATCGCCTGCTCCACCTCTGAATCGAGCGCACTCGTTGCCTCGTCCAACACCAGAATCGGCGCGTTCTTGAGCAGCACACGCGCAATCGCGACACGCTGGCGCTGACCGCCCGAAAGTTAGACGCCGCGCTCTCCGACGTGAGCGTCAAAACCGCGCCGTCCTGAGGGATCCACGAGCGCAGCAATGAACTCGTCCGCATGCGCCTTTCGCGCCGCAGACTCCACCTCAGACATCGGGGCATCCGGCTTGCCGTAACGGATATTCTCGAGCACAGAACGGTGCAGGAGCGAGGTGTCCTGCGTCACTTCGGCAATGTCTTGACCATCGACCAGTATTCGTCCCTGCTCAAGGTCGTAGAACCTCAACAAGAGGTTCGTCAGCGTTGACTTACCGGCTCCCGAGCGACCCACGAGACCCACTTTCTCCCCGGGCTCTATGTCGAGTGTCAATCGGTCGAGCACAGGGCGATCAGCCGAACCGACAGGCTTGCCGTAATTGAAGGTCACTGCCTCGAAGCGGATCGCACCTGCCGAGACGACAAGTGGCGTGGCCGCCGGGGCATCCTGGATCGCACGCTCGCGGGCAATCGTTTCGATGCCATCCTGCACGACACCCACGTCTTCGAAAAGCGTGGCGATCTCCCAGATGATCCACTGCGACATGCCCTGCATTCGCAGCGTCAGGCCGACCGCGAAAGCGATCGCGCCGGTGCTGATGGACCCCTGATGCCATAACCAGATGGACGTCGCACCCATGCCGAAGATCAGCAGGCCCGACAACACCTGCAATGTCGCCGTCAGCAAGGTCGCCATGCGCATGGAGCGGTAGACGGCAGAGAGCATCGCCTCCATACCCTCTTTCGCGTAAACATCCTCCCGGTCGGCATGCGCGAAGAGCTTCACGGTCGGAATGTTGGTATAGCTGTCCACGACTCGCCCGGTCACGAGCGAACGCATGTCCGCCTGCGCCTCCGACAGCTTGCCGAGCTTCGGAACGAAGTACCAACCGGCTGCGATGTAGCCGAGCAGCCAGATGAGCAGCGGCGCGATCAGCCACCGATCGGCTGAGGCCACGAGCAGCACGGCAGAGAGAAAATAGACGAAGACGTAGACGAGCACTTCGGTGAGGCGCATGACGGCGTCACGCACGCCAAGCGCGGTCTGCATCACTTTGGTAGCGACCCGGCCCGCAAAGTCACTGGCAAAGAAATCAACGCTCTGCCGCAGGACGTAGCGATGCGCCATCCAGCGGATGCGCATCGAGAAGTTCCCGCGTAACCCCTGGTGCACCAAGGCCTCACTGATGAAGTTGAGCAGAGGCAACACCAGCAGGGCGACACCGGCCATCAGCAGCAGTCGATCGCCGTATACCTGCCAGAAGTTCGTCCGCTCGGCACCGGAGAGCAGATCGACAAGATCACCCAGAAACGCAAACAGAAAGACTTCGAGCAGGGCGATCAACGCCGACAACAGCACTGCGGCGAGCAGCAACGGCCAGAACGGCTTCGTGTAGTGCCAGCAAAACGCCACCAGGCCCCGTGGTGGTACGGCGGGGCGCTCAGCAGGAAAAGGATCGACGAGCGATTCGATCCATGTGAACAGTCGATTGAACAAGATGGCGGCCCCGACGAAGCGAGGAAGTCTACCGGAAGCCCGGACGAACAGAGACGGGGTACTGCGGCGCGTGTACAAACCGCTACGATAGCGAGACTCGAACACCCCACGGAGCCCTCTATGACCTCCATCCCCAGCCGTGGATATACCGGCCCCGCTGGCGCGCAGATCCACTACCGCGCTCTTGGCGAGGGGCCTCCGGTATGCCTGCTGCATGCGAGCCCGTTGTCATCGGCTTTCATGATCGGGCAGATGCAGGCGCTCGCAGCGGCAGGCTATCGGGCGATCGCGCTCGACACACCGGGCTACGGTCAGTCGGATCCGCTCCCGAATCCGCCGACAACTCTGGCCGATTACGCCCGGGCATTTCTCGCCGGCATCGACGACTTGGGTATCCGCAGCTTCGGCCTCTACGGCACTGCAACGGGAGCGCAACTGGCTCTCGCCATCGCACGGATGGCGCCCGAACGTGTCACGCGCCTCGTACTCGACAACTGCGGGCTATTCACCGAAGAACAGGTGGCTGATTGGGAACCGCGGTACTTTCCGGACCTCAGCCCTCGTGCCGACGGCAGCCACATGGCGAAGGTATGGGACATTGCGCGACGGCAGTTTCTATCGTTCCCCTGGTTCTCCGAGGCGCCTGAGCATCAACTGAATCGGCCACCTTCGCCGCTCGCGATCGTGCAATCGATGGCCAATCATTTCCTGCTTGCAACCCCGAGTTACGACCTCGCCTACCGCCTTGCATTCCACGCCGAAAACGCCGGCAGTTTCGTAGGGCTGACCGTACCCACCGTATTCATCGACTGGGAAGGCTCTATCGTGCGGCGGGAGGCACAGGCACTGATCGCGGAGGGCCTGCCCTCGTGTGTGACCGTTATAACCGCTGCATCAAGCATGGAGGCGCGTTTCGACGCTGTAGCGGCCGCCTTCGCATGACCCGCAGAGTTCAGTAGCCTCGCTCGACATTGACGACGGACAGCATCTTCCCACCTGCAAGGTAGCGGCGAAGGTTTTCGCGCAGCACCCGAATGCTTGACTCCACCCCGAGATCAGACTCCCCGGAAATGTGAGGGGTCAGCACGAGATTGGGCTGCGCCCACAGCGGGTTGTCCTTCGGCAACGGCTCCGGATCGACAACGTCGAGCGCCGCGGCGGCGATCATTCGATTTTTCAAAGCAGCGGTCAGATCCGCCGTAACAACAGTCTGCCCCCGCCCCACGTTGATGAAGAACGCGCTGCGTTTCATACGGGCGAACATGGCCGCATCGAACACGCCGCGCGTCTCGGTGGTCAGCGGCAAGGCGTTGACCACGACATCGGCCTGCCCGATCAGTGTCGCGAGCTCGCTCGAGGTTCCGACATATTCGATGTAGTCGGGCTTTGGCTGCGCCGTGGCGCGCGTTGCAATGACGCGCATGCCGAGCGCATGGGCGCGTTTGGCGGTTTCACTGCCAATCCCACCCAGCCCAACAATCAGCATGGTCTTTCCCGCAATCACCGACATGGGCGCACGGCTCGAGTCTTCAGCCCAGACCCGTTGCTCACGCAAGGGGATCCGGGCATGCAGACCGCGCGATAGCGCAAACGTAAAGGCGATCACGTGCTCCGCGATCACGGGCGCGGAAATCGCTCGCAGGTTGGTGACGACGATTTGCCGATCGCGCAGCAGGTCGGCGCGTGCCGCGCACGCTTCCACGCCTGCATAAACGGACTGCGCCCAGCGCAAGTCCTTTCCCGCGGCCAGCAGTCGCTCGTCGCAAATGAAGGCCGACCGACCGATCACGGCATCAGCCCCTGCCACCATCGCCACGGCCGATGCAGGCGAGTTGGCGCCGACGAAGGTCACGCCGGGCGCTTGGTTCCGTAGTGCGTCGATGAGCCCCGGCACACCAGTATCGACGAGGATCTTCTGCGGTACGCGCCAGCGCGCCTGCGACGACATGGGCGATGCCGCCTCGCGCAGACCGAACTCCGCCATCAGACGCTCGCCTTCACGGCTCGGTTGCTGCGCCATGACCGGAGCAGACGCCCACAGCAGCAGGGGCAATGCGAACCGTACAACAGTAGTAGACAGCGTCATGTCACGTCCTCGCCAGACAAACACCGAGACACCTCGGACTCAGAAACGATAGCGCAGTTTAAGGAACAACTGATCCGCCGTGATGCGATCAAGCGCCCCGCGCCACAATTGACCCGCACCGCGTCGCTGCGAACCCTCCTCGAAGAATTCACCGCCACGACCGTAGACGAGGTACAGATCTGACAGAGGTGCAATCTCATAGCGGTAGCGCAACTGCAGACCGAACTGCGCGAGACTGAAGTCCTCGGGGGACATGGCAAGGCGCTGCGGGTCGGGACCACCGGCCACCGAGTATCCGGCGCGACCCTCGGCATCGAGGCCCAGCCACTGAAACTTCAGGCGCAGCTCGTGTCGCAGTGCGGGGAACCAGTTACCTTCGAGCGATGCGGAATACTCGTCTCTACGGAACGTGCCGACTTCGCTGCCACCCGTCCAGATCAGCCACCCCTCGCTGTGATCGATGCCGACCCGCAACGCGAGGTTCAGCGCATCGGTCGGCACCCATTTGGGCCCGAAGGTCAGCTCCCACGCTGAACCGCCCAATGACTCCCGTCGCAGATTGGCTTCGACGTCGAGCCGCCAGGGACCCGATTCCGCCTGTTTCCAATGGATCCACGCGCCGCCCCCGTCACTGAGACGCAAATCACCGTTGCCACGCGTGATGCGATCATCGATCCCGGAAAACTCATGCCATGCACCAAAGGTCAGCGAGTCGCCGTTGCGCAGATTGAGACCGCGACGAACCTCGAGCCAACCGGGTAGGCCCTGCCCCTGCTGGTTCCAAGACGCTCCGCCCTCAATACCCCACTGGCTGGCGCTGAGCCAATGCCCCTCAGGATATGAGCGACGGTAGAGCGTGGTGTCCGAGGTGATCCGGCGGACGTCTGCGCGCTCCTGATAGCCGAGATCGTTGACGTTGAAGTCGTCATCTAACCAGACGACCTCCACTTGCTGAGAGAGTGAGCCGCCCGGCTGATACCGAAATGCGGCGGTCGCACCATAGCCGATCGAATCAACGCTGCCGTCGCGCAGATCTGAGCGCATGGCTCGCGCCTGAACCGCGACAGCTGAGCGCGGATACCAGTCGAGGTCAACGGCATTGACGAGCGCCTCACGATCACGCGTCGGCCGATCGACCCAAGTGCCGAGCCAGCCGAGTGCGAAATCCTCCGTACTGCGCCGCAAGCGCGTGGCCAGGAAGTCGCGCCCCTGCGCTTCGCTGCTGTCATCTTCAAGTGCAGCAAAAATGCCGTATTCAAGGGCGCCGGATTGGCCCGTATATTTGGCCGCCGCGAGCACATCGCTGGCGCCGGCAACCCCTGCGTCCGGTGCTGCGCCGATGCGCCTTGTGTTGACGAGCCGACCCGACTCTGCGAAGCGCACATCGAAAAGTTGTTGGCCCTCGGTGAAAAATGGTCGCTTGTCGCCGAAGAACGTTTCCGTCGCCGAGAAATTCACGACAAGATCATCGCTCTCGACCTGACCGAAGTCGGGGTTCAAGGTCGCGGTAAGTTGGTTCGAGCCGTTCGGCTTCCAGAACACGTCGATACCGGCCCGTGCTCGGGTCCGATCCTCGAGTCGGTTGAGATCACCCGACGCGTAGGGAAAGAAGTCGAGCGCTTGACCTGAGTAGCGCGGCACCGTGACCCGCTGAAAGCCCTGTACAAAAGTAGGGTTCAGCGCCTCGATCGCCGGAAAGGCGAAACGACGTGAGCGCGCTTTCATGAACACGGCACCGTAGACGCCAATCGTGCGCGGACCCTCGCCGACCTGCCCCGACGGTGCAACCCACCACGGGATCATCACCTCGGCCGACCAGCCGGCGTCCGTCTCGTGTACCCCATGCAGCCAGAACGCATCCCAGTCATAGGAGATCTGCGTCTGGTTCAGCACGACCCCATCGCGCACGCTGCCGCTGATCGTCACCGTGAACTCGTAGGCCGTACGACCCTCACCCTCGAAGTCAACAAGGAATACGAAGGGATCCGCGGGTAGAGGCTTGGCATCGCGGGGGGAGCGACCGCGCACCCGCAGCTCGCGCGGGACCGAGGTTTCCATGGCGAGGTACAGACCCTCAGGGCGCGCCAGTACACGCATCGTCGATCCGTGCTCAGCTTTGGCACCGGACAGCGGCTCCATCACACGGAAATCATCGAAGCGTTCGGCCTTCTGCCACTCGAGCTCGTCTAACCGACCGTCCACGGTCATGCCGCTCGCATGCGACGCGAGCGCCAGACCGGTCAGAAGCGCAAGCAAGAGGCGATGCATGACAGGTGAGTTACTGGGACAACGTCCGGCGTGCATCGGCGATCACGGCCGGCAGGGCCGCGAACAGCGTCTCGAAATCGGCCCAGCGACTACGGTGGTTCGCTGCTGCGACCCGGATGACCGTTCTGCCTCGCAGTACCGTGCTGCTACATACCGCGACGCCCGTCTCCTGCAGGCGCAGCAATACTTCACGTGTCAGCTGATCCTGCTGCTCAGGCGTCGTTCCTGCCGGCGTAACGCGCCAGCACACGATGTTCAAAGATACTGGCACCTCGAGCGTTATGTCCGGCAAGGTGGCGACCTCCGCGCCGAAGCGGCGGGCCTGTGCGACGTTCTGCTCCATGATCGCCGCGATGCGCTCGGTGCCCTCAGCCTTCAGGGCCATCCATGCTTTCAACGCCTTGAAGTTGCGCGAAAGCTCGACACCCCGCTCGGCGAACACGAGTCCGCCCGCCAGCACGCCGCGCTCCTCGGTCTTGAGATAACTCGCCTGGGTCGCAAAGGTGTCGCGGTGTGCCTTCGCGTCGCGAACGAGCACGCATGCCACTTCGTAGGGCAAGTAGCCCCACTTGTGCAGGTCGAACGCCAAGGAGTCTGCGCGCGATTGACCGCGGAACATCGGTTGCAGCGTCGGCGAGAGAACGCCAAGCGAGCCGACGGCACCATCCACGTGGAACCAGAGGCCTTCCTCAATCGCGAGATCGGCGATGGCGTCCAGATCGTCAATCGCTCCGGTATTGATGGTGCCCGCAGTGCCGATCACACAGATCGGACGCAGACCTGCTGCCCGGTCGGCTGTGATCATGCGACGCATGGCGGCGACATCGATACGAAAGTCGTCACCGACCGGCACGGCGCGAAATGATTCCCGCCCCATTCCCATCAGTTCGAGACACTTGGTGACCCAGCTATGAGTCTCAACCGAGCCGTAAACGGTAAGCCGGGGCTGCCCCCACAAACCCTGCCGACGCACGTCAAAGCCCGCACGCGCGTTGCGCCCGACGGCGAGGCCGATGACGTTGGCCATCGTGCCGCCGCTCGCCATGATGCCGCTTGAGCCGACCGGGAACCCCATGGCTTCGGCCAACCACTTGATGACCTGCAACTCGACGAGCGTGGCCGACTGATGCAGGCCGACCGCATTCACGTTCATGCTGGCCGCGAGCATGTCGGCCATCATGCCGAGAGGCGTGCCGTTGGATTTCATCCACCCCCAGAAACGCGGATGACGATTACCGGCCGCGTACGGCAGCACGTGTTGCAGAAACTGCGCATACACCTGTTCGGCGCCCTGCGGGGTGCGCGGCAACGGTTTCCCCGAAAGCGCTGCCGCCACCTCAGCCGGGGGCGGCGTCCAGGGTGGCCGATCGCGAAGCGTGGTCAACTGATCGAGGCTGTCATCGACCATGCGGTGGGCCAGCGCTCGAAAGGCTTCCCAGTCCTGCGGATCGAGAGTGACATCGGCCTCTGCTGTGGCCGGGGGCCGTGGCGTCTCAGTCGTCATGTTGGTCGTCACCTCAAGAATGCCAACCCGGCTCAATCAGGCGGTTCGCATCCGCAGCCTGAAGGGACACCCGTTTGGTCCGACCTGCGACCCACTGTGTTCCAATTTGCTTAAATCCGAACCTATCGTGGAACGCGCGCGATGGAACGTTGGGAGGCTCGATATTGTACTCGCAGGTGATCGTGGTAACACCGTTCACTCGCGCGAAGCGAAATAGATCTTCGTAGAGGCGCGTACCAATTCCGCGACCCGAAAACTCGCTACCCACGACCACACGATCGACATACAGAAAGCGAGTCATCCGCGATGCGAACCAAGTGTAATTATCGTTTTCGTATGGCGCCCCATTGACGAGCGCGATGATAAACGCCTGCACTTGACCATGCAGGGTCATTACCTTCCTGTAAGCAGACAACTGCAGGAGCGTCTCGAGTCGCTGCCTATCTAGGTGGCTGGTCTCCCTCTCTGCCGCTGAATTGAGCGCGAGGATCTCAGGAAAGTCCGACTCAACGATGTCGCGAAGTTGCTCGATGATGCCTCCAGCTCACAACGAGTGGGTCACAGCGCCCACATCATCGGGCCATAGCGTTTTTCATGACATCCAACTTTTTCATGACCGTCATAATAGTTATTCTGGCCATCGCAGACCAGTAAGGTGGCGCCTGTCTCGGTCACCGTCACCATCGAACCCACGCTCGGCATCGACTGCAAAACGACCTGCGATCGGCATGACAGGCGTGCCCGGTTACTCGAGGGCTATCACAATGAGAGAACGCGTTTACGCCACTGACCTGCCATCCGAAACCTTGCTGTATCGGCTGCGGCAAGCGGGCTATTTCACCGACTGCTTTACTACCGTGGTGCCCCGGGCGGTGACGCTGCCGCAATTCGTCGAGGCGTTCTTTACCACCCCGCTATTCAAGGCCGAGCGGCTGGTGCTGCGGCTGCTACTCCGTCAGCGAACCACGGATCGCCAGGCGTACGAGCTCGCCCATGGCACGAGAACGGGATTCGCCGTATGGCGCCTCGTTGAGCGAACGAGCCATGAAATTCTGCTGTCAGACGAGAGCGGCCGAACTTCATCGTGGCTCATGATCCGCGAGGACGCTGAAGGCGCAAATCGCGCGACCCGCCTGCTTTTCGGATCAGCGATCAAACCGACTGCACAGAGCGCCTCGGGAGCTCCTCAACTGAGCCCGATGTTCCGCGCCATACTCGGCTTGCACACCGTCTACTCCATCAAGTTACTGCAGGCTGCCGCAACGCGTCTGATGGATTGAAGGCCGTACGATCAAGAGTGCGGATGCGCAGACGCCCGTCAGATTCCCACTAGCAGACTGCTTCGCGCCCATGGCGGCATGGTCCTATTCAGCGCGTTCCCACAGGCGACACCGGCGCATCGGTCCTGAATGGAATCGCTGGCAGACCTTCTTTGTTGTACACGTTCCCATCGGGTGTGTTGCTCCAGCTGTAGCGCACCGCTACGGGCGTCGACACGTCTTCGTTGAATACCAGGATGTCCTGACCGTCCACCGCTGCATGAGCCCAACGAAATCTGCCGTCGGCTGCTGCAACCTCAAAACCTCGGACATAGCCATAGCGGTCCTTGATCGACAGCCCAGATCCAAGATTGGCGAATTTGATACGCGCACGGTTTCCCTCAACGTGCATGGATCTGAAAGTAGGGCCAGAAAAGACAACATCTTCCCCATAGGCCGTTTTTGCGGCAGCCCGGACCAGCCGACGCGCCACATCCTGCTTATTCGTCGGATGGATATCCTGCTCGTTGCCGAGGTCAATCGCAGTAGCCATGCCGGTGGCGAAGAGCGACAAGCTCATCGCCTGCGCTTCGCGCAGTTCCGCCCAAGGATATTCGGCTGGTTCAGCCTTGTTGGCGCCGAAACCAGCCAACTGAACAAACAAAAACGGGAACTGATATCCCCACTGACGTCGCCAATCCTCGATGAGTGCCGGGAACAGCGTTCGGTATTGTGCGGGTCGATCTGCATTGTTTTCGCCCTGGTACCAGATCACGCCCTTTATTCGCATTGGTACGATCGGACTGACCATGCCGTTGTACAGAGCGGTCGGCGTATTGGGGGAGGGATTCGCTGCGAGGATGGTCGAGCTCCCCTTAGGAAAATCACTCAGGTCAGGACCGGGCATGTATGACCAGGTTCCATTGAGCGCGATCCTTGTTGCACCAATCTCGGCACTCATCTGCTCTGCTGGGCCCGTCATCGCGGTACAAGAAAAGGACGGCTCGTTGATCCCGGTGAGTCGAACAACGAGTGTGTTCTCACCCGCGACGAGATGCTCGGCGGGCACGACATACCTGCGAGGCGTCCCGAAACCTTGCGATGCGCCGATCTTGCGCCCGTTGAAGTAAGTGACGTCCTCCTGCACGAGGTTCCCCAGCTTCAAGAGCATCGGTCTACCGAGCTGATCGGGCGACACACGAATACTTCGTCGGAACCAAACCACTCCAGAGTAGCCGCCAAAGTCCTCTCCGCAATTCACCCGCGCACGCGGCAGGGAGAGCGTCGGCCACCCGCTGGCATCGAAGTCGGGAGCCGCCCAGACATCAACTCCAGCTACGCGGCCGCGATCGTCGGGCGCGTGGTTTTGATACCAGTCTGCCTTCCGCTGGACATAACGTTCGTACTCCGCTCGCGCCGTGTCGCTGACGCTGGCCAAAGCCTTGATCGGATCCTGGAAATCCGGAAAGCGCTGCAAGGCGGATTCACTCATCCACGCTTCTGCAACGGTCCCTCCCCACGCCGCTTGGATAAGACCGATCGGCACTTGATAGCGCTGGTGGAGCTCTCGCCCAAACAGGTAAGCCACCGCTGAGAAATCGGCTACGCGGTCCGGGGTGACGGCATGCCATCCGTTGGAGTTCGTCCGCGACTCAGGCTTCGGCGAGGTTTTTTGCTCGGCACGAAACAACCTGATCTGAGGGAAATGAGCGCCGGCGATCTCGACGTCCGCATTATCGATCCCTCCACGGACGCCTTTTATGGGCCATTCCATGTTCGATTGGCCGGAGGCGAGCCAGACGTCGCCGATCAGGATGTCTTTAAGGGTGAGCCTGTTCTTTCCGGCCACTGTCATGTCATACGGCCCACCGGCAGGGTACGGCCCTAGCGACGTGGACCACCGCCCGTTTCGATCCGCCCTCACCCTGACGTACTGACCTTGGAAATCTATTCGAACTTCTTCGCGCGGATCCGCCCAGCCCCATATCTGAATCTTCGCGTCGCGCTGCAAAACCATGCCACTGCCGACGAGTGCCGGCAGCTGCACATCCGCGCGGCTGACGTTGACGCTCAGCAGAAGACTGAGCGCGATCACCCAGAGCACCTTCAGACCCATCCACGCCTCCACTGCGCTGCATCCTTGAGTTCCCGCCAGCCAATGATACGGGCTCGCTTGGAATGCACCGCCTCGATCTCGACCGATACCACGGGCGAGCCCGGCGGTTCCGGCTCGATGACCTTCGTCACGAGGAAATGCTTCTCCTTATTGCGCGGCGCGACTGCCGTCCACTTCGTGTGCAGCAGTTTCTTTGGGCTCAAGGTGTTGGATGGCGTGTCTGTCATGCTTGATCCGCGCGCCTCAGCGCCGCGAGTCCCGCCGGACCCAACTTCTCGAGCGTCTCGAGGTTAGCGGCCGAGATGCTGCGGGTGTCACCGAAAGCGTCGACCGCCCGTGCAATGCTCTGCTCACGCAACAAGTGCAGCATCGGATAGGGCGAGCGATTGGTCGCATTGCCGATGTCATCCGGATCTGTTCCGGCGAACTGATACTGCGGATGGAAACTCGCGATCTGGATCTCACCTTCGAGCCCCCATATTCGCAGCGCCTCGTCCGCGATCTCCAAGAAGTCGTTGAAGTCGTGAAAATCCTGCAGGACCTGCGGATGGACCAGCAAGGTCGTCTCGACCTCTTCGGGGGGCGAGGCCACGAGGTGCTGCAACTCCGTAGCGAGATCCTCCAGCAAGGCCTCTCGCGTCTCGGCTTCACTCGTCGAATAGCGGATGAGGCCCTTGAGCGCCGGTGCCGGTGCAAAAGGACAGAGCTTGAGTCCGATGACCACCCGCTCGACCCACGCGCGCGTCTCGACGATGAACGGGTCGTCGGGGCTATTGAGCATCGGGGGCGATCAAGCGGATGTTGCGGAGCCTAGTCGAGAGGCGCTCCCCGGAATGGGCTGATTGGCTGGCTCCATGGTCGAAATAATATTCCTAAAAACAGTGACTTGGTACGTCTAAGACAGGCTTTGTCAGCCAAGTTATTGGGCAATCGCGATGTCATGCATCGGGCGGCGGTCGAGCCCTCAAGGCTTCAAACCAACTTCTTAAGGATGCGACAGCCATGCGTCATGGCAGGCGAGTGTCGTTCGCCTGGCCTGAAGCTGTCGTTTTCTTGCCCGTAGCCATGGCCTGTAATCGGTGCCGCGCAATGGAGCGCAACACCATAGGTATCCACGATGAATCAGAATACGCAACCACAGACGGTCCCAGCCCGTACCGGGAAACCCGCGCATGGAGATACCCGCATGAAGATCAGCCTCCCAAATGGCATCGAGGCCTGGTTCGATGTCGACGACATCACCATACATGTCTGGGGTTCGAGCTGGAGCGGCCGCGAGGTCGTCACGGTTTGCCAGGGCGAGCGCAAGGAGGTTATTTCCAGCAAGCGCAGTTGGCGGTTCAAGACACCTCACGCCTTCGAGCATAAGGGCCACAACTACCTCGTCGCGCTGGGCGTTGGGTTCCGCGGGGCGGGCGTCGAGTTGTACCGTGACGGCGTACTAATCGACTCCGACCAGATCAATACGACTGGCTTCCGCATTGATCCGGCCACCGGCAAGCTGGACTGGAAACACGCGATCAAGAGCCTCGCCCTGCCTCTGGTTGTCGGACTCGCGGTTGGGATCGGCTTCGGCTACCTGGCCGGACTGGCATTCAAATGATCATCCGAATCGAATCGCTGGGCAGGAGCGACTGATGGACGTGTCGAGCGAGAAGGTTCGCGAGGCGCGCATGGCACGCGGCTGGACCCAGCAGCAGCTGGCTGAAATCGCGAACTTGAGTTTGCGCACCGTGCAGCGGGTGGAGAATCAGTCAGTCGCCTCGCAGGAGACCATATCGGCGCTGAGTGCCGTACTGGAGATTCCGCGCACCGAACTCATGACCCCGAACCCGGGTCAGCCCGGCTATGCCGCGGCCGAACGCGGCATGGGTCGGCTGCTGGCGGCCACTGCGCTGCTGGGTGCCGCACTGGGCTCCGGCATCACGGTGTTCCTCATGCTCTGGTTTGACAGCGGCTGAGGGCGGAGGCTCGGCGCACACCCACTCCAACGTCGCGGACGGCTTGCCTGTGATGTCGTGGATCAGGCGGCGGACGCGCGATAGACCCTGGTTCTCGGCGTCAGCTTTGCGGTCAGATTGCGAGTCGCGACACGGATGTCGTACTCCGCCTGCAAATTCAGCCAGAACCGCGCCTCCATACCGAAGAACAGCCCCAATCGGAGCGCGGTATCCGCGGTGATGGGCCGCTGACCATTCACCAACTCGCTGATCCGACTCGGCGGAACATCGATATCAGCCGCAAGCTGCCGGGCGGTAATCCCCATCGGCTTCATGAAGTCTTCCAGCAGGATTTCTCCGGGATGAATCTCGTCGAGCAGCTTTGCCATTCTTGTTACTCCTAGCGGTAGTCGACGATCTCGACGTCGTGAGCGCCGTCCGACTTCCAGATAAAACAGACGCGCCATTGGTCGTTCACACGAATGCTGTGCTGACCTTTGCGCTCACCCTTCAACGCCTCGAGCCTGTTTCCTGGCGGGACTCGCAAACTTGTCAGCTCGGTAGCCGCATGAAGCTGCAGCAATTTGCGTCGTAAGGCTCGTTCGATGTTCCGGAATCTGGCGACCGCCCGACTGTTGAACAAAGCTTCGGTGTCGGAACAGGAGAATGAGCGAATCACGCCTACCACTGACCTGTATTACAGATTCCGTCAAACCGAATCTGTACATCGTGTGGGTTGGCGCCGGCGAATATAGCCTAGGCTTATTCCCACTCAATCGTCGCGGGCGGCTTGCCAGTGATGTC
>SXGQ01878217.1_pt1 | contig 15584 bp, 13 predicted proteins | sample 3178371 | NCBI WGS metagenome assembly SXGQ01 (sample SAMN11356859, study PRJNA531348) | freshwater metagenome | isolation source: freshwater sample F1-20 | place: China: Fuxian Lake, Yuxi | collected 2017-12-25
CGCGAGGCGCTCGACCCGGCCAACGCCGAGCGGCTCGGGGCGGCAGCGGCAGTGCAGGCCGCCGAATTCAGCGAGCAGGCGATGGGCGAGGCGGGATGGGCGGCGCTGCGATGGGGCGCTTCCGCACCCGGTGGGGCACGGATGTAACCACCCGGGGAGTCGGATGATCGGGGTGCGCGGGGCGGGTGATACTCCGCCCGTGAACCCCCGCGTGTCGAGGATCCTGCTCGAGGTGGCCCTCGTGGTCGCCGGCTTCACCCTGCTGGCCGTGCTCATCACCTGGCCGGCGGCGGCCAACGCCAACGACGTGCTGCCCACGCAGGGGATCCCCTGGGACCCCGCGGGCTTCACCTGGGACCTCTGGCAGCGGCTTCAGGAGGGTATGCCTCTCTTCGGCACGGGATCCACCGCGTTCGTGGCCCCGTTCACCATTGAGTACCCGGCCGCGTTCAACCTCGTGCAGCTGGCCTTCTACGGGCCCGCCGTGGCCGTGGCCGCCATCAGCACACCGGTGCTCGCGATGAACGTGATGATCATCTCGGGCATCGCCTTCAGCGGGATGGCCATGTACGCCCTTGTGCGCTGGCTCGGCTGCGGCCCGGGGGTGAGCACCTGGGCGGGTGCCGCACTCGCGATCGCCCCCTACGTGGTGGGCAAGGCGGTGGTGCACGCAATGATGGCCAACGTCGCATGCTTCCCCCTGCTCATCCTCGCGTGCCTCTGGTGGAACGAGCGACCGAGCTGGAAGCGCGCGCTCGCCGTGACCGGCGCCTTCGCGCTGGCCTGGACCACAACGGCCTACTACGGGCTGATGGCCGTGGTGATCGTGCTCGTCATCTGCGGGTGGGGGGTGATCAGCCTTCGCCGGCGCCGCGGGTGGCGCCCCGTGGCGCGCGCGGGCGGCATGCTTGCCGGCCTGCTGGGGCTGCTCGTGCTCCTTCCCGTCGCTATCTCGGTGGCATCAAGCGGCGTCCCCACGCCGGCGCGAAGCAGCGCAGAGCTTGCCGACTTCGGCGCCCGACCGGCCGACTACCTGGTGCCGCCACCGGGGGGCTGGCTCGCCCGTGGCGTGGACGCCGCGTGGACCGGACGGCTCGACTCCACCGGCGAGCAACTCATCCTCTACGTCGGCATCAGCGTGCTCGCGGTGGCCCTCGCGGCAATGCTCATCGCATGGTGGCGACCGGGCCTACTGGCATCAGCCAGGGCGGTGAGTGCCGCGCGCATCGGGTCGGTGCTCGCTGCCGTGCTGGCCTGGTTCTCGCTGGCATGGCCCATCGGCCTCGGGCCGGTGCCCATCCCCGTGCCATCCATCGTCGTCTGGCAGGTTTTCCCCGAGGTACGCGCATTCGCTCGGTTCGGTGCACCACTGCTGGTGGTGCTGCTCGCCGTGGGGGCGCTGGCCATTGCCGCGCTCGCCCGCCGAGGCGGACCGGTATGGCGGCACTCCATCATCGCCGCCGCGCTGGTGATCACGGGCGCCGACCTCATGACGGCCCTGCCCGTCACCACAAGCCCGCCCGCCACCGCCGACAGCCAAGCGCCCACCGACCGGCAGGCGTGGGCGTGGCTTCGCGACGAGCCCCACCCGGGAGCGGTGGTGGAGTACCCGACCGGGCCCTATCGCTACGTGCCCGAACTCGAGCAGACCCGTCACGTCTGGCAGGTCGGACAGATGATCCACGGGCGCCCCGTGCTGAACGGCTTCGGGCCGATGGGCCAACTGCTCGACCGGCGAGCAATCGACCTCGCGCAGCAGGTGGGCAACCCCGCCATGCCTGGAGCAGCGCAGGATCTCGCGACCTCGGGCGTGGGCTTCGCGACCGTCAACCCGTGGGCATACGGCCAGTACCGCCAGGGCACACCACCCAACACCACGCAGCCACCGGCGGGCTTCGCATTGGCCGCGACGTTCGCGGATGGCACCGCCATCTGGAGAGTGACGGCAGCCCCGGCCCCGGTGCTGGCGGTCTTCCGCCAGCCCGGATTCGCCGCACCTGAGGACCGCGACGGCCGCGCCTGGCACACCATGGCTGCCCCGGTGGCACAGGTGACCACCTGGGCGCCCGCACGCGGCACGCACACGCTGGAGTTCCCCGTGTCGGCCCCACCCGAGGCATCGGTGACCGCCGCGGTGCGCGGTGCGCCGGCCGCGACGGTGCGCGCAGTGCCCGGGTACATCCGCGTGACCCTGCGCACCGGGCCCTCCGGCCGGGACATCCGCTTTCGGGCCACCGGTCCGAGCGGAGTTGCCATCGGCAGGCCGTCCGTCACGGAGTAGGCCCGGGGCAGGGCGGTCCAGCCGCCGTATCCTTGAGGCCGTGCACATCGCCCTCATCGGAACGCGCGGCATCCCTGCTGCATACTCGGGCTTCGAGACCGCCGTGGAGAACCTCGCGCGCGAGTTCACCGCCCGCGGGCACGAGGTCACCGTGTACTGCCGGCCCCACATGACGGAGAAGCGCGACGAGCACGCCGGCGCGCGCCTGGTGCACCTGCCAACGATCAGGAACAAGTACCTCGACACCCTCGCCCACACCACCGTGAGCACCAGCCACATGGTGACGAGGGAGCGACCCGACGTGGCCATCTACTTCATCGCGGGCAACGCACCCGTGGTGCCCTTCGCGCGCATGGCGGGCGTGCCGAGCATCCTGCAGATCGACGGCATGGACTCCGAGCGCGCCAAGTGGCCGCGCGCGGCCCGGGCGATCATCCGCCAGTTCGAGCACATGTCGGCGGCCGCGGCCACCATCGCCGTGACCGACAGCGAGAGCGTGGCCGACCTCTACGAGCAGCGCTTCGGCCGCCGGCTGCTGGCGATTCCCTACGGGGCCGACCTGCCCGACCCGGGCACCACCGCGGCCCTCTACGAGCTGGGGCTCGAGGCCGGGAAGTACATCCTCTTCGTCGGGCGCCTCGTGCCCGAGAACAACGCGCACCTGCTCGTGCAGGCCTACTCCGCGCTCGACACCGACTGGCCCCTGGTGATCGTGGGGGATGCCCCATATGCCGACGACTACATCGCAGCGCTCAAGGCCGATGCCGGGGAGGGCGTCATCTTCCCGGGGTATGTGTTCGGAGACGGCTACGCCGAGCTCGTGAACAACTGCGGCCTCATGTGCGCGCCGACGGAGGTCGGCGGCACGCACCCGGTGATCGTGGAGGCCATGGCGGCGGGCGCGCCGCTCGTGGTGAGCGACCACGCGCCCAATCTGGAGGTGGTGGGCGATGCCGCGGCCACGTTCTCGCTCGCGGCGGCGCCGGCGTCGCTCACGCAGGTGCTTTCGCGCCTGTTGGCAGATCCTGATCGCCGGGCACGACTGGAGTCGTCAGCGCGCGCGCGCGCAAGCGAGCGCTTCGGGTGGGACCGCTGCGCAGAGCGCTATCTCGCCGTGATCAACGCACTGGGCGCGGCCGGTGACTGAGCACGAGGACGTGACCGAGCGCAAGGCGATCAGCACGCGCTCGGTGGTGATCGGACTGGCCGTCGGATTGCCCCTGTCGGTGCTCTTTCTCTGGCTCGCGATTCGCGGCGTCAGCTTCGACGAGGTGTGGACGGCCCTCAGCCGCGCAAATCCATGGCTGGTTCTGCTGGCGGTTCCGTTCCTGCTCATGCTCTTCGTGATGCAGGGCCTTCGGTGGAGGCACCTCGTGGCAGCACCCGACCCGCCACGGCGCCGAGTCTTCGTCGTGCTGATGTTCGTCGGCACCGCCATCACCAATGTCGTGCCGGGTCGGCCCGGAGACGTTGCCCGGGGTATCTGGCTGGCGCGGCTCGGTCGCATCCCCGTTGCGCGGTCCCTCACCTCCGTCGGGGTGGACCGGGCGATGGATGTTGCGACGGTCTTCGTATTGCTCCTCCTCTGCCTCCCTTTCATCGAGCCCCCTGACTGGCTCGTGACCCTGGCGATCGTGGGCGCAGTCGTATGCGTACTTGCCACGATCGTCCTCGTCGTTGCCTGGTGGTACGCACACAGGCGCAACCCGCAGGATCCCGCTGCGGGAATGGAGCAGGGTGAGCGCTCGTGGTGGCGACATCAACTCAGCGGCATCATTCGTGGACTTGCCGTGCTGTCGCGCCCGCGCAACTTCTGGCTCGCTGTCGGCGCCAGCTTCATCGGGTGGAGCTTCAACGCCTTCGGCACGTGGCTCGTGGCCGAGTCGCTGGGCCTCGGCATTGGCATCGCCGGCGCACTGCTGGTCACCAGCGTGATCGCCCTCGGATCGGCCATCCCATCCTCCCCGGGCATGATCGGCACGTTCCAGTGGCTCGCGGTCGCCAGCCTCGCCGTGGTGGGCGTCGGCCGTGCCGACGCACTGGCCTTCTCGATCCTGCTGCAGGCTGCCTGGTACATCCCCACCACGCTCTCCGGCGTTCCGGGAGCGTGGTGGCTCACGCGTCAGGGCCCTGCGCCGGCAACGGCGCAGAACTGATCAGCCTGCGCCGGCCTCCCGGCGCGCGGCCTCATGCTCGTTGCGAGCGGGATCACCGATGACCTCGGCCACCACGTAGTTGGGCCGGCCGCGCACCTCGTCATAGATCTTGCCGACGTATTCGCCGAGGATCCCCATGAAGAGAAACAGGGCGGCACCGATGAACAACAGCACGATCATCAGCGAGGCCCATCCCGGCTGGATGTCCGCACCGACGATGCTTCCCACGATCACCCAGATCAGGCCGATCACCGCGAGGGCCGTCATCACGAATCCCATGCCCGTCATCAACCGCAACGGAAGCTTCGAGAACGAGAAGATCGCGTTGGTCGCGCCGACGGTGCGCTTCACCAGTGAGTACTTGGTCTCCCCGGCCAGCCGCTCGCGGCGCTCGGCCTCCATGCCCACCTGATGGAAGCCCGCGAACGCGCGCAGCCCCGGGAAGTAGCGGCCCTTCTCGGGCATCGCGTTGAGCACATCCACCACGCGGCGGTCCATGAGGGAGAACGGGCCGGCATCCCGCGGCAGGTCGATGCTCATCACGCGCTCGGCAAGCCGATAGAAGCTGCTGAACGCCGCTCTCAGGAAGCGGCCCTCCTTACGCTCCTTGCGCACGGCGTACACCACGTCGGCGCCCTCATGCCAGGCGTTGATGAGGCGCGGCAGGATGTCCGGGCCGTCCTGCAGGTCGGCGTCCATCACGATCACCGCGTCGCCCCGCGACTCCCGAAGGCCGGCCTCAATCGCTGCCTCGTGGCCGAAGTTGCGCGACAGCACCACCACGCGCACACGCGGATCGGCGTCGGAGATCTGCGTGGCGATCGCCACGGATCGATCGCGCGATCCATCGTCCACGAACACGAACTCGATCTCGTCCGGCAGGGGGTCGAGTTCGGCGGATACCTGCCGATGCAACTCGGCTAGCACCTCTTCCTCGTTGTACATGGGAACGACGATCGAGATCAGCGACACGGGACTCCCTCCGGCTCCGGCCAGCGTAGTCGCACGCGCCGATGCAGGGACTCCACCCCGGCCCCCTCTACGATGGTGCCGTGACGCAAGCCGTGCCAACGCGTGCGCCCCGCACGCCAGCGCCGGGCGCCATGCGCAGCGGAGTGGTCATCGCCACCTCGCTCGCGGCATGGTCCATCGGCGCATATGTCTTCTATCTGCTCGCCGGACGGCTTCTCGGCCCGGCCGAGTACGGGCTCGCTGCCGCGCTGCAGGCCGTCATCGTGGTGGTCGCCCTGCCGATGACCGCCCTGCAGTGGTCGTCGGCGCGGGTGGTGGCGGCGTCCAGGTCCGATTCGGATGCGGCGGCCGTGTACCGCCGCACATTGGTGACGTCGACGCTCTACGCGTGCGCCCTCGCCGCGGCCGCCACGGTCGTCACCATATTCGTCGCCGCGAGATCGAACGGGATACCCATCGGCCCGCTCGTGGCGATGTACTGGAGCCTGGTGCCCGTGGTGCCGCTGTTCGTGGCCATCGGTGTGCTGCAGGGCCAGCATCGCTACGCCGCCTTCGGATGGAGCTACGGACTCACCGGCGTTCTCCGCCCCATCCTCCTGCTACCACTCATCGCCGCACCCGTGCTCACCCACGTCGAGAGCACCGTGGTGGCAACGGGAATCCCCTACGCCATCGGAGCGGGCCTCGCGGTGTGGCTCACCCGATCGCTGCTGCGCTCACGAAGCAGGCCATCGACAGAGGCCTGGCGGTCGTTTCGATCGGGGCTCGGGGCCGCCGCGATCGGGCTCGCCGGTATCGCCATCCTCACCAACGTTGACGTGGTCGCGGCCAAGCTTGCGCTCGGCGGGGATGAAGCCGGGTACTTCGGGGCCGCGGCGATCATCGCCAAGGCGCTTATGCTGGTGCCGCAGGCCCTCACCGTGGTGCTGCTGCCCCGGGTCGCCGAGCGCCAACAGCGGGGACAGGCCACGGGGTCTCTACTTGCGGTGGGCGTGCTGGCCATCGCCGCGGCCGGGCTGCTCGCGATGGCGCTGGCCGTGCCCCTCGAGGGGCCGATCGTCACGATCACGTTCGGGACCGCTTTCGAGCCTGCTGCTGCCCTCGTGGTCCCCTTCTTCGGCGCGACAACCCTACTCGGGGCATTGCTCATTCTCGTCAACCACCATGTGGCGCGAAACGACCACCGCTTCGCGTGGGCGGTCGGCGCATTGGCGATCGTGCAGGTGATCCTGCTGGTGCTGTTCGGCACCTCGGCGGGAGCGATCATCGCCATCGACGCCATCGTCGCCGGGGCGGGGCTGGTGATTCACGAGGTGATGTACCTGCAGACCGACGAGAGCATGCTGATGGGGGCGGGGCGTCAGGCACGATCTGTCCTGCGACGCATTCGCGCGCGCCCGGAGGACGCCGCATGAAGCCCCTCACCTCTCGTCTTCCCGGCCTCATCGTGCTCGAGCCAACGATCCACGGCGACAGCCGGGGGTGGTTCCAAGAGACGTACCGGCAAGACCTGTTCGCCGACCTGGGCATCACTGATGACTTCGTGCAGGACAACCACAGCCGCTCCACACGGGGAGTGCTGCGCGGTCTGCACTTTCAAGTGGGCGATCACCCGCAGGCGAAGTTGGTGCGGTGCGCACGCGGAGCAATCGTGGACGTCGTCGTCGATCTGCGCCGAGGTTCATCGACCTACGGGGAGTGGGAGGCCTGGACGCTCGACGATGAGCGCGGCCTGCAGCTTTACTGCCCGATTGGCTTCGCCCACGGGTTCGTGGTGCTGAGCGACGTGGCGGACGTGGTCTACCGCTGCTCCGACTTCTACGACCCCGCCGGTGACAGCGGCATCCGGTTCGACGACCCCACCATCGGCGTCGAGTGGCCGGGCGGGCCGCATTCGGTGAGCGACCGCGACGCCAACGCCCCCCTGCTCGCGGAGATCGCCGACGAACTGCCCTTCGAGTGGAGGGGATGAGCGCCCCCGAGATCAGCGTGGTGATCGTCTCGTATCGCTGCGCGGAACTACTGGCGGAGTGCCTCGACAGCGTCGAGGTGAACCGGGCGGACGTCGACATGGAGGTCATGGTCGTCGACAACGCCTCAGGAGACGACACCGTGGCGGTCGCCCGGTCGTACGACTGGGTCGACGTCGAGGCGCTTGACGACAACGTCGGATTCGCGCGCGCAAACAACCGTGCGATGGACCGCAGCCGGGGCCGCGCCGTGCTGGTGCTCAACCCCGACACGGTGCTGCCGCCGGGTTCGCTGCGGGCGTGCCTCGACTACCTCTGGGCCCACCCGGACATCGGCCTGCTCACGCCGAAGCTCGTCGACCGCGAGGGGCGCCTCGACCGCCGCTGCCATCGCGGCTACCCCACCATGTGGTCGTCCTTCTGTTACTTCACCACGCTCGACCGCCACCTCAAGGGTCCGCGCTCTCGCTGGTACACCATGGGCCATCTGCCCGAGGATCAGGCAACCGATGTGGAAAGCGTGTCCGGCGCGTTCATGCTGATGCCGGCCGACGCCATGCGGCGCGTGGGCGGCTTCGACGAACAGTTCTTCATGTATGCCGAGGACATCGACCTCTCGCTGCGCTTCATCACGGCCGGCTATCGGGTGCGCTACTGGCCCCACGTGGAGGTGGTACACGTCGGAGCGGGATCGAATGTCGCCGGGCAGCGCCCCCCCGCGGCGAACGCGGCGTACTTCCGCACCATGGCGCCCTTCATCCGCAAGCACCAGCCCGGCGTGCGGGGAGGCATCACGGCACTGGCAGCCTGGAGCGCGGGCGAGGTGATGCTGGCCGCCACGGAGGTGCGGCGGCGGCTGAGGAGGGGCGGATCGTGAGCACGGGGACACCTACGTGGTGGTCCCGTCTCTGGGCATCCCACGCTCCCATCGTTGCGCTTGCCGTGATCGTCGCGGTAGGTGTAATCGAGCGCCTTTACCGCTTCACAGCCCCAATCCTCGACCAGCACTACTTCCGCCAGACACAGACGGCGGCTCAGGTATGGCTGCTTGGCGAGAACGGCTTCAATCCGTTCGACTACCACGTGCCGATGTTCGGCGGTGGGTACTGGATCCTGGAATTCCCCTGGTACCAGTCCGTGGTCTACGCGCTCACCTCTGTGTTCGGGTTCCACGAGGAACTTGGGCGCGTGGTGTCGATCGCAGCCTTCGTGGCATCGGCGTACCTGCTCTACGAAATCGGCCGGCGCCTGCTCGGCTCGCGGGCTGCCGCGATCGCCGCCGTGGCGTTCCTGGCCTTCATGCCGATCACGGTCTTCTACTACCGGGCCTTCCTGATCGATCCCTTCCTCATCGCTTTTGCGCTACTGATGGTGCTCGCGGCACTGCGAATGAGCGAGCAGGTCACCTGGACGTGGCTCACGATCTTCCTCGGCGCAACGTTCGTGACCGCGCTGGGGAAGACGAACCTGATCGTGGTGTTTGCGTTGCCGGTCATCACCCTGCTCTATCGCTCGTTCATCCGTCGGCGGGCATCACGTGCCCAGTGGGTGACCCTCGTCGGCGGCGGCCTGGTGATCCTCGGCGCGGTCGTCGCGTGGACGCGCCATGCCGACGCGATGAACCTGGCGTCGAACGGCATGACCTACGGGAACATGCGCTGGTGGTACTTCGGCAGCACCGTATTTGACGCCAACCTCTGGACCACCGTCGGGCAGCGGTTCACCGACGTGCTTGGTCCCATCGGCCTGCTCGCGGTGGGCCTCGGGCTTGCCGCCATCCCGCGCCTGCGAAGCGGCTACCGCGTGGAACTTGCCGGACTGGTCATCGGCGGTATCGCGTCGATCGCCGTGTTCGCAAACCTCAATCGCGTGCACGACTACTACCAGCTTCCCTACTACCCCACGATCGCGCTGCTCGGGGGCCTTGGGGTGTGGTCTCTTGCCGCCGCCATAGGCCGCGGCAGCCGGGGGGTTTCGTTCCAGGTCGCGGGCGGGCTGCTGGTGACCTTGGTGATCTGGTGGACGTACGTGCTCTTTGCCGGCAGCTACTTCGCACCCGCTGGGCTCGGAGGGCTCCCGAACCGGGATCAAGGAATGGAGCTGGCCGCCAATACCCCCGACGAACCGGTCGTGGTGCTCGGCGAGAACTTCGACCGCAACGATCCGACCCTGTTCTATGAGGCTCGGCGCATCGGCTGGCGCGAGAACTCACTCGACACCCCGAAGGCCCAGGCTGCCGTGCGCGATGCGAAGGGCCTCGGGGCGATCGCGGTATACAAGGGACCGGCAGGCCTTCCGGCCTGGGTGCCGGCAGCGGCGCGCGCCAAGGGGCTGGTGCCCACCTACGAGACTCCCGCGCTCACCGTCTACACGAAGCGAAAGGGCCAGCCATGAGGTACCTCATCACCGGGGGCTGCGGCTTCGTTGGATCGCGCATGTGCCACGGAATCCGTGAGGCCAACCCATCTGCGGAGGTCGTGGCGTTCGACAACCTGCGCCGCCGCGGCAGCGAGATCAACGTGGTCGACCTCGGTGCCGCAGGAGTGACGGTGGTGCACGGTGACATCCGCATTCCCGCCGACCTCGACGACCTCGCGGGCGCGTTCGACGTCGTTTTCGACGCGGCCGCCGAGCCCAGCGTGCATGCAGGCACCACAGGCAGCCCGCGGTACGTGATCGATACCAACCTCGGTGGCACGGTGAACCTGCTCGAGTTCGCCCGCCGCCGAGCAAAGACGTTCGTGCTGCTGAGCACCTCCCGCGTTTACGCGATCGATGCCCTGCGGGGCATCAACACCATCGAGGGTGACACACGCTTCGAGGTGACCGATGCGCAAGCGCTTCCCGGGGTCGGCCCCGCCGGAATCACGGAGGCCTTTCTCACCGAGGGCGCTCGCTCGTACTACGGCGCCAGCAAGCTGGCGAGCGAGATGTTGGCCCAGGAATACGCCGCGGCAAGCGGGCTCGAGGTAATCATCAACCGCTGCGGCGTGCTGGCCGGCGCCGGACAGTTCGGGAAGGTCGACCAAGGAGTCATCGCCCTCTGGGTGGCGTCGCACATCTATGGCCGGCCGCTGAAGTACATCGGGTTCGGCGGCACCGGAAAGCAGGTGCGCGACCTCCTGCATCCCGACGACCTTCTGGCGCTCGTGATGCGCCAGGTTGAGATAGCGCCCGATATCAGCGGTCAGGTGTTCAACGTGGGCGGGGGCCTGCCCATCAGCGTGTCGCTGCTCGAGCTCACCGCTCTCTGCCGCGAGCGCACGGGCAACGAGGTGCCCATCACCCCTGTGCCCGAGACCGCTGCGGTCGACATGCCGGTATACCTCACCGACACCGCGTGCGTGCGCGAGGCCACCGGATGGTCGCCTTCTCTCGATGCATCAGCGATTATCGATGACATCGCCACGTGGATCGAGGGCGACATCGAACGGCTTCGCCCCATCTTCACCTAGCAATCACCCTGAGGAGCACTGAGTGTCACTGGCCATCGTCACAGGTTCGTCCGGCCTCATCGGCAGCGAGATGTCGCGCTATCTCGATGCCCGCGGCTGGGATGTGATCGGCGTCGACAACGACATGCGGGCGTACTTCTTCGGCCACGAGGCATCCACAAGGTGGAATGCCGACCGGCTCACTGCGGACCTCACGAACTTCACGCTCAAGGGCCTGGACATCCGCGATACCGACGCCGTGATGCGCCTCTTCAAGAGCCTCGGCACGTCGGTGGAGCTCGTGGTGCACTGCGCCGCCCAGCCAAGCCACGACTGGGCCGCCCGCGAGCCCCTCACCGACTTCGGCGTGAACGCCAACGGCACGCTCAACCTGCTCGAGGCCACGCGCCTGCACTGCCCCGACGCCGTGTTCGCGTTCATGAGCACCAACAAGGTGTACGGCGACGCACCGAACGAACTGCCGCTCATCGAGACCGAGACCCGTTGGGAGCTCGACCCCTCCAACCCCTGGGCCGAGCATGGGTTCGACGAGCACCTGCGCATCGACCAGAGCAAGCACAGCCTGTTCGGTGCCAGCAAGGTGGCGGCAGACGTGCTCTGCCAGGAGTACGGGCGCTATTTCGACATGAAGACCGGCGCTTTCCGCGGCGGGTGCCTCACCGGCCCGGCCCATTCGGGTGCGGAGCTTCACGGGTTCCTCGCCTACCTCGTGCAGTGCGCCCTCACTGGTCGGCACTACACGATCTTCGGGTACAAGGGGAAGCAGGTGCGCGACAACATCCACTCTCACGACTTGGTCAGCGCGCTCTACGCCTTCTACGAGAATCCGCGTCCGGGAGCCGTCTACAACATCGGCGGATCGCGCTTCGCCAACTGCTCCGTGCTTGAGGCCATCGCGCTCAGCGAGGAACTCACGGGCTGCGAGATGAACTACTCGCTGTCCGACGGGAACCGCTCGGGCGACCACATCTGGTGGATTTCCGACGTGCGGCGCTTCCAGGCCGACTACCCCGACTGGCAGTACCAGTACGACCTCCGCACCACCGTGCAGGAGATCGTCGACGCCACACGGGAGCGCATGGCTACCGCATGAGCCCGATGCTCTCCGTCGTCGTCCCCGCGCACAACGAGGCCGACTCCATTCCCACCGCCCTGCGCGGCATCTACTCGGCCCTGCAGGCCGAGGGTGTGAAGCACGAGATCGTGGTGGTGGACGACCACTGCAGCGATGGCACCGCCGACGTGGTCCGTGCGCTCGCGGAGGGCGAGGTGCCGACCGCGCGCGTGGTGGTGAACCACGGCAAGGGTGGGTTCGGGCTGGCCGTGCGGTGCGGGCTCGAGAACTTCTCGGGCGACGCCGTGGCCGTGATGATGGCCGACCTCAGCGACTCGTCCGACGACCTCGTGGAATTCTGGCGCACGATGCAGCGCACGGGCGCCGACTGCGTATTCGGCACGCGGTTCTCCAAAGGTGGCCGCGTCATCGACTACCCGTCGGCCAAGCTGCGCATAAACCGGGTGGCCAACTTCGGCATCCGCGCGCTCTTCGGACTGCGATATGACGACGTCACCAACGCATTCAAGATGTATCGCCGCGAGGTGATCGACGGCGTGCAGCCGCTGCTCAGCCACCACTTCAACCTCACGGTGGAGATACCCCTCAAGGCGATCGTGCGCGGCTACACCTACGCGGTGGTGCCCAACTCGTGGACCAACCGATCGCACGGCGAGTCGAAGTTCAAGGTGAAGGAGATGGGCTCGCGCTACACCTTCATCATCCTCTATTGCCTGCTCGAGAAACTGCTTTCTCGCGGTGACTACCGTCGGGTGCCGGCAGGAGACGCGTGACACCCGCGAATCCCACGGCATGGGTATGCGTGCCCACCTACAACGAGCGCGAGAACGTCGAGGCGCTGGTCACCGCCGTACGGCAGGCCATGGACGACGCCAGCATCGACGGTCACGTGCTAGTGATCGATGACGGCTCACCCGACGGCCCGGGGAACATCGCCGATGCCATGGCCGCGCGCGACGACCGCGTGCACGTGCTGCACCGCACTGCAAAGGAGGGCATCGGACCCGCATACCGTGCGGGATTCCGCCACGCGCTGGCGAAAGGCGCCGACCTCATCCTCGAGATGGACTGCGACTTCTCGCATAACCCACGCGATGTGCCCCGGCTCATCGCCGCCGCTCAGGGGGCCGACGTGGTGCTGGGCTCGCGCTACGCGCGCGGGGGCGGCGTGGCCGAGTGGGGGATCGTGCGCCGCGCGATCAGCCGGGGTGGCTGCCTGTACGCGCAGGCATGGATCGGCACCTCGGTGAAGGACCTCACCGGGGGCTTCAAGTGCTTCCGGCGCGAGGTGCTCGAGGCCATCCCGCTCGATGAGGTGTCGGGGGCGGGCTACGTGTTCCAGGTGGAGATGACCTACCGCGCACTGCTGCAGGGGTTCACCGTGGTGGAGGTGCCCATCACGTTCACCGATCGCACGAAGGGCCAGAGCAAGATGAGCCGGGGCATCGTGGTGGAAGCCGCTGTGCTCGTGCCGCGCCTGCGTCGCCGTCTCGGCCGCCTGCCGAAGCGCCGCCGGCCGTGAACGCCGCGCGGTCCTCCCGCCGCCAGTTGGTCGAGGCCGTGCTGGTGGTGGTGGGCTTCACCCTGCTGGCGATCGTGGCTACCTGGCCCGTTGCCGCCAACGTGACCACCCTCATTCCGAGTCCCGGAGCGGCGTGGGATCCCGCAGGCTTCATCTGGGACTTCTGGCAGCGATCCACCGAGGGGCTCGGGCTCTGGGGCGATGCCACCTCGTCGCTTGCGGGCTACCCGTTTGGCAGGGGCTTCCCGGCCGCAGCCGATGCCACCCAGCTCGTCACCTACGGGCCCGCGTGGATCATCACGGGCGTCGCCGGCCCGGTGGTGGCCTACAACGTGGTCATCATCAGCGGCCTGGCACTGGCAGGAATGGCCATGTATGCCCTCGCGCGCTGGCTCGGCACGGGCCCGGGCATCGCCGCCTGGGCGGGTGGCGCGTACGTGATCTTCCCGTACATGATCGGCAAGGCCGTGGTGCACGCGCCGCTCGTGCACCTGGCGTGCTTCCCGCTCGCGGTGCTTGCGGGCCTCTGGTGGTCGGAGCGGCCGTCGTGGCGCCGCGCCCTTGTGGTGGTGGCGGCGTACGGCTTCGCCTGGCTCACGAACCCCTACTACGGCCTGATGGCCACCGTGGTGCTGCTGGTGGTGTGCGGCGGTGGCCTCATCCGTATCGCACGCAGCGCCAGCTGGCGCGCGGCCGGCCGCGACGGCGGCACGCTCGCCGGACTTGCCCTGCTCATCGTGCTCGTGCCGGTGGGGCTCATCGGGCGTTCCGCGACTGACGAAACGGCGTCGGGGATCTCCCGACAGGTCATCGACCTCGACAACTTCGGCGCACGCCTCACCGACTTCGTCACGCCTCCCGGAAACTCGTTCCTCGTCCGGGGGTTCAACCCGACGTGGGGAGGCGTGACCGCCAATGGCGACGAGCGCACCATCCTCTACGTCGGGATCACCACCATCATCCTGGCCATCATCGGCGCGGTGGTCACGTGGAGGGCCACGGGTGCCCTTGGTGCCCGCTGGCGGCTGGCCACGCGAACGGCTGCGGTGCTGGTGGTAGTGCTCGCGTGGTTCAGCCTGGCTTCGCCCACCACGTGGATGGGCATCAACATCCCCGTGCCATCCCTGTGGATCTGGGAGGCCCAGCCGCAGTTCCGCGTGTTCGCACGATTCGCCGCGCCGCTCATGTGCGCACTGCTCGTGCTGGGCGCCCTGGGCATCCGTTGGATCGCCGCCCGCGGCACGGTGCTGTGGCGCACATCCATAATCGCCGCGGCGATGGTCATCACGTTCGCCGATCTCGCCACCACGCTGCCCACGCCCAGCGCGCCGCCGGTCACGGCGGCCGGGCAGGCGCCGGACGACGTTCCCGCGTGGCAGTGGCTTCGCGCACGCGATGATGGCTCGGCCATCGTCCAGTACCCCACCATCCCCGAGGAATACCTACCGGCCGGCGAGTCGCTGGAGCGCATCTACGCCTACGGCCAGACCATCCATGGCCACCCGAGCGTGAACGGCGCGCTGTTCCCGGGCCAGCGGTCATTCGACTTCCTCGCCCAGGTGAGTGACCCCTCGCGACCAGGGGCTGCGGCCGACCTCGCCACCGCGGGCGTGCGCTGGGCGGTGGTGAACCCCTGGGGCTATGCGAGCCTTGGGCGCGAGACGCCGTTCCCCGTCACCAGCCCACCCCCCGGATTCTCCGTGGAGAAGACATTCCCTGATGGAACGGCCATCTGGCGGGTCACCGCCACGCCGCGCGCGGGGCTCGTGGTCTTCCGGCCGCCCGGATTCGGATGGGGCATCGCGACCGGTGGAACCACCTGGCATGCCGTTCAGGAACCAGTGGGGCTGGTCACCGTGTGGGCCCGCACCGAGGGCCGGTACCGCATCACCCTCACGCTTCGCGGGCTCGACCCGGGTGAGGTGTCGGCGCGAGCCGGGGGGTCACCCATCGCAGTACGGCGCACCGCACGTGGAGTGTGGTTCGCGTCGCAGGCAGGGCGGGACCCGCGGGAGATCGAACTGACCTTCGGGCAGCGCGGTGCCGATGCTGCCGTGGCGCTTGACGGCATGAGGAGGATCGGGTGACCCGCAGGCGCATCGATGGCCCGCTGTGGACTCTTCTCGGCGCCATCGCCGTGATCCTCATCACCC
>SXGQ01723934.1_pt1 | contig 15581 bp, 25 predicted proteins | sample 3178371 | NCBI WGS metagenome assembly SXGQ01 (sample SAMN11356859, study PRJNA531348) | freshwater metagenome | isolation source: freshwater sample F1-20 | place: China: Fuxian Lake, Yuxi | collected 2017-12-25
AAGAAATTAAGGATATCCAACGATTCTGTGAATTAAACAAAATCGAGGATATCCCTTCTTTTTTACATACCTGTGCTTGGAAAGGATATGAGATTGAAAAGTTTGGACTTTTAGGAAAAACGGGTGGGATTGAAGAAAAACGGGTGGAAATCGAGGTCATTCGTGAAAAACGGGTGGAAATACCTGTTGAGGTCATCAAAGAAGTTGTCAAAGTAGAGTACGTTGAGGTTCCTGTTGAGGTAATCAAAGAGGTACCAGTCGATAAGATTGTTGAGGTTATTAAAGAAGTACCGGTTGATAGAGTGGTAATTCAAGAAGTAATTAAAGAAATCCCTGTCGAAAAAATCGTAACAATTTACGACAACAGTAGTGAAAATGAACTGTTGTTAAAAATACAACAGTTGGAAAATAGACCACCTGAAATAGTAGAGGTAGAAAAAATTGTAGAGATAGAAAAAGAGGTTGAAAAAATTGTCGAGGTTATTAAAGAAGTTGTTGTTGAAAAGACAACAACTGATAACTCAAAACAAAAAGCCTTAGAGGAAACTATACAAAAGATTAGAACTGAATTACAATTAAAGAACAAAGAAATAAACGACCTTAAGTTAACTATCTCGGACATCCAAAAACAAGGTGGGTCCAAAGGTGTTTACATGGATGGGTCAAACCTTGGAAAAATTTTAAGATAATATATATGGAACTATTAATTTTTATTCTTGTTGCTTATGGTATGAGCAACATTTTAGTGTGGGGGTCAATATTCTCTACACCACGTACCATTTTACATGAGTTAGCGGCAACTTCCGGTATTCATCAACCTGTATGTAAATTCTTTAGTGAATTAATATCGTGTATGATGTGTACATCAACTTGGGTAGGATTCTTCTTATCTGTATTCTTTTACTCACCAGTTCATGAATTATTAAGCATCACACCTTATTGGTCATGGTTCTTTGATGGTTGTTTGGCTTCAGGCGCTGTTTGGGCGGTTAACGCTCTAGTTGAACATTGGGAACATCGTTAATTTTATATTGACCTTGTTTCAATGTAAAAAAATAATTATATTTTATCAACTATGGGAAAAAGAGAAAAAGAACATCGTAAACGTGTACAAGCAAGAAATAACCAATTGAAGGGTGTTGACAAGATGTATCAAAAAATGTATCAAGAGGTTATGAAAAAACAACTTGAAAGATTGGTTGATGAACATAAAGAAAAAATGAGCGGTGAAACAGAATCTGGTGAAACAACAATCACGGAAGGAAATTCCTGATTTATTTAATCCACCAAAACAATTTAATTATACTATGAGTAAAGACATCCAATTACCGGTGTTGGATAATCCATACATTCAAGTCGTATGGGAAGATAATGCTGAGAATTTCACGCAAGAACGTATTAAAAGTGTTAAAGCGTATTTCCAAAAGAAATATGAGACAACCAATGTAAACGTCATCACAAAAGTAAAGAATGTTGCTGATGATACACAACAAACCGTTGATGTGTCCTTTAACATTATGGATAAGAATTATCAGTCTGAATTGATAAAATCTTATATCAAGAGTAAGGGTCAAGACCAATATATTGACCAAGTGATGGGTATTGATTCATTGGTTGAAAACCGAATCATTGCAAACGCTGATGAGGTTAGTTCGTTTAAGAAATGGTATATTAAACGAATTGAGTTTAGTAACTTTTTATCGTATGGTGAGAATCAGGTATTGGACTTTACTAAGTGTGATGGTTTAACAGTTATTGAGTCAGACCCACCAAACTTTGGTGGTAAGACAGTGTTAACGGTGGACTTATTGATGTTCTTGTTTTTCAACACAACAACAAAGACATCTAAGGCTGAGGAAGTATTCAACAGGTTTACCGACAAGAACAAAGTATCTGTTCGTGGTGAAATTACGATTGATGGTGAAGATTATTTGATTGTTAGAAACCTTGACAGAAAACTATCCAAAGCTGGTGAATGGAATGTAAAGACTGAGTTGGATTTCTTCAAAATGTTACCAAATGGTGAATTACAGAATTTCACAGGTGAACAAAGACGTGAAACTGAAAAGTTTATCAAAACATCTATTGGTGAACAAGAAGATTTCTTAATGACAATCTTGACCACAGCTTCAAATCTTGAAGATTTGTTGGAGGCAAAACCAACTGCTCGTGGTCAAGTATTGTCTCGTTTCTTAGGACTTGAGTTTTTGAAGAAAAAAGAAGAAACAGGTAAAGAAATTTTTTCTGAGTTTTCGAAGACTATGTTGTCAAACATCTATTCAACTGAAGGTTTGAATCAAGACAATCAAAACGCTAACGAACAAATTATATCTCTTGAACATAGAAATAAGGATATTGAAGTTCAGTTGGTCGATGTTAAACAACGTATTGATAAAGGTGTTGAGTATCGTGATAGTTTAATTGTCAAAAAACACACAGACATTGACCATCAAATTGCTATTCTAAATCCTCATGAACTGAATGTTAAAATTTTAGAATTAGAGGGCAAAATTTCGCATGAGAGAGTGTCTGCAAAAAACATCATAGTTGTTGAACCAAAAGAGTATTATCATGAGGACAAACACGATGATGTCAAAGACATTTTAAATACTGAAACTAAACGTAAGTTACTTCTTGAGTATCAGATTAATGACCTTAGGAAATTATCAGATTCTGTCAAAGGTGGTATTATTTGTCAACACTGTGGTATTGATTTGGCAAATGCCAGTCTAACCGCAGCCAAGCTAGCCGAAATGGATAGTTTACAAAATCAATTGAAGGAATGTATTGATATTGTACTCGATTTACAAAACAAGGAACAATCATTTGTACAATTGAAAAAAGCGTTTGATGAATATGAACGTGCTAAACTATTGAGAGAAAAAATTGAGGCGGGTATTGAATCGTTGGAGTTAAAACTTGAAAAAGAAAAATCAACACAATCCAAATACTTTGAACAACAGACCAAAATTGAAGAAAACAAAAAGTTAGAAGAAACTTTAATGAAAGCTTCTTCAAGGTTAAGTGAATTGACAGGTGAACAATCTAAACTTGAAAGAGAACAAGGTGCTAACTCATCTAATATTGATACACTTAGAAAACGTGTTGAAAAAAATAATGAAACAATATTGAAAATCGCACAAGAGTTTGAACGTGAACGTATCTATAAGATTTATTTGGATGTGTTTGGTAAAAATGGTATCAATAAATTGATAATGAAAACAATGATGCCGTTAATTAATTCAGAACTCCAAAGATTGTTAATGGATTCAGCATATTTCAAATTAGAAATAAGAATCTCTGATAAAAATGAAGTTGAATTTGTAATGATTGACAACTCAACTGGTGTTGAAAAATTGATGGTATCTGGTTCAGGTTATGAAAAGACAATAGCATCATTATCATTAAGAGCGGTATTGTCTAAGATATGTTCATTACCAAAACCAAACGTGATTATCTTCGATGAGGTATTCGGTAAGATTTCAAACGAGAACTTAGAGATGGTCGGTGAGTTTTTTACTAAAATTAAAGAATACTTTGAGAAAATATTTGTTATTACTCACAACCCATTAGTATCAAACTGGTCGGACAATGTGGTTAAAATTAAAAAAGAAGATAATATTTCTAAAGTGATTCAATGAAAAAGAATTAGTGGTCGGCACCTTTGTATCCTTTGATGTTTTTGGCAAAATTAGCCATCTTAACTACAGAGGTGTCTTTTGACTTCATTGCTTTATTAATACAAGTCATAGTTACTTCATCACCAAAACCATTGTCTTTACACCATTGACCAAACTTTCCTGATGTTCCTTTCTTTTCTTGTTTAGCAACCGCTTTCTGAATAAATTTTTCGTCTTTTTTTGCTTCATTAACGATAGATACAATTATGTTTTTTAATTCTGATTCTGACAAACGAACAACTTTTTTCATATGATTTGGATTTTTCAATAAATATACTATCTTTGTATAATGATTGATAAACATATGAGATATTTGATTTTTTTAATTGGTTTGGACGTTAATTCTAAAAAAGAATTTGATGATTGTTTGAAATCTCTTCCATACAGCAAAATGAAATACATTCACGCTGTTGATGGTTGTGTCATACACCTTGAAACTGATGTTATAAAGGATACACTCAAATCAAAAATCGCTGAAATAACTGAAAAATTTTTTTGTTGGTATTTCCTAACAGAGTTTCCCGAAAAAATGACCTGTAATTTGAAAGATGATGATGCAAAATATTTGTTTGATTTGGATTACGATGTTGATAAAGATGAAATTGAGTTTGATTTTAATTTTATTGAGGAAGATGAGGATGACGATGATGATAATGATTTGGTGCAAATGTTGAAGGATAAGTTCAGTGTAAAAAGAATTGAACCAACTTTGGATGAAATATTAGATAAAATCAACCAAAAAGGCGTAACTTCGCTTTCAATTCAAGAACAAGCCATACTTAAAAGTTATAACTAAGAAATCTATGAAAGATAAAAACCTACAAATTCCTATTAATCAAGAAGAAATCGCTACCTACCTTAAAGACATTCGTAAACTAAAAGTAATGACAGTTGAACGTGAGCGTCAATTGTCTGAACGTATCTGTAGTAATGCAATCACAGAACGTGAAAGAAATCAAATCTATAAAGAATTATTGGAGGGTAACTTACGTTTTGTAATTACCGTCGCCAAACAATACCAAAATCAAGGATTGGAACTCTGTGACTTGGTTGCGGAAGGTAATATTGGATTACTTAAGGCAATCCAAAACTTTGATTGGACAAAGAAACTTCGTTTCATATCATACGCTGTTTGGTGGATTAGACAATCAATTCTACAATCATTAAACGAACATGCTCGTACAATTAGACTTCCGGTCAATGTGGTTCAAGAAATGTTCAAGGAGAAAAAATCCATCGATAGAAACGGTGGTGAGTTGTCAGACAAATTTGCAAACTTACCAAGTATTGTGAATTTGGATAAAGAAATCAATGACGAGGGTGATACCTTGTTGGACATGATTTCTGACCAAAACACTATCATGCCCGATGAGGTGTTCAACAGTAAAGATGTTTTGAAAGAAAAACTCAATGGAATCATGAATGTTCTTGATGAACGTGAAAGAGCTATCGTTGAAGATTATTTTGGATTGTCAGGTCAGACTAGAACATTAGAGGACATCGGTAATGACTTTAATTTGACCAAAGAAAGAGTTCGTCAAATTAAAGAAAAAGCACTCCGAAAGCTCAGAAATGAGAGTACTGAATTGTTTGAATACATGTAATTGATATTTATTAAATAAAAAAACTATGAAATTCTTAGAAACTTTAAAAAAATACCAACAACAAATCCTAATTGGTTTGTTCTTTTTAATTCTATTGAAAAGTTGTGGTACTAACTCTGAACTAACTAAATTGAGAAAAGAAGTTCAGACTCAAAGAGAAGTGTTGGACAAATTACCAACCAAAAAAGATTTACAGATTGAAGGTTTGAAATCAGAAAAAAGAATGATTCAAGCTACCGACAGAAAAATGTTGGATGTGCAAAGACAAACTGAAATTGATAAAGAAATTGAAAAATTGAACAAATAATGAAAAAGTGGTTACAATCAAACCTAAATAATGTAATCATTGGAAGTTTTTTAATCCCAATTTTATTAGTAGCGTTTGTTTCAATATCTCACGTTACGACACTGTATTCATTGGCTAATCCATTGAGTTGGGCTATCTATTTGTCAGTTGCTGTCGAGATTGCCGCGTTAGCGGCACTTGCTGGTATTTCAGCAAAGTTTGGTAAGTTTATATACATTCCATTTGGAATCGTTACATTCATTCAATTTGTCGGTAACTTCTTCTATTCGTATTCCTTTATAAACATTAACTCTCAAGACTTTAAAGATTGGGTGGACATGGTATCAGGTGTTTTGGAACCCATCGGTGTAGACCCAACAGATATGACATCACACAGGAGAATCTTGGCCTTTATCACAGGTGGACTTATACCATTTATTTCTTTGACATTTGCTCATATGTTAATAGTATATTCTTCAAAGATTCAATCAAATGAAGAAACTGTTGAAACAGTAAACGAACCAGTTGTTTTGACTGAAGAAATTATTGAAAAACTTAGCACAGATGCTGGTAAGACAGAGTTGGAGAATATGGAAGAAAAAATAAACCCAACACCTGAAGAAATTTCAAGACTGGAAGACGCTTTGAAAACACTTCAGAATAAATCTAAAATTGAGGAACCTGTTGTAACTGAAGAAACTACACAATATTTTGTTGATGATGAAGAAATTGTTGTAGATGAAGAAACAACATTGTTAACAGAAACACCTGAAAACACTCAAGAAAAGATTAAAAGGTTAAGTTACACCAAGAATGTTTAATCTAATTGAAAAACTATCAAATAACTTTGTAGGTACAAACCAAAACAAAACACAAATTATTTTAACACATACATCAAGGGGCGTTGAAGAATACTTAACGTCCCTTAAGTATAGAATGAACGGTAAATTCCCAAGAATACCACATTATGTTGTAGCCAAAGATGGCTCTGTCATCCAAACATTATCCGAAGAACAATATTCGGATTTTTTTTATTATTCACAAATAAATGAACAATCAATCATAGTTTCATTAGAAAATCTTGGATGGTTAGAAAAAGTCCCATTAAAAGACCAATACACTAACTGGATTGGTAATATTTATAAAGGTGTCCCTTATGAAAAAAAATGGAGAGATTATTTTCTTTGGGAACCATACACAGAAGCTCAAATGTTATCAACGGCTGAGTTATGTATAAAAATAGTAAATAAACACAATATCGAAAAGAAAAGCGTAGGTCACAATACTTTAATCAATGGAATCGAAAACCATGGGGGTATTGTATCGAGAAGTAATTATAACAATGACTTCACAGATGTTAGTCCAGCATTTAACTTTGATACATTCGTAAATTATATAAAAAATGAGCAATTCGTATGATGAAATAAAAAAACTTTTGAAATCTTCAAGAGGGATGAGAGGTACTGATGTAATGTCAGAGAATGTTAAAGAGACTCTAATAAACAAAGGATTGATTACGGAGCAACCCAGTTCTGGTTCAGGATATGAGACGGCTACCAATACTGCTGGTTCACCAAGACCTAATTTGGCGGCAGATACTGAAGAGGAACTTGAATTACAAACAAACCCTAAAGCCGACAAACGTCAAGCCTACAGAGTATCAGGTGGTATTTTGGTTATGCATGGTAAACATAAAGGTGATTTAGAAATTACTACTGAAGAAAAACGTGCGTTCCAAGAAACTATGGATGAGTTCATTAATGAAGTTTCCGAAATGGTTGATTTTTATCCAATGAACATATATCCGACCTCAGTTGAATGGAGTGGTAAAGTAATTGACCAAGATTTGGAGTTTTTTTATTCGATAGGTGAAAACAATGGTGTTTATATTAATGGTACAATGAGTAGAATTGATGATGAGTTTTTGGAATTCATAACTAAACTAAAAGGTTATTACCAAAAATTTAAAACTAAATGGGCTAAAGTTTTGGCCGCGAGAAAGAAGACGCAAACAGACGAAGATTAATATGAAATTACGTGAATTAATTTGGATTGTACTTTTGATTGGTGTTACTCTGTATTTTACTTTAGGTAAAGAAAAACAAACCGATTTTGGTTTTGATGAAAAGGCGTATCAACGCAAAATAGATTCATTGATTTCGATTTCCTCTAACAATGACAAAATAATTGATTCATTAAAAAACGACAACAAAATTCGTCAGGAAAAAATAGTGGGATTAAAAGGTGATTTAACTAATTTAAATAAAAAGGCAAAATTTTATGAAAAACAATATAATGAAGAAGTATCTCTTATTAATGACATGTCTGATGATGACATTGTTCTTGAGTTCGCAAAATCTTTCAAGTAATAAAGATTGTATAGTACCTTGCTCTACATTAAGACAGGCTTTGATTGTTAAGTCAAGTTACGACTTATGTAATAATCAATTAAATGTTGTTAGAGATTCTTTATTTTTGATGAGTCAAATCATCGGTCATATGGATACTCTTATTATAAACAAAGACACCACAATCAAACACTTGGAAACAAATGTAAAGGTATGGCATGAAATTGCTAATGAAAATGGTTCTAAAGCGGAATATTACCATGACCAAGCGTCTAAACAAAAGAAACAAAAAATATTTTCAATTATTATTGGAAGTCTAACAACTTTGTTATCTATAATGTTTTTTTAAAGTATTTATCATCATGGCTTTATCAGCATCAGACAAAAAAGAAATAGAAACATTAGTTCGTAAGGAAATAAAAGATTTCATTGGAACTAATACTGTTAAACAATTCGAAGACAAATTGTTGGATGCTGTTATAAAGGATATGAAAAGAGGTAAGACCGAAAAAGAAATAAAAGAATTAGTTGTCAGAATGTTCACTGAATTTTATGGTTTAATGTACCAACAGAGAACACAGTGGCAAAGTAGATTAAGAAACGCATAATGGACCAAATAACTAAAAATACATTATCAACTGTTGAACCAATGCTCAGAAGATTGGGTGATAAGTCAACGGAGACAAGTGTTCAAATTAACAAACTTACTGATACCTTAAAATCAGAAACAAAAGAAAATGAAAAACCAAGTAAAAAGAAGAAAAAAGAAGCTATTGAAGCCACTGGTGCAGCTTCTGCAGGAGCATACTCAGCCCCTTTATTTTCTCAATCGGAACCAGAAAAATCTCCTGAAGCTGCTAAAATCAAAGTTGTCAAAGAAGAACTAATGGGTGGTGAAACATCTGAAGCAACATCCGCTGGTTCTTCAGGGCAATACTCAACACCAGGTTGGGTGGCACCAAATAAAAAACAATGGAGAGGTAGAGCTAAAACTCAAATACCGGGAGGTAAATTTGTTACAATAAAAAAGAAATGTCAAACGTTTCCATATTGTAACCAAGGAGATATTAACGCTTTGAAACTATCCGAAAATAAAATAGTTAAAGATTCAATAACAAATGTGGCTAATAAGTTTGGATTGACTGAGGATATTATTAAGTCAATTCTTTTCCATGAATTACAGGAATCAAAGACTAAAAGAAAGAAATAAAGTATTTATAGTAAAATAAAAACCAATGAAAAACGTTGAAAAACATATAGCTGATATCGTATCAAAAGTTTTGAATGAACAAGTTGTCATGAAAACTGAACAAATAATGTCAATGGCTCATGAAGAACTTCATGGAGGTCAAAAGAGAATTGACAAGAATAAAAACGGAAAGATAGACTCTGAAGACTTCAAAATGTTGAGAAAGAACAAGAAAAGTAGTGAAATGGGTGAGAACTCAGGAAAAGAACCTTTATATAGAGGTACTAAATTTGTTGATGAATCTGAAATTGAAGAGTATTCTTTTGGTGATACCGCGACTGATGATGACTTGGGATACAACGATATGTTACCAAGTGCCAAATATGAAAAGGAGATTAAAACGCCACACAAAGTAAAAAACGTTGGTGACAAATACCAAAGAAAAGTGTCTAAAGAATTCAGTGAAGAAAAAAACGAAGTTGATGACATTGAAATGGAAGAAGGTAATGAATTTTCGGGAGCTTTAGCAAACGCTAAAAAACGTGGTGAAAAATCTTTTGAGGTCGATGGTAAAACATACCCAGTAAAAGAATCAATTCAACTTACTGAAGATGAATTAATTGAATTGATTGAAAATATTGTTAAAGAACAAACTGAGGTAAAAGAAACAAACGCTTCGTTAAAAAAATCTAAAACTGAAAATGATGATTACATTAAGTCTGTCACAAAAAAAATGAAAGAATATCTTAAGGATGGTTCCAAGGGTGAGTACAATATGGACCCTGAACAATTCCCTAAAGGAAATGGAGAATTGGCAAAAATGGCAAAGAAAGCATATACACCATCAGGGGCGGTTGAAGAATATATTGAAAACTTTGCATACAGTCCAGGCATGGAGAATTTACAATACGATGAAATTAAACCAAACGATGAATGGTTGGAAAAAAACATTGAAGGTTCATCTATGACAGGAAACGGTAAAGGTGGTAACGCAATAGATACTGGTTTAGGTAAGAAGATAAATGCTAAGAGAAAGAAAAACTTATATGGTGTTGAAAAGAATAGGTCTTACAATAGAGTTGCTCAGCCTATAGACAACGCTGGTGAAACCAAAGGTGCTGACTCGTTAGACAAGATGTTCAGTAAACTTGGTGAGTCTGATGAAAAACAAACAAAATTGATTAATGAAGATGTTGAAAAAATGAAACATCTTTTAGGGTATAAGAAAAAAACCCAATAATAAGTTTACTTAAAATAAAACATGTATATTCTCCATAGAAAGACCTTCTATGGAGAATTTGTTTTCATGGGTTATGAGACCTGTAAATCACGAGGATGTTGAAACTTGGTTCAACATCAATAATATGATATTTGAGAAAAGACAACTTTTTTCTGATTTTACATTTAGTCTATATGACTTAATATCATCGACTTATTTGGGTGATGAAAATAACAGTACTTCTGAAACAAAATTAATAATGAATCAAGATGAAAAAATGTCTCATTTTGATTGGTGTTGGTTAAAAACGATTACAAACTTTAAAAAAGAAAGTATTGAATTTCTAATAGAAGGTGAACATAAAGAATATTATCAAACATTCTTTATGGACTTATTCTACAATGTTGATGATAAGATTATATCTGAAAATATTATTGTTTTTTTTAAAGAACTATTTGATGAGTCAAAAGTCTTTACCAAGTCAGACTTGGACATGATGACTGAGATTTATAAATTACTAAATAAAAACTTAATATAAAAAATGTTTGATTTTATTTACAACCAGCAATAAAAAACTAATTTTTAAAAAAAAGAAACAACATGGAAACTTTAGAAAAACTCAAAGTATTGATGGAGGAACTTTCTGTAGATACTACAAAATTCTTCAAAGGCAACAAAAGTGCTGGAACAAGAGCACGTAAACTTTCCCAAGATATGAAAGCTCTTTTACAAACACTCAGAGGTGAAATCCTCGAAAACAAAAAAGCAGAATGATAGGAATTCAATCCATACTATTATTCATTATGGTTTTCTCAACTTTAGTTGTTTTGAGAACCAGCATCCGATTTGTGATGAGTATTCTTAGTGCCGTACCCTATAAAATAGGTATGTCACAAAAAGAACTCATCACAAACGGAATAGCCTTATCATATATCATAACTTACATACTATCATGAATTTCACAGACGTAATAACGTATTTATTCCCATACCTTCAATCTTTTAGAAGATTAAAAGATTTTATCAGTATTGATTTAATTTTCCCAAAAAATTGGGATTTCCCAAACGAAATAATCCAAAAATGTCAAGTAGTACAAAATGACAAACACCAAGGTGAAGGTATAAACTTGTCATTTGTCAGTAAACCGAATGCCGAACTTGAAAGGTTAATCGAAGTTATCGAAGAGTTAATTAATCACAACTTGGAGAGAGAAGAGAAAGAAAGATTACTTAGAGTTAAGGTAACTGAATTAAAAGAGTTGTTCAAACATAGTACTCTGAGTGATTTGAAAGGTCTGAGCATCGTTATTGAAAACGAATCCGAGGAAGAACATGATGATGTTGAAAAATTATTAGAAGATGAAGAATAAAAAATTTTATGATGACGAATTCGACAAGGAATTTCCTGACAGAGACATCGACAAAGAAAAAAAAGAATTTATTGAGAGAATCAAAAGTGTAAAAAAAGAAGAAATATTTAGAGTTAAAAAATACACACTATGGGAGAAGATAAAAAAGACGCTGGGGTATTAAGTGATTTGGCGGAAGTTGCTGACAAATTAAGTTTGATACACTACGGAACTACTGCGGTAATATTTGAATTGGAAAGGGATGAATACTATTCGGTGTTAAAATATTTCAGAGAAGTTGATAGAAATGCAAAAAAATTCAAAATAGACATCTCAGGTGTTGAGTTCATCTACATTCTAAAAGAAAGAGAAACTCAATAAGTTGTCTCTTTACGATACAAGTAATCCAAATTAAAACCTTTTTCTTTCAAAAGTGTGTAAAGGTATTTTCTCTGTGGTGAGGAGATATCTAACACAAACATACAATCACCCCTCTTAAGCCTAACAAATCGTTCTGTGAGGTTCTCAATAAGTCTGTGAGCGTCTGATTCATTCTTCAATGTAAACAAATTAACAACCTCTTCATTTTGAACAATAATTTTATTGTTTAATTTGGAAACCAATTTAAAACCATCTTTTGATAAGTATTTGTTGATGAACGTGTTGATGTTAATTTTGTTTTTGGTTTGATAGTCTTGAATTAATTCAGGTTCTTTATATGAGTTAATTTTCACGATGTTATAGTCAGAATCTTCAAAATCAATCCTGATGTTTCTACCAAACTCGTCCTTTGTATAAATTGGAAATAGTGTGTTACCTTTCTTTTCTAATAACGCTAACTCATATTCAACAGGTTTACCATTCTCATGTTTTGTTTCAAAAATAACATCCTGATTTTTTTCAACTAAAGAACTATAAAAATCAGATGCTTTTTTGGAAGTCTTATATTTCTTGATTATTCTTTGTTTAACTTTATTTTTGAATAAAACGATAAGATAGTTCATGAAAGATTATTATAATATATTGGGTGTTGATAGAAATTCATCTGCGGATGAAATTAAAAAGTCTTATAGAAAATTAAGTAAACAATATCATCCAGATGTAAACCCTGAAGGTGCTGATAAGTTTAAAGAAATTGCAGAAGCGTATGATGTTCTGAGTAATCCCGATAAAAAACAAAAGTATGATAACCCGGCATCCGATATGTTTGCCGGGTCAACATTTGAAGAAATGTTAAAGAACATGGGATTTAATCGTAACCCATTTGGTGGTGGGCAAAGAAAACCTTCAGCACCTGAGAAAATTGTTAAGTTGGATATTACACCCTTTGATTCATACAAAGGAGTTAATAAAGATATTACGTATAGACGAGAAGTTGCGTGTAAAACCTGTAATGGTAGCGGTGGTGATAGAGTTACTTGTAATCCTTGTCAAGGTGTTGGTTATCGATTAAGACAATTTGGTCAGGGACCATTCCAACAGATTATGCAAGAAACTTGTGGTATGTGTCAAGGTAAGGGATTTACTATTACTAATGGATGTATTGATTGTGCGTCATTAGGGACAAAGGGTGAATACAAGACAATAACAATTACATTACAACATGGTATTGATGACGGTGAGTATTATAGATTAGAAAGTGCTGGTGATTATCACAATGGTGTTTATGGTAACTTATTAATTAAGATACACATGGTTAAGAATGAGAATTGGGAAAAAGTAGGGGATGATTTCTTCTATACAAATTACATTTCGTATGATGAATTATTAAATGATGTGTGTCAAGTCCCACACCCTGATGGTGTGTTATCAGTAAAATATCCCGAAGAATTTGATAGTTCTAAACCCATGAGAGTCAGAGGTAAAGGATTCAGACGAGAAAGGATTGGTGATATGTACGTAAAGAATATTGTTAAATTTAAAAGAGAAACGAAATAATGTCTTTTAAATTTCGAATTAATTCTATGTGACCATATATTGATACAATAAAGATTTCAAATGATACTACCATCATCCAATTGATTTTTGACAATCCCTTTTTTTTACAACTTTCGCAACTCATACACTTAATATATTACAATAAATATTTCTTGTAAACATTTGCTTTTTTGGTAAAACTTTATTATCATTGTGGCATGTTAAGTTACATAGGCGGAAAATCAAAAATCGGTAAATGGATTAAGGATTATTATCCAACCGATATGGAAACATATGTAGAAACATTCGGTGGAATGTTTTGGTGTTATTTTAATATGGATTTGAGTAAGTATCCAAATCTCAAACAAGTTGTATACAATGATTTTAACCCGTTGAACTTCAATCTATTTACCTGTTTGAAGAACCCAACAGAATTGTTATACGCTATAAATCAAATTCCTTGTCAAATATTGGGGGTTGAAAACACACCACCAATTTATAAAGAACAATTCAACGAGTTTCAAAAAGAATTGTTTGGTTCAGGATTTACAGTGAATTACCCTGATTATACTGTTGCTGCAAAGTACGCTTACATTTTAACATCGGTATTTAGTGGCTCAAGACCTGAGACATCAAGTTTTATTGACCTTAAAGGAAAGTACAAGTCCAAGTTTTTAACATTCAAGGACAAATTATCAAAACCTGTATATTTGGAACATTTTGATAAAATTACTCACACAAGACTTGGTGACTTTGGGAATGTTATTTTGGAATTTGATAGTCCAACGACATACTTTTATGTTGACCCTCCGTATTGGAAGACAGAGAACTATTATTCTAATCACGACTTTGATAGGAATGACCATGAAAGGTTGGCTAACATGTTAACATCAATAAAAGGAAAATTTTCTCTTTCGTATTATGACTTTGATTTATTATCTTTGTGGTACCCAAAAGAGACTTACACTTGGGAAATGAAGGAGTTTGCGAAGGCGGCTTCAGCGACCAAGGGTAAGACACAGAACATGGGACAAGAACTTTTAATTATGAATTATTAAAAAAACCACATTCTAGAGATATTTATATGACAAAAGGTAAAGAAATGAGATTTCAAGATTTATTGAAAAAAGTGATTGTTGAGAATTCAAGGATGGATGTCTTGGCGGACAAACTGACTAAGGCTGATAAGGGTAAAAAACCCTTGTTAACCCCTGAGGAGTTATTTGCGTTGGTTGTGGCTGACCCACAGACAAAAGTTGTTGAAGGTGTTGATATTGACAGTTTTGGTGGTGACTTTTCGGTTGTAAAAAAAGTTGGTCCCTATGCTCAATGGATAATTAAAACTTACCTTAACCAAAAACCACTCAACGTTGATGAATACGACCCTGATGATAGGCTTGTAAAAAATGCGATTAAATTGATGAGGTCCCAATTTATGGAAGACCTCTACAAGATAACTACAGACTTACAAAAGTTTGATAGACATAAGGGTAAAATAGCTTCTGAATTCAGGGACATTAATAAATTGACACCTGAAAAACTTTATGATTTAGTTAAAGATTTTTCATTAGATAAAACTAAAGCATCAAAAGAAGAAAAGAAAATAGCGTCTCAAACTTATGAACACCCTGGTGCGGAAATTGTGTTCCGTGGACTGGAATGGACAATTGCTAAAGTTGAAGATAAAGGTCAGTTGGGTAAAGATGCCGCTTGTTTTTATGGTGGTAATCAGTTGGAACCAAGTAAGGGTGAAACAAGATGGTGTACATCAGCACCAGGTTTAAGTTGGTTTGACCGTTATATCAAAGATGGTCCTTTGTATGTCATTCTTCCTAATAATAATGAAGGGAAACGTGGTGAAATATCAGGTCTTCCATCTGAAAGATATCAGTTCCACTTCCCATCGAATCAGTTTATGGACGTTCATGACCATTCGGTTGATTTGGTTCAATTGTTAAATGGACCAATGCAAGAGTTAAAACCTTATTTC
>SXGQ01568848.1_pt1 | contig 15580 bp, 24 predicted proteins | sample 3178371 | NCBI WGS metagenome assembly SXGQ01 (sample SAMN11356859, study PRJNA531348) | freshwater metagenome | isolation source: freshwater sample F1-20 | place: China: Fuxian Lake, Yuxi | collected 2017-12-25
CCTTCGAGCGACAGGAGTCACTGGCGCTCCGTTGGAGTGTGGAGGCAGCGGGTGGCCGTAAGGGCGTCCCGATGAAGGATGCCCTCGCCGCCGAGATCATCGATGCGTATAACAATACCGGATCGGTGGTTAAGAAGAAGGAAGACACCCACAAGATGGCCCAGGCGAATCGCGCTTTCGCCCATCTTCGCTGGTAAAACCCTCTGATTTCGCCCGTCATGGCATCCGCTTCCGCTCCGGACATCACCGTCGTCACTGAAAAGGCCAAGGTTTCCAAGGCTAACGCCAAGGACCGTCCGTTTCCGCTAGAGTGGACGCGAAACATCGGGATCGCCGCGCATATTGATGCGGGCAAGACGACCACGACCGAGCGTATCCTCTTCTACTCCGGCGCCGTGCACAAGATGGGGGAGGTTCATGAAGGAACGACGGTGACCGACTGGATGGAGCAGGAGCGTGAACGCGGGATCACCATCACCGCCGCTGCCATTTCCTGCGCCTGGAACGCTTCCTGCGGCCCTTGGAAGGGTATCAAGCAGCGAATTAACATTATTGATACTCCCGGCCACGTTGATTTCACCGCCGAGGTCGAGCGGTCACTCCGCGTTCTCGATGGGGCGGTTGCAGTTTTTTGTGCGGTCGCCGGCGTCCAGCCTCAGTCCGAAACAGTCTGGCGTCAGGCCAATAAGTACCGGGTCCCGCGCGTCGCTTTCATTAATAAGATGGACCGCGTCGGCGCTGATTTTTTCCGCGCGGTTTCCGAGATGCGCGATAAGCTGAAGGCGAATGCGCACCCTCTCTTCATTCCTATTGGTAAGGAGGACCAGTTCCGGGGGTTGGTGGACTTGGTCCAGCAAGTCGCATACATATTTGATGATACGACCGACCCGCTCGGGATGACACCGGTGACAGCGCCCATCCCCGTTGAAATGGCTGCCCAAGCGAAGGAGTATAGGGACAAGCTCATCGAGGCCGTTTCCGATTTCGATGATGTAATTGCGGAAAAGTATCTGAGTGGAGAGGATATTTCGATCAACGAGCTGATGCTCGGCATCCGCAAGGCGACGATTTCCCTGCAATTCACCGGCGTAATCCCGGGGTCCGCGTTCAAGAAAAAAGGCGTCCAGCGGCTCTTGGATTGCGTCGTCAATTACCTGCCGAGTCCGATTGATGTTCCGCCGATGAACGGTCAGGATAGCGACGGAGCTGAGGTTCCGGCGGCGGTTGACGACGCTGGGAAGCTCGCCGGCTTGGCATTCAAGCTCTGGACCGACCCCTTTGTCGGCAAGCTGGTTTTCTATCGGGTGTATACCGGGACGGTGACCAAGGGAATGTCCTTGTATAATCCAAGGACCCGTCGCACTGAGCGGGTTTCGCGTCTCGTACTGATGCGGGCCATCGATCGGGAAGATATAGACATCGCCTACTCGGGGGATATCTGCGCCGTGGTCGGAGTAAAGGACGTCATCACGGGTGACACCCTGTCTCACGAGGATTTTGATATCCGCCTCGAACCTCCTACCTTCCCGGAACCCGTGATCTCGATGTCGATCGAGCCGACTTCGAAGGGCGATCAAGAGAAAATGTCCACAGCCCTGCAGCGACTGGTGGCCGAGGATCCCACGCTGCGCGTCAAGACGGATCCTGACACCGGGCAGACGATCCTAGCCGGAATGGGAGAGTTGCACCTCGATATTATCCGTGATCGCATGAAGCGGGAGTTTAAGGTCGAGGCCACCGCCGGCAAACCGCAGATCGCCTATCGGGAGACCGTGACTCGCGCTGCGGATGGCGAGGGTAAGTTCATCCGCCAGTCGGGTGGTAAGGGGCAGTACGGCCACGTCATCGTCAAACTTGAGCCCAACCAGAAGGGTAAGGGCGTCGAGGTAGTAAACGAGATCGTCGGTGGGGCCATTCCTAAGGAGTTCGTCAAACCTGCGACCGATGGGATTCTAGAAGGTGCCAACAATGGGGTTGTGGCCGGATTCCCGGTCGTCGATGTCATCGTTCGCATCGTGGACGGAACCTTCCATGAGGTCGACTCTTCGGAACTGGCGTTCAAGATGGCTGGCATTTTCGCCCTCAAGGAAGCGATGAAAAAGGCCAACCCGATTTTGCTTGAGCCCATCATGCAAGTCGAGGTTACCACCCCAGAGGAGTACCAAGGCGACCTGATGGGAGACATCAATCGGCGCCGTGGCCAGATTCAGGGTATGGAAAACAAGGCTGGTGCTTGTATCATTAACTCGTTCGTCCCGCTCGAGACCCTTTTTGGTTACGTTACCGACATCCGATCCCTTTCTAAAGGCCGTGCGTCGGCCTCGATTACGCCTTCGCACTTCGAGCAGGTGCCTAATTCTCTGCTATCTAAGATTGTCGAATCATCCTCGCGCGCTCCGGCCCGCACCTGAAACTCCGTTCTTTTTCCGCCATGAAAGGCCAACGAATTCGTATCAAGCTGCAAGGTTTCGACTATCGTGTCATCGACCAGTCGGCTCAGGATATTGTTGAGACAGCCAAGCGCTCCGGCGCGAGGGTTTCCGGCCCCATCCCGCTTCCTACTCGGATCGAGAAGCTTTCCGTGAATCGCTCGCCCCACGTCGATAAAAAGTCCATGGAACAGTTTGAGACTCGCACGCACAAGCGGCTGATCGACATCATCGAGCCTACTGCGCAGACTGTAGACGAACTGAAGAAGCTGAACCTTCCTTCCGGTGTCGATATCACCATCAATGTCTGAGTTCGTTTCGTCTACCAAACACAAGATTCTATCAAGCCACCCGGTCGCTTTTCTCTACAGTTAGCAGTTGTCTGCGTGCCGTCCGGCACCTCCAGACCCCCGCTAAAGTAGGTCCGATCAACGGAAAACACTCCACCTACCACTTAGCCTATGATCTCAGAAATTCTAGGTAAGAAGCTTGGCATGACCCAAGTGTACGACGCGCAAAACGTGCTCGTGCCCGTCACTGTGGTCGAAGCTGGCCCTTGCTCTGTCGTCCAAGTCAAGAATCAGGAAGCCGACGGTTACAACGCCGTCCAACTGGGATTCGCCAGCAAGAAGGCGAAGAATACCTCAGCTGGTGAACTGGGCCACGCGAAGAAGGCGGGACTCGAATCGGGGCCTCGAGTGCTCGCTGAGGTACGTCTTGACTCCGCACCCACCCTGAAGGTCGGGGACACTGTCGGTGCGTCCTCCTTCACCGAAGGTCAATTGGTGGACGTTATCGGCGTGACTAAAGGCAAGGGTTTTCAAGGCGTGGTCCGGCGTTGGCGCGTGGCTGGTGGTCCTGCCACCCATGGTTCCATGTTTCACCGCCGGATTGGCGCGATCGGCATGCGTCAGACTCCTGGTCGCACGTGGAAGAATCAGGCCATGCCTGGTCACATGGGAACAGTCCGGCGTACGGTGCAGAATCTTCGGGTCATCAAGGTCATTGCGGACCGTAACCTCATCCTGGTTAAAGGCGCCGTTCCTGGTGCTAACGGCGATGATGTGATCGTGCGCTCAGCAATCAAAGGGCAACGCGCCATTCGAGTGAGCCCCGTCGCAGCCCCGAAGAAGGACGCTGCCCCGGCTAAGAAGGACGCAGCTGCTAAAAAATAACGAGGTAGAAATCGCATGAAATTGACCGTTTTCAGCTCCGACGGAAAGACCAGCTCCGAGCGCGACTTCGCCGGAATACCCTCGTTTGAGGGCGACAAGGGATTGCAGGCAGTAAAAGAGGTCATTGTGGCCATCAACGCCAACAATCGCCAAGGAACCCACTCAACTAAGACCCGTGGAGAAGTCCGTGGCGGCGGCAAGAAGCCGTGGCGCCAAAAGGGAACTGGCCGAGCGCGGGCCGGCTCCATCCGATCCCCCCTTTGGGTTGGCGGGGGTGTGGTCTTCGGACCAAAGCCGCGGGACTATTCCAAGAAAGTAAATGCTAAGGTGCGCCATCTCGCGTTCAGCCGAGCTTTGTTTGATCGTGCCGTGGCTGGTGAATTGGCAGTGATCGAGGCATTTATTCCTAGTGCGATAAAAACCAAGGCGATTAACGAGATTCTGAATCGAATCGCGCCGAAGGGACGTCTTCTGCTCGTTGACGCCCCGTTTGCCGAGACAACAACCCGGGCCTCCCGCAATATCTCCCGGGTGGCACTTCAGGAGGCTTCGAAGCTTAACACTTTAGATTTAGCCCAGTACGCAAAGATTATAGTGAGCTCAAAGGCTCTGGAAGCGATCTTGGTCCGTCTGAATGGAGGAAAGAACTAATGCAAGCTGACCGAATTTTGAAGCTCGTCCGCCTTACGGAAAAATCCAACCAGCTCTCATCAAAACTGGGTCAATATACTTTTGAGGTCTTCGGTGACGCTAACAAGCATCAGATCGCCGAGGCCGTGGAGCGCACGTTCAAGGTGACGGTACGTCGAGTGAACACCCAGAATTATCGCGGTAAGAACAAGCGTAGCCGTCAGGGTCGGCCTAGTGTGGCGTCTGACTTCAAGAAGGCGATCGTAACCCTCAAGGCGGGCGATAAGATCGAACTCGTCTGAAGGCTCCAGTAGTTATCGGAGAACACCATCATGGCCATTCATTCATTTCGTCCCCTCACCCCAGCGGGACGCTTCACTTCGCTCAATAAGACTACCGGGGACTTAACGCAAAAACGGCCCGAGCGTGGTCTTACCGAGTCCTTTGGCAAATCAGGTGGGCGAAACGTCTACGGGCGCGTTACCTCCCGGCATCGAGGCGGTGGACATAAGCGCCTCTACCGTATCGTTGATTTTCGCCGTAGTATTCTTGATGTGCCCGCCCGGGTGCAGGCTCTTGAGTACGATCCGAATCGTACCTCTAACCTCGCGCTGATAGCATATACTAATGGGGAGAAGCGCTATATTCTTGCTCCTAAGGGATTGAAAGTTGGCGACACGATCTTTGCCTCGAATAAGGCAACGACCAACGACTACACCGTTGGTAACAATTTTCCTCTGGCCATCATCCCGCCTTCAACGCGCCTTCATTGCGTGGAACTCGTTCCGGGTCGAGGAGCCCAAATTGCCCGGAGCGCCGGGGCTGGGTTGGAACTTGTCGCGATCGAGAATGACGTTGCTACTCTCAAGATGCCCTCCGGCGAGCTTCGACGTGTGAATGCGCGTTGCCGGGCAACCATCGGCGAAGTTGGCAATGGCGATCACAACCAACAGTCTTTGGGGAAAGCTGGTCGCAAACGTTGGTTGGGTATCCGTCCCACGGTGCGGGGTATGGCGATGAACCCGGTCGATCACCCCAACGGCGGTGGTCAAGGTAAGTCCAAGGGCGGCGGCGGCCGCCAGCAGCTCGTTTCCCCGTGGGGTCAACTCGCGAAGGGCTTCCCGACTCGGCGGCGTTCTAAGCCTTCAAACGCGCAAATCATCGTTCACCATAACGGCCGCAAGCCGCGTGGTCAGAAGTAAACCCAGCCTCCTCGCATCATGGCTCGCTCCATCAAGAAAGGTTTCTTTGTTGATTATCACTTGCTCGAGAAGATCGAGAAGGCCGTCAAGACCGGCACAAAGAAACCCATACAAACCTGGTCCCGCCGTTCCACCATCACGCCTGATTTTGTTGGGCACACTTTCAGTGTGCATAACGGCAAGGCATTCATGGCAGTTTACGTCACCGAGAATATGGTAGGCCACAAGTTGGGTGAGTTTGCTCCGACTCGCACCTTCAAGGCGCATGGTGGCATGACCCGCAAAGAGATTTAATCATCCACGTGGCTCGCCCTATTATCATCGCCGCTCTGGCTCTGGCGCTCTCAAACGCCTCGAATTCCGCGCGTGCAGACTCGGCTGACTCCGGGACTCGCGTGGTGGGTTTGCACAATGGCTTTGCCGCCGACTTGGTTCTTGTCGGTGCAGGGCTAGATTCAGGTTTCCGCCAAGGTATGCTGTGTTTTGTTTCCCGTGACGGTGATAAGTTGGCCGCAGTTGTTCTCGCCGAGGTTCGTCGCGCGTTTAGCGCCGGACTAATCGTCGATACACGGTCGAACAAGGCTATCCGCTTGGGCGATGTAGTTTCCGTCAAAATTCTAAAATCCCAAATCTGACCAACCAACCCAAAGGACCGGATGGCGTTATTCCGTCATCGCTGTCGCCGGAGTAGCCGGAGTCCCCTCAAGCCCAATGGAAGTCCAAGCCCTAACTCGTTACGCTCGCATGTCTCCTAAAAAGGTACGCGAGGTCGCCCGTACCATCCAAGGTCGCAAAGCCGCTGAGGCGGTTGACTTCCTCACGCTCGTTCCGAGGAAGTCCGCTCGTTTGATCGTCAAGACGCTGAAGAGTGCGATCGCTAACGCGGAAAACAACAATAACCTCGCTGCAGATTCGCTCTTCGTTAAGAGCGCGATCATAGAGAATGGGCCTGTCTTGAAGCGGTTTAAGGCGGGTGCCCGGGGAACAGCAATGCCTCGGCGGAAGAAAATGTCGCACATTCGAATCGTCCTCACTGACGGCGCCAGCAACTCGTAACTCCACTTCCATGGGCCAAAAGACAAATCCCGTCGGTTTTCGTCTCGCTGTACGTCGCAATTGGCAGTCCCGTTGGTACGCCAGCAAGAAGGACTTCGGAAAGTTGCTGGCGGAAGACCAATTGATCCGCTCAAAGCTGATGGAGAAGCTGAAGCAGGCATCTGTGCCGCGGATCTTTATCGAGCGCGCTTCAAATCGCGTGCGGGTCAAGATTTACACTGCTAGGCCCGGAATCGTGATTGGTCGGAAAGGCCAGGAAATTGAGAAGATTAAGGAAGATCTCGCCAGGCTCACCGGAAAAGAGATCCTTCTTGATATCCAAGAGGTCAAGAAACCTGAGATCGAGGCCGCGTTGGTCGCGGAAAACGTGGCGCTGCAGCTTGAGCGTCGGATTGCGTTTCGCCGCGCGATGAAGAAGGCAGTCGAGATGGCTATGGCCCTTGGCGCCGAGGGGATCCGCATCCAGTGTTCGGGGCGCTTGGGGGGGGCGGATATTGCGAGGCGTGAGTGGCAGCGCAAGGGACGCGTTCCCCTCCATACCCTGCGCGAAAACATCGATTACGGCTTTGCGGAGGCACAAACCGTCTATGGGAAAATTGGCGTGAAGTGCTGGATCTGCAAGAAAGAGGCTGATAACAACTGACCGGACTGTATCTTAGCTGATACCCGACAAATTCTGCCATGGCTCTCGCTCCCGCCCGTACTAAATACCGCAAATCCCAAAAAGGGACTCGCTCCGGCAACGCCAAGCGCGGCAACACCCTCGCGTTTGGTGAGTTTGGCCTTCAGTCGCTAACCCGTGGGCCTATGACCGGACAGCAAATTGAGGCTGCTCGCGTGACGATCTCCCGGCACTTGAAACGCAAAGGTAAGCTCTGGATTCGGGTTTTCCCCCATAAGCCGGTTACCAAAAAGCCTGCCGAAGTTCGCATGGGCCAGGGTAAAGGCCCGGTTGAGTACTACGTAGCAACCATCAAGCCGGGGGCCATCTTGTTTGAGTTGGCAGGCGTACCCCTTTCGACTGCGAAGGAAGCCTTCCGTCTGGCTGATGCCAAGTTGCCATTCCACTGCCGTTTCATCCAGCGCGACTCCGCCGCGACTTGAGTCACTGAACCACGTGATTATCTGACATGACTTCGAAAGAAATTCGCGAACTCGCACCCGCCGAAATATCCACCAAGTTACGGGAGGTGCGGGAGCAGCTATTACAGTTGCGTCTCCGTAAACAAACCGGACAGGTCGAGAAGACCCACGAGCTTCGGTCGCTGCGTAAAACTATCGCGCGCCTTGAGACAGTCCTGACCGAAAAAAAGTCAGCGCCCGTAGCGGCCTGACTTTCAAAATTCCCTTAACGCCATGTCCCACGCCTCCACCGGCCAGCGCACTAAGCGAAAGACCCAGATCGGTTTTGTATCCAGTCGTTCTGGCGACAAGTCCATCAAGGTAACCGTCGCGTACAAGACTCCTCACCCGCTATACCAGAAGGTCGTCAATCGTCAGACCGTTCTGCATGTTCACGACGAGAGAAACGAGACCGCAGTAGGCGATCAGGTGGAGGTTATGGAGACGAGGCCACTGAGCCGACTGAAGCGGTGGCGAGTTGTCTCAGTGCTCCAAAAGGCGGTAGCCGCCGACGGTGCCGCGGTAAGCGAGGCTGATGTTGCCGCCGCCGTTCCAACCAAGTCGAAAGTTCCCGCCGAGTCAGTCGTTCCGCCTGCCAAAGGGTGAGGCTTCGAGTTTTGAACCGAAATCTTTTTCCGGGAGAATTCAATGATCCAGCTTCGTTCCGTTCTTGAAGTCGCCGACAATACCGGCGCGCGCAAAGCCGCCCTCATCCAACGCATGGGCCAAAAAACCGCGTATGCGCATGTGGGTGATGTCGTGACGGTTCACATCAAGGAGAGCACAACCGACGCCACCGTTAAAAAGGGTGAGGTCGCCAAGGCTGTGGTCGTACGAACAAAGGCCCCAATTCGTCGCGCCGATGGAAGCTACCTTCGTTTTGACAGCAATGCCATCGTCATCATCGACGCCACGAATAATCCTCGCGGCACCCGTATATTCGGGCCAGTTGCTCGTGAACTGCGTGCGAGAAATTTCATGAAGATTATTTCGCTTGCCCCGGAGGTACTGTAACATGTCGAAACTCCACGTTAAACGCGGCGATCAAGTTATCGTCATTGCCGGAGCCCAGAAGGGGAAGTCAGGGAAGGTGCTCGAGATTTTGGGCACGACTGGGCGGGCGAGGGTAGAAGGGTTGGCGATGATGAAGCGTCACCTGAAAAAGTCGCAAGAGCATCCGCAAGGAACTATTTCCGAACGGGAGGGCTCTATCCACGTGAGCAACCTGATGCTGCAGGCTGTTTACGATTCGAGCACGCGCCGCAGCAAGGCTCCCGCCTCGGCCTGATTCTAGAGATAATTGTCAACTGATCCAAATCTTTGTGACCGGGGTCGGTAATCCCGGATCTGCACCATGAGCAACGTTCCTAGTCTAAAAAAAGCCTACGTCGAGCAGGTGGTCCCTGAGCTATTAAAGAGCCGGGGCTACAAGAACCTCCATCAGGTTCCGAAGATCACCAAGATCTCGATCAACACTGGCGTGGATGCCGATGCCGACAAAAACCAGATCGCGGACATCCAGCGTGACGTTTCCTTGATCGCAGGCCAGAAGCCGGTACTCGCGAGGTCGCGCAAAGCCATCGCCAACTTCAAACTTAAGCAGGGGCAAGTCGTCGGCTGTCATGTTACTTTGCGCGGATCTGCGATGTGGGAGTTCCTCTATCGCCTTGTTGCAGTAGCCTTGCCGACCATCCGCGATTTTCGCGGAGTCACCTCGAAGCTAGATGGACAAGGTAACTACAATCTTGGGATTACCGATCATTCCATCTTCCCGGAAATCTCGATCGAAAACCTCAAGAAGCATATCGGGCTGGATATCACGATTGTGACGACCGCCCGGACAGACGACGAGGGTCGTGAACTCCTGCGACTGCTCGGAATGCCCTTCCGCCGTACTGAAAGTGCTCCCAAGGCCGCCTAATCCAACCCTTCCCGCCATGCCGAAAACCTCCGCAATTGAGCGTAACAAAAAGCGTATCAGGCTTGTAGCCAAATTTGCCGCCCAAAGGGCTGAGCTAAAGGCGGCCCTCTCCAACCCTGCCACCTCTGACGCCGAGTTTTTCGCCGCGCAAAAAAAGCTGCAGAAGCTGCCCAAGAATTCATCACGGGTCAGGATCCGTAACCGCTGCTCCCTGAGTGGTCGTCCTCGCGCTTACAATCGAAAGTTTGGGGTGTCGCGTATCCAGTTTCGCGAACTCGCCCTTTCCGGGAAGATACCCGGCGTAATCAAGTCCTCTTGGTAACTCTCTGGCCCGCGGGGGTCGGAAAGCTCCTTGGGGCTTTCAGGATATGACCCGCAGGCTACTAAAATCCTACATCCACCATGACTGATCCGATTAGCGACTTCCTGACTCGTCTAAGGAACGCCTCCAAGGCGCGCCTCGATGACTGTATCATGCCTCATTCTCGGCTGAAGGAGGGTATGTTGGGCATCCTCAAAGCCGAGGGGTACATCCTCGACTTCTCAGGTGGAGTTGGCAGCGACGGCCACAAGACGCTAGCCGTCAAGATGAAGTATGTGGATGGCGTTCCGGCAATTACTGGCCTTACCCGGGTTTCGTCCCCCGGGCGGCGTTTGTACTACGGTTATTCCGAGATTCCAAGGGTCCTTAACGGCCTGGGAGTAGCCATCGTGTCAACCTCGCGCGGCCTGATGAAAGACGCGGATTGTCGTCGTAACAAGGCGGGCGGGGAACTCCTCTGCAACGTCTGGTGATAGCCAACGCTAACAATTTTCCCTTTTAAACATGAGTAGGATCGGTAAACAACCCGTTTTTATCCCCGACAAGGTCAAGGTTACCGTCACTGGTGGCACTGTCCTGGTCGAGGGCCCCAAGGGCAAGGTGCAGAGGACTTTTGCGTCCGCCGTCAAGGTGGCGGTGGCCGACAAGAATGTAAATTTCTCACCTGCCGACGAGACACGTTTCGCGAATGCGATGTTCGGGACTGCCCGTTCCATTGTCGCGGGCATGGTAAAGGGGGTTACCGAAGGCTACGTTAAGGAACTCGAAATTCAAGGCGTCGGCTTCAAGGCTAATTTGAAGGGCAATCAGTTGGATCTAGCCCTCGGGTACTCACACCCGATCCTCATGGAGATTCCGGAGGGCATAAAAGTCACCGTTACTGAGCAAACCAAGTTAAAGGTTGAAGGAGCTGACAAACAGTTGGTGGGGGCGGTAACCGCTGAAATTCGCGGGTATTATCCGCCCGAGCCATACAAGGGCAAGGGTGTCCGTATTGTCGGGGAGCGGGTTCGCCGCAAGGAAGGCAAGACTGTCGCCTGATCGAGGAAAAACGCATCATGAATACCATCAACAAGGCGCGTCTGCTGCAAAACCGACGCTGGCGTATCCGCAAGAAGGTTGTCGGCTCAGCCGCGCGCCCTCGACTCGCTGTTCGCTTCACGACCAAGCACATCTACGCGCAGGCCATCAACGACGATGCTGGTACCACGATCGTCTTTCTTTCGAGCCTCGACGCTGTCCTCCGTCAGCAAAAGTTGAAGGCCAACATTGCCGGTGCAAGGGCGCTTGGGGTTGCTTTTGCCGAGAAGGCCAAGGCCGCGGGTATTTCCGCCGTCGTTTTCGACCGCAGCGGAGCTCCCTATCATGGAAAGGTAAAAACATTTGCAGACGCCGCCCGCGAAGGTGGGCTGAAATTCTAAGCAACGCATGAGCACCGAGAATCCCGCGCCCGAGACAGCTGTAACAGCCCCCGAATCCGCCGCGGTTTCCGCGCCGGAGCGCCCGCAGCGCGAAACCCGTGGGGGACCACGCGGCCCTGGGTTCCGTGGTCCGCGCCGCGATGGCGGCCGTCGTGACTCTCGGGAAAAGCCGGCGGAAGGAGATGGGCCTTCCATGATTGAGAAGGTGGTTTTTATCAACCGTTGCGCCAAGGTCGTGAAGGGTGGTCGACGCTTTTCGTTCGCAGCCTTGGCGGTTGTTGGCGATGGCAAGGGGCGTGTTGGGATCGGGTACGGTAAAGCCAACGAGGTGCCTGATGCCATTAAGAAGGGCACTGCCAACGCGCACAAACACCTCGTGTCCGTAAAACTCAAGGGTGACACCATTCCGCATGACATTCTGGGTGAATACGACGGCGGGCGGGTTCTCCTCCGACCTGCTTCTCCCGGGACAGGCTTGATTGCCGGAGGCGGCGTGCGTGCCGTTCTTGAAGCGGCGGGAGTCAAAAATATCCTCACCAAATCGATGGGGTCGTCCAATCACATTGCAGTGGTGCACGCCACGCTCAACGGCCTGCGCCGGCTCCGTTTGGCGAGTGACGTGGCGCATTTACGCAAGGCGGTCTGAGACAGTTTGAACTCTATCCGAGTCGCTCATAGCTCTGCAACGGAGCCTAGCGGCGCCCCCCAACAGGAAATAATATGAAACTCCACGAACTTAAGAATGTCCCCGGTGCCGTGCACCGGAAGAAGCGGGTTGGCTGCGGTGAAGGAGGCGGTCGGGGCAAGACTTCCGGGCGCGGAGGTAAGGGTCAGACCGCCCGCTCCGGAGGGAGCATCCGTCCTGGATTCGAGGGTGGCCAGATGCCGTTGTACCGTAAGTTGCCTCATCGCGGATTTAATAACTTCAATCATCGGGTCGAGGCCGCGGTGGTGAATGTGGGTGATCTAAATGGCCTGCCCGCTTCAATAAATGAGGTTGGCCTGGAGGTTCTTTCCGCTCACGGCCTGCTGCGCTCCGGGGAAACGCTGCTCAAGGTTCTTGGAGATGGTGAGATTACTCGTCCGCTCAAGGTAACGGCCTCCCGCTTCTCGGCCGCGGCAAAGGAAAAAATAGAGAAAGCTGGTGGGCAGGTGATTGTTGCCTGATGGGAGCGAGGGTTATTCCGAAGCATTACTGCGGCAGCGCTACCTGACCTGCGCCGCTGAATTCATCGTTTAAATCTCAATCGTGTTTTCCGCCTTTTCCAACTCCCTGAAGATCCCGGAGCTTCGCTCGCGGATTTTCTATACGCTCTCCCTGCTGTTCGTATCGCGGGTGGCTTCCATCATCCCGCTTCCTGGAATCGATCCTCACCCCCTGCAAAAGTTTTTCGCCGAACAGGCATCTTCTGGTGCAGGTAACCTGATCGGCTTGTATAACATGTTCACGGGTGGTGCCCTCACGAAGGGGGCGATCGCGGCCTTGGGCATCATGCCTTACATCAGCGCCTCGATCATCTTCCAACTGATGACCGCGGTGGTTCCCGCCCTTAGCCGACTGCAGCAGGAGGGTGATGTCGGCCGGCAGAAGTTAACCCAGTACACCCGCTATGCGACGGTACTGATCTGCCTAATCCAAGGAACCCTGCTTATCCTTGCCCTTAACAATCCCGGTCAGCTCTTCCCTGGGTATGACGTTGCGACCTACGGCCCGATCGTCATCGTCAGCAAGTGGAGTTTTATCCTGACTTCGGTAGTCTTCATGACAGCGGGAACGATGCTCCTCATGTGGCTGGGTGAGCAGATCACCCAAAGGGGGATCGGTAACGGGGTGTCTCTCCTCATCACCGTGGGTATTCTAGCCGACATCCCCGGCGCGGCGCAGCAGACCTACAGCTTGTTCTTCCGTCCGGTCGGAACGGGTGCCAGTCTCGGGCTTCCTCAGGCGGTCATCATGCTCGCGCTGTTCCTCACCGTCACCATGGGTATAATCGCGGTGGTTCAGGGGCAGCGCAAGATTCCTGTGCAATACGCCAAGCGAGTGGTCGGGAACAAGGTAATGGGTGGCCAGAGTTCCTTCCTTCCGTTGAAGGTCAATTATTCGGGGGTCATGCCCGTGATTTTTGCGAGTGCGATCCTTCTCTTCCCCCAGCAAATCTTCTCGTGGATCGGCGCTACCTACCAGCTGAAATTTCTTACGGAGTTCTCACAGAATCTGCTCCGCGGTCACTGGACCTATTATTTTATTTATACCACCCTCATTCTTTTCTTCAGCTACTTTTGGGTATCGGTGATGTTTAAACCAATCCAGATCGCGGATGACTTGAAGAAGTACGGCGGCTACATCCCGGGGGTTCGTCCCGGGGAGCCCACCGCGCAATTCCTGGATTTTATTATGACTCGGCTGACTCTGGCCGGAGCAATTTTCCTTACCGTCATCGCCATCATGCCCGATGTTTTGCTCTTCGAGCTTAACGTGCCAACGCGTATCGCGTATTTCTTCGGCGGTACCGGAATGCTTATCACGGTGGGAGTAGTGCTGGACACGATGCGACAAGTTGAGACGTTTCTGCTCCAACGTCATTACGACGGGTTTCTGCGAAAGGGCAGGATTCGCGCCCGGAGCGCCAGTCCGCAGCAAGGTTCCTCAGGGGAGGCTCTTAGTCAGGAAGCGGTCCTCAAACTTGCGCTTCCCATGCTCGGATTGCTGGTACTGGGAACGGCAATTTGGGGCTATAAGGCATTCATCAAATAATTCCTTTACTCTCGGCGCCGTGTCCGGCAGCCTGCCGATCTTTTCGGGTGTTGGTCCCGGCAAAAAAACCAAGCTCCTTGTCCTCGGCTCATCAGTCTCTGGCATTTCAGCTCTGATGGGTTGTTTCAGTTCTTTGAATTTAGAGCACGTCTCCCCGGTCCTGCTGAAGGCTCCGGGGATTTCGCGCCGCCCGGCTTCCGCCGTGGCGGAAGAAGCCTCGCGGTTTGCGCTGATGCGCCGCTGGTTTTTCGCGCGCAAACCTGACGCGGGATTTGTCCTGACCGGCTTCCCGGCTACGTTGCTCCAAGCCAGAGTGTTTGACGAATGGATGGATGCCCGAGACGAGAGCCTCACTGCGGTTCTCCGCGTTTCGGATGCTCCCGATTCCCTTGTTGAGCACTATCGTTTACTCGGTATCCTAACGGAGCCGGGTCTTTCTGTTAACGCATGAGTGTTCCGATCAAAAATCGTGAAGCAATTATGCGCATGCGGTCGGCCTGTGCTATCGCGGCATCGGTGCTCGACGGCCTTAAGCCGCTCGTGAAGCCAGGCGTAACGACCCAGGACTTGGAAGAAGCAGGCCGGCTGATGATAGCCAAACTGGGCGCCCGTAGCGCATGCTATGGATACCAGCACGGGTCTCGGCGCTATCCCGCGCATACCTGCATCTCCGTGAATGACGAGGTCGTTCATGGCGTTCCCTCCCTGCGAAGAGTTCTGCGCGAAGGAGATCTCGTGTCGGTCGATATCGTCGTCGAGCACGAGGGATTTATCGGGGACAACGCCTGTACCGTACCAGTGTCCCCGGTCAGTGGCGCCGCCGAGAAACTTCTTCGCGTCACCCGCGAGGCGCTTGACCTAGGTATCCGAGAGGCAGTCGTGGGAAATCGAATCGGTGACATTTCCCATTCGATCCAGCGTCACGTTGAGGGGAACGGGTTCAGCGTGGTCCGCGAATTGGTGGGGCATGGAGTCGGCGTCAGGATGCACGAGCCCCCCGAGATTCCCAATTTCGGCCGTCGCGGGACTGGAGAACGTATCCGTCCTGGAATGACTTTGGCGATCGAACCGATGGTGAACGCCGGAGATCACCGAACAAAGACGTTGCCCGACGGGTGGACAGTAGTGACAGCCGACGGATCCCTATCCGCCCACTTCGAGCACACGGTGCTCACCACAGAACAGGGTCCGGAGATACTAACCCGCCCGAGTTCGCTCCTTACTTCCTGATCATTCACAACTTTTTCAACAACTCCTAACCAGTACCCAACACCATGCCTCGTCTTCTCGGCGTAGAGATTCCCGCCAAAAAGAAAGTCGCCTACTCTCTCCGTTACATCAACGGAATCGGGCCGACCCGCGCCGACCTCCTTGTGAAGGAAGCCGGCTTGAATCCCGATATGCGTGCTCAGGACCTAACGGAGGAGCACCTGAACAAGATCCTGAATATCATCACCGAGCACAAGTGGGTGCTTGAGGGCGATCTCCGGCGCGAGATTGCGGCCAACTTGAAGCGCCTCCAAGCCATCAACTGCTATCGGGGCATC
>SXGQ01735862.1_pt1 | contig 15579 bp, 16 predicted proteins | sample 3178371 | NCBI WGS metagenome assembly SXGQ01 (sample SAMN11356859, study PRJNA531348) | freshwater metagenome | isolation source: freshwater sample F1-20 | place: China: Fuxian Lake, Yuxi | collected 2017-12-25
CCGCTTCAGCACGACTGGCGTAATGCTCGATCGCATCGGGAGGGGGCGACAGATCGGAGGTACAACGATTGCGCGTGCACGGCGCCATCACGATTCGGTTCGGCAACCGAAGTCCGCCGCCTAGCTCAATCGCAGACCAGAGACTCGCCGAGGGCATCAGGGCTCCAGCGGCGCATACCAGCGAACCGCCGGCATCATGACCCCGCCCCGCTCACCCGGCCTCACAGAGCCATAGCGCTCAGCGTAGACCGGCGGCAGCGGTCTCGCACCCGGCGACGATAACCAGAGACGCAGCAGATGCCGACGACGATCGGGTTCCGGCCAGTCTTCAAAACTCATCCGGTCATGCAGCATGGTGTGGTTATGCACAAACTGCATATCGCCAGGCTCAAAGTCCATCATAAAGTGCAGTTGCGGACTCTCGGCAAGCGAGTCGAAATAATTGAGCGCTTCGACGTGCAGAGGCGTCAGGCGAAAGGCGTCGGCAAAGCGCTGCGCAGAGTCAATGTATTGCCGGTGATAGATCGTTGACATCAACCCCTGGTACCAGTTGAACACCGGGATCGAAAAGAAGGGCTGGCCGCCAGGCGGCACCTCGCCGCGCCGGTCGGTGGCGAGCGGGTCAAAGAGCGCGGCAGCGAGTGCCGGCTCACGCGCGCGCATCTCGTTATAGATTGTGTTGGATGAGACCAGCGCTGACTCGCCACCCCGCCTCGACTTACGCAGACAGAGAAGACCCACGATGTCGCAGGAATCCGTATGGAAGGTCTGCCGAGCATGGGTCTGATAAATGCGTACTCGCGGATCCTTTGCATCAAGTCCCATGTCGATCACATGCCCCAGCATATGACCCTGGGCATTCTGCGGCCGGGCTAGCCCCAGGTGGGCGCCCACGCCATAGAACGCCGCCGCACTCACCGCCCGCGGCCATTCATCCACAGGCAGCCCGCGTAACAGGGCAAACCCCGCACCGCTTACCAGCCGCTCATGCCAGGCAGCAAGCCGAGCGGACAGCCGGGGCAACGCAAAACCAGCCGCTCTGATCTCGCTGATATCGGCGCCCGTATCGAGAAACCGCTCCGCTGCCTGTTGCAGTTCGACAAGATCAGCGTCATCCAGGGCAAAGCACCAAGTCTGGGGATTCTCCGCAACCTGGGATCCGTACCAGACCGACGCGCCCTCGATCGGCCCGGGGAGTGAATGCGCAACCATCATGAACGCTCCTCGGAAGATCCGCGATGCATGCGCCGCGCCAGGACCGCCCTTCGTTTGTCACGCACCGGGTCAGGCACCAAAGCTGAGATCACCGATCGGCGGGTTACACCGGGAGGGCGTGAGCAGCCGGACCTCCTGGTCGCGCAGGAACGGCCGCACCTTCGTGAGGTAAGCCTTGAAGGCCGGATCCTGATAAAGCTGATCGCGCCTGCGCTGCCGATCATTCAGATCCTGGTAGGCGAACATCATGATGATCTGGTTGATATTCCCAACCTCGGTCCGATAAAGGCCCAGGAAGTTGCCGCAGATACGAACCTGCGGCTCAAGCCCCTCGGTTTCAAACAGCTCCATGAATGCCGAGACAGTTCCGGAGTGAAGCGTGTAGGCGCGATAGTCAATGATCATGGGCGTTGAGACTCAAAAGAAAAGATTTAAACCAGGCGTGCCGCCGCCCGGGCGACGACCGCTTCCCGCGCCGCCTGCATCGGTGCCGATGCCTGCTGCACCTCATCGACCCGGACTCGTGGCGCGCGTAACGGACTGCCCGAATCAAACGGTGGTGCGGGGGCATATTCCAGACCGAGTTGAACGCGCTCAGCGACCGCCTGCCCCCAAAGCCGCGCAACCACATGGAGTCCGAAATCGATGCCCGCGGTCACGCCACCGCCCGTAATGAGAGGTCCGTCTTCCACGATACGGTCGTGGACAGGCGTTGCGCCGAAGGCGGCAACGAGTGGCAACGACAACCAGTGGCACGTGGCACGACGGCCGCGCAACAGCCCCGCCGCACCGAGCACCAGCGACCCGGTACACACTGCGCTCACCACCCTGGCGCCGCCCGCCTGACGTCTGAGAAAGGCAAGCGTTGATTCGTCTTCCATGAGCGCTGCGACACCGGGCCCACCCGGTACGCACACCACATCGAGCGGCGGGCAGTCGGCGTAAGTGGAAGTGGGCTCGATTCTCAATCCCTTGGCCGCCCTGACCGGCCCGGCGCGGGGGGCGACGAGATGCACCTGTGCCCACGGAACACTTGAAAACACCTCCCACGGACCGACGAGGTCGAGCAGCAGCATGTCGTCAAAGGCCAGCAGACCAATCTGCAGCCGCTCCGGGGTGACAGGAGAAGGATAAGCAACAGGACCTGCGCTCATACGCTCTCTCCTTGCGGCAAGAGAATGGGCGAGAGCGCCGCGGCCACTTGCAGCAGTCGGTCATCCTCATAGCGTCGCTCGATCAGCTGAATACCGATGGGTAGCCCGTTGGCGCCAGTCATGCCAGGCAGACTGATGCAGGGCACGCCCAACGCAGTAAACATACGGTTGAAGGTGGCTTCACCCTGGGAGGCCAGACCCGGTGTCGCTTCACCGGGAGCGCTTAGCGTCATCACCGCATCGAACCCGGACATCATCGACTCGAACTCCACGCGTCGGGCAGCGACCGCGTCCAGGGCAGCTCGCATCTGCGCGGCATGGTAGCCGTTGCGGTTTTCAACCTTCTTCGCAAAGTCGCTATGCAGCCGATCCTGGTGGGCAAGGTATTCAGGAAGAAAAGCCGCCCGCCCCGCTTCATGCATGAGGGCATCCTGTTCGGCAGTGAGGGTGCTGAACGGCGCAGGCATCACGAAAGGCCGCACACGAACACCCGCTCTGGAAAATCGGTCGGCCGCAGCATGGAGCGCCGCTTTGGCGTCCTCCGTGGCCGCCGACCACATGGGTGTCTCGCATAAGCCGATGGTGAGCGCATCAGGTGCGGGCGGCGAGAGCTGCGCCGAATCGAGAATCCGGTAGGCCTGGGCGAGCAGCCAGAGATCCGGGACCGAGCGTCCATAGAGGCCGACCGTATCCAGATGCAGCGAGTAGTGCTTGATTCCTTCAAAACTGATCCGGCTGAAGGTAGGCTTCATGCCGTGAATGCCACAGAATGAGGCGGGCCGAATCGTTGAACCGCCTGTCTGCGTGCCCAGCGATAGCGGCGCCATGCCGTCAGCGACGGCCGCGGCTGACCCCGAAGAGGATCCGCCTGGCGTTCGAGAAAGATCATGGGGATTTCGCGTGAGCGGTCGTCGGCCACCCGAGGCAAACTCAAGCGTATCGGTCTTACCCAGCATGACGGCGCCGCTTGCCCTCAGGACGGCCACGCAGTTGGCATCCTCGCCGGGTCGGTGACCTTCATAAATCGGCGAGTTGTGCTGCGTGGGTGCATCGCGCGTGTTGATGACGTCCTTCACCGCGAACGGGATGCCGTGTAGCGGGCCTCGCCTTGGCTCACGGTCGCGCTCCCGTGCGCTGGCAAGCACGGCAGCCGGATCGATGGCCGTGAAGGCTCGCACCTGCGCATCGCGCGCGGCCACACGCTCCAGGAACGCCCGCGCGTAGTCCTCACAGGTGAGAAGCCCCGCCGCCATGTTTGCCGAGGCCTGCGCAGCCGTCATGCGCCACAGGTCCATGCTCACTCCTGCGCCTGATAGGCATCGAGCACTGCGCCATACGTCGTAGGCCAGACCCCGGGATGCGACAGGATGATCTCCAGTGCACGCCGGAACGCTGCAATACGATTAGGTTGTCCGGTAAGCCAGCTGTTCGCAGAGATCACGAAGACCCGTCCACCATATTGCTCGGCTTCCTGCCACAGCGTAGCAAAGCCATCGACCAGCTGCTCGACATAGGCGTCATTCGAGAGGTTGAAGTCGAGCACCGACTGACGGTCATTCACATCGAGTGCGAACGGCATGCCGTACACCGCACTCGAGCTTGCGTTCATGCGGACGGGTAAGTCGTCGATATTCCAGTCGAGCGTGTAGCGGATCTGATGTTCGCTCAACAGATCAAGGGTGGCGTGCGATTCGGACTGCATGGGCGAGAGCCAGCCGGTCACCGGCTGGCCTGACGCTTGCCGTAACAGCGTGAGCGCACGGGTGATGGCTACGCGCTCATCGTCGACCGCCGACTTGCCGTGAAACACCTGGCTCATATCCAGACCATGCGCCACCACTTCCCAGTTGCGGCGGGTGACTTCCTGTAACAGAAACGGAGCGCGCTCAGCGACCCGGGCATTGATCGCAACCGATGCCGGCACACCCAACTGCTCGAGCACTTTGAAAATACGGTAGATGCCAACCCGGGTGCCATAGTCGCGAGTGGTGTAGTTCCAGTAGTCGGGGTAGGGGCGCTCCATGCCACCCACCGCTTTGACCACCATCTGTGCCGGATTCATGTTCAGCGGGAAAAACTCCACCACCGGCACCACCACCAGCGCGATGCGTGCATCGCCTGGCCAAACAACTTTCTTGTGCCGGAACAGATTGCGATAGTCGTAGCGGTCATGGTCCATGCCAGGCGCACGACGGGGATACTCAAGGTAGGAGCGGGGCAGCGTCATGAGAGGTCCTTTCTATGCGCCAAGCGCGCTCGCAACCGGGTCATAGTGATTGGCGAGGTACCACTGCGCAATTTCACGACCGGTTGCAAGCCACACCTTGTCGCGGCGGGTGATGTAGCGCAGCGCCTCGTCGAATTCGCGCAATCGATGCGGCAGTCCGATGAGCCACGGATGGAGCGGCAGACACATCACCTGCGGATTGTCCGCACCCTCCTCCCAAAGCTGATCGAATTGCGCCTTGATGGTCTCGGTATAGCGGCGCGGCGTCATCCGCTTGAGCGCCAGGCAGGTGTAGTCATTGACCTCGAGCGAATAAGGCATGCTGATCAGCCGGTGATCTGACTTGACCTTGACGGGAAGCGGCTGATCGTCATGCATCAGGTCGCAGGTATAGAGCACACCGGCGTCGGCCAGCAGATCCATGGTGTCCACGGTGTTGGACAGCGCAGGCGAGAGCCATCCCGACAAGGGCTGCCCGGAGGCCCGGTAAATAGTGGCCTTCACGTCTTCGATCAGTTCGCGTTCCTGATCGGTATCCATGCCGTAGAGATAGCGCGTGTTGTAGACGCCATGCGAGAACAACTCCCAGCCCCGCTTGACGCAGGCCTCGATGATCTCGGGATAGTGATCGCACACGCCCACGTTGAGCGAGACGCTACCCCGCACGCCATACCGATCCATCACCTCCATCATTCGCCAGACACCCGCGCGATTGCCGTAGTCGCGAAGCGTGAGCCAGTTGATGTCGGGCGCGGGACGCGGCGTGGGGCTTCGAACCGGACTGGGCGGTGGATCGTATTCATAGTGTTCGATGTTGGGAGCGACCCAGACGGCCAGTCGTGCGCCCCCCGGCCAGCTGATTTTCGGCCGCGCGATGCTGGGCAGATAGGGATAGAGCTGCGGGTCTTCCTTCATGAGCAGGCGGCTCCCGGTGGCGTAAGTGAAAGTTTGGCAGGCGTCATGCAAGAACGGGCAGGTCTTCCGTACCCCGCCAACGATCAATGGTCTGAAGGGCGTCGAAGAGGCGCGCCGCGACGCCCTCGCTGATTGACGCAGCAGCCGCACACTCGGCAAATTTTGCCGCGATCTGCTCGCGCCCCAGGGGAAGATCAGCATGGCCGGTTGCGCGATGGATTTCATCGGTTCGCAGTTCGCGGCCATCGCTGAGCCGCAACCGAACATAATCGACCGGCGCGGCATTGGGATAACCAGGATCAGACTCTGCGGTACGTTCGATACGTACCCGGCGCATCAGTGACTGAACCGCCTCGCTCGCCACAAAATCATCGCTCAGCTCGGCAAGGCCCACTTTGCCTCGAAGCAGGCTGGCCGCCACAACAAACTCCAGACTGAACTTCGCCTCAAGCGCGGTTCGCGGTGCATGGAAAGGCATCACTGAAGCAAATTTTTCGCTGACCCGGGGGATCGCCTCAACCACCAGATCGGCATCAATTGGCTGGCGGGCGAGATAAAACAGCATGGAATCGATGATTCGCTGCGAGGCCCCCACCGTGGGATATTTTTTGATATTAAGGCCCAGCGTCTCGATGAGCGCAGGCGCCTCCGCATTGGGGAACGGCGTCTTGAGTTCAACCCGGCCCCCGGGCGACAGCGCGCGCATCAGGCCAACCGGACTTTCCAGCGTGACTGCACCGGCTTCAAGCCCGCCCTGTGCCCAGAGCGCGGCCTGAATGCCCGACTGCGCCGCCCGACCCGCATGAAGGGGCTTGGTCATGGTGCCGAAGTTCGCCATGACGCCGCCCGCAAACGAGGCGCTGAGCGAGATCGCATCACGCATGGCTCGCGGGGCCAGGCCGAGAACCATGCCGGCCGCCACCGCTGCAGCCACCGGCCCCAGGACCGCGGTCGGATGCCAGCCTTTGCTGTGCAGGTGGTCTGGCTCGCGCCGCATCAGGTTGCCCCAGACCTCATAGCCCGCCACATAAGCGGATGCAAGCCGCATACCCGTCGCACCGGTTACGTCACCGACCGCGAGAAGCGTGGGAACCAGTACCGCGCTCGGATGATTGGAGTAGGCGTAGTCGTCCCAGTCGGTTGCGTGGGCGGCAACCGCGTTCACCAGTGCCGCCTGGGGGGCGCCAACGCGTTCGCGCGTAAGCAGGAGCCGCGCGACCCGGGGCGAGCCGGGATCCTGCCTGACCAGGCGCTGCACCACCCGGGTAACAGGCTCGTCCAGGCCCGCAAACATCACTGCCACGGCGTCGGTAAAACCCAGCCGAACAATCTCCAGACTGCGTACCGACGGCGGTCGAGCCGTCATTTCGCAGGCATACCGCGCGATCTGCTCGGTGAGGGGGGCGCAGTCATCGCCCGCAGCCGCTACCGTCGGTCCTGCCATAAGGATTCTCCCGTTAGCCCCGCTGCCCTGCGCATGGCTCGCCACGGCCCGGCAGCTAAATCTCGATGATCTTAACGTGCTGCGAGCGAGACTCCCGGCTTGAAGCAGGCAATCTGAACCGCCCGCTCGGTCACCAGCGGCGGTCGCTCCACTCGACAGCGATCGTCCGCAGCCGGGCAGCGACCAGCGAAGCTGCAGCCCCGAGGCAGATTGACCGGGCTGGGGATCTCTCCCTGAAGTACCACCCTCTCGCGACGTTCGCGCACATCGGTGGAGAGCTGCGCTGAGAACAAGGCCCGCGTATACGGATGACGGGCCTCATTGAAAATCTGAGCGGTGGGTCCGCTCTCGACGATTGCGCCCAGGTAGAGCACCACGATCCGGTCAGCAATCAGACGGACCGTACCCAGGTCATGCGTAATGAACAGGTACGACACCTGGCTCTGCGCGCGGAGCTCGGCAAGGAGCTCGAGAATTTCGGCGCGTACCGATAGATCAAGCGAGCTGGTGGGCTCATCAAGGACCACCAGCCGAGGTTGGGTCATGAGCGCCCGAGCCAGTGCGACACGCTGCAGCTGACCGCCCGAGAGCTGGGCCGGAAAACGATCAAGAAGACTGCCGCCGAGATGCACCCGCTCGGCCATGCCCCCCATGCGCGCGAGCCGCTCGGATGCACTGAGCGGGGTGTGAAGCTTGAGCGGCTCCTCCAGCACTGACCGGATCCTCATTCGCGGGTTGAGCGTTGCCCAAGGATCCTGAAACACCATCTGCATGTGCGGCCTCAGCGCTCGCAGGGCCGACTGGCTGAGCTGCGTGATGTCGCGCCCTTCAAGCAGCACACGACCTGAAGTGACGCGTTCAAGCTGGAGCGCAAGCCGTCCCAGCGTGGTCTTGCCGGATCCCGATTCACCCACCAGCGCCACGGTCTCGCCAGGCGCGACGCTGAATGAAACATCGTTGACAGCGTGTACCTTGGTGCCACGCCGCGGCCCGGGGAAGTGCTTGACGACCTGATCGAGTTGCAGCGCGGCAGTCATCGCCCAGGCTCCGGGAAATGACAGCGCGCACCATGCGCCTCGTCAACGGGCAATGGCATCAGCTCGCCCTGGCAGACCGGCTGCGCGCGCGGGCAGCGATTCTGATACGGGCACCCCGGAGGAAGGTCGTAGAGGTCGGGCGCCGCACCAGCGCGCACCGTACCCCGCCCCAGTGTCAGCCGATCTGGGGAGCTACCGATCAGATGCCGCGTGTAGGGATGAAGCGGTTGGGTGAATACCTGCTCCACCGGGCCAGCCTCGACCACCACGCCTGCAAACATCACGCCGACCCGGTCACACACCTGGGCCACCACACCCAGGTCATGCGTGATGAGGAGCGCAGCCAACTGTCGCTCCCGCACACTGGCTCGCAACAAATCCAGAATTTGAGCCTGAACGGTGACATCCAGACCAGTCGAGGGTTCGTCTGCGATCAGGAGCTGCGGATCATTGACGAGTGCCATTGCAATCAGCACGCGTTGCGCCATGCCGCCAGAGAACTGATGCGGCCATGCCCGCATTCGCGCCTGCGGGTCGGGGATACCGACCGCCTGCATCATCTGAAGGGCGCGGGCCTGCGCCTGCTCCGCGCTTGCCTGCCGGTGCACCCGGTGGACGCGGGCGATCTGCTCACCCACACGGGTGAGCGGATCGAGCGACGTTCGTGGCGACTGGACAACCATGGCAATCTGATCGCCACGAATTGAATTCAGCTCGTCATCGCTGATCGCCGTGAGTTCGCGTCCGTCGAATTCGATACTGCCACCTTCCCGCCGCGCAGGCTCTCGCAGCAGTCCCATGATTGCATGCGCTGTGAGGGATTTACCGGCACCGGTTTCGCCCACCAATCCAAAAATCTCCCCGCGGTCAACGCTGAGGTCGACCCCGTTGAGCGCTCGCGCAACGCGCACCTGATCGTAGCGGTCACGCGCCACGAAGTGGACATGCAGATCGCGAACCCGAAGCAGGCTCATGACGCTCTCATCGGCTGGTCTTGTTTCGGCGCGGATCGAGAAGTTCCTCGAGTCCGTCACCGAACATTGAAAAGCCGATGATCAGAATGACCAGCGCGAGGCCCGGCACGATGGCGACCCACCACTCGCCGCTCACCATGTATTCGGCGCCCTGCCGGATCATGGCACCCCACTCGGGTGTGGGCGCCTGAATGCCAACGCCGATGAAGGCAAGCGTCGCCGATACCCTCACCGCCCAGGCCATTCGGATCGGCATCTGAGCCATGGCGCCGCGAATGCAGTTGGGTAACAGGTGGACAAACACGATTCGCCAGGTTGGATTGCCGGCATTGATCGCAGCCTCGACAAATCCGCTGGACCGGAGTGCCAGCACCTCCGCTCGGACCAGCCTCGCGAAAACCGGCACATCAAGCATGCCAATCACCAGCACGACGTTGGCCAGCGATTGCCCGGTTGCCGAGACAATCGCCAGCGCAAGAATGATGGAAGGAAACACCCGCAGCGCGTCCATGATGCGTAGCGTGATTTCATCAAACCAGCCGCCGCGAAACCCCGCATACAAACCGATCGGCACACCGATCAGAAAACCGAACAGCAGCACCGGTATCGCGATGCCGTAAGCGTAGCGCGCGCCATAGAAGGTTCTTGACAGCACATCCATGCCGTTGCCGTCGGTGCCAAGAAGAAAGCGCGTGCCGGGCTCAGCGAGCACATGATCGGCGAAAGGCTTGACCGGATCGTAAGGCGCAAACACAGGCGCCAGGACCGCAAGAAGCGCGAATGCCAGCATGATGGCGAGCCCCACCGCGCCAGTGGGCGAGGCCCGGACCAGCGCAAGGATTCGTAAACGCCACAGGCTGGCGCGAGCACTCACCGGCTCGCCTCATGCGCTCGGGGTTCGAGCTTGAGCACCAGCAGGTCACCGAGAGCAAACACCAGCATCGCGAGCGCTGACATCAGCAGGACATAGCCCTGGACGACCGCAAAGTCGGCCTTGAGGATGGCGGTCAGTCCAAACTGCGACACGCCCCCCCAAGAGAAAATGAGTTCAAGCACCGATGCGGCGCCAAACAGGGCGGTGAGCTCGGTGGCGCCGTAGGTGATGATGGGTACTGCCGAATTACGCCACACCATCCGCTCGACCATGCTGTGCGGGAGGCCGGCCGCCCGCGCATACCGCACGTAATCACTTGCCCGAACATCGAGCGCAATCGCACGTGTTTGCTTGAGCATGGGCGCAGCAAACACGATCGCCACCACCGTGCACGGCAACACCATTCGACCGGCCGCCGACCACGCCGCCTCAAAGTCTCGGGTGAGGAGCGCATCAATCAGATAGCTGCCGGTGATCACTGGCGGCGCCGTGATCATGAGATCAATCCGCCCCATGGGCGGAGGGGCCCAACGCAAAATGAAAAAGAACACGAAGATGAGCGCAAGCCCGAGGAAGATTGTGGGCATACCAAACCCGAACAGGGACAGGAGTCGGCTCAGCTGGTCGAACCGACCATTGACTGAACGGGCCGCCCGCATACCTGCCCAAATACCCACAAGCCCTCCCACAGCGGACCCCACCAGGACCAGTTCGAGCGTGGCGGGCAGGCGCTGCAATAACTCGGTGAGCACCGGGCGATTCGAGAGCCACGAAATACCTAGGTCGCCATGCGCAACGCGCCGGACATATTCAAAAAATTGAGTGAGCAGCGGCTGGTCGAGCTTATAGGTGGCGCGAATGGCAGCGATTTCAGCCTCGCTCGCCGTGGGTCCGGCCAGCATGCCCACCGGATCGCTATCGCCCAGCCGCACCAGCATGAAGGTAAACAACAGCACACCGAACAGAATCGGCAGCGCGAGCGCGAGCCGGCGCAGGATCAGCTGCAGGACTGCAAGCATGGGAAACAGCCGAGATCAGCGCGGGCCGCTGAGCGGCCGCAGCCCCAAGGCGAGGGGACGGCGCAACAAACGCCCCGCCCCCAGCCCCTGGGCACCCATCTTTGCGACGCGTTCGGCGATCGCGACCTCAGCGCTCGCAACGCAGATCGGAGAATCGCGGCCAGTCATCGGGGTGCCAGATCCAGCCCTTGATGCACGGGTTCATGACCTGGTGGATGCCCGGGTAATAGAGATACAGCCAGTCATTATCTGCAGCGTGCAGACGCTGCGAACGAGCGATCAGATCGTTGCGCTTGCCTTCGTCGAGCTCGGTCAGAGCGGCGCCGATCAGTTTCTCGACTTCGTCGTTCTTGTAAGCGTTGCGATTGGCCACGCCGCTGTGGTAGGCGAAGATCCAGGCGGTAAAGACGGGATCAAGAACGAACGTGGCATCGCCGCTTGGAAACATCGGCATGTCGCGCGTTTTGATCAACCCGCGATTGACGAACTCCGGATCGGGGATACGCTGGATATTGAGGCGAATTCCTGCGTCGGCCAATTGGCTGCGCAGTTGAATGCTGACTGGCTCCATCCACCAGTACGTGCCGGCATAAAGATAGGGCAGATCGATTCCGTTGGGGTAGCCCGCCTCGGAGAGTAGTGCTTTCGCCTTGGCAACGTCACGCCCCGGACGTTTGAACGCAGCGACATGTCCGGGCACGGTCGGCGGAACAATCGAAGTCACGGGAACACCCAACCCCTCAAACACCGATTTGTTGAATGAGTCGAAGTCGGTGGCCAGCATGACCGCCTCGCGAACCCGGCGGTCGTCGAAGGGTTTGATTCCCATGTTGAACTTGACCGCTGCCGGCTGAGTGCCTGTGACTGATTCGACCTTGACCATGCGATCGCGTTTAAGGTCAGCCACCTGCTTGAGCGGAGTGTCTTCCAGCCACTGAACCTGCCCGGTCTTCAAGAGCGCAACCCGATTGGAAAGCGACGGCACCTCGCGATAAATCACCCGGTCGTAATAGGGCTTGCCGCGGAAATAATTGGGATTGGCGCGCAGCACCACCTGCTCGCCCGGCTTGAAGGAATCGATGTAGTAAGCGCCAAAGCCCACCAGATTCTGATCAATGTATTTGTTGCCGAAGGGGTCGTCTGCGGTCGCGTGCTTGAGGACCTGGGTTTTATCGTGAAGGGTGGGGAAGTACATCGTGAGCATGGGGAGCAGCAGCCGCGTGGGCTGCTTCATCGCGATGGTGACTTCGTACTCGCCGGTTTTCCTGAACTCTGCCACACCGATCAGGTTGTAGAGAAAGAACGAGGTGCGCTTGATCGTCCAGGCGCGCTCGAGACTCCAGACGATGTCATCGGCTTTCATCTCGTTACCCCAGGCGCTTTTCACGCCCTGGCGCAACTTGAACACATAGGTTTTTCCATCAGGCGACACGGTCCAGCTCTCGGCCAGGTTACCTTCAACCTGGGTGGGGTCGAGCTGCGTGCGGCCATCGGCGCCCTGTACCCGTTTGAACCGCACCAGGCTTTCGTTCGCCTGCACGATCATCTGACGGGTGGCGACTTTCGGAATGTCGCCGTCAAATCCGGTGGGGGTCTGTGGAGCGGCCACCACCAGCGTCTGCTGCGCAGCCGCGCCCGACGCCGACGCGAGCAATGCGATCGCTGTGAGCGTGACTGCGAGATAACTGCGGGTCCAGGGCCTGATCGACACACACGGCTTCATTCGCGATCTCCTTGTCAGATGCAAAATCAATATATAGGACTCATGGGGGGGCCGCAACAGCGCGCATCGATGCGCGAGCGCGGCGGCTCAGCTTGATGCGATCAGCGTCAAGCCGCACTGCTCGCCGATTTCGACCGCCAGCCGCCTCACAGCCGGCCGCCCGCCGCCGCGCCCGGTGCCAGCGGGTACTGCCCCCGAGGAATGATCCGAGCCCGGCCACGGCGTGCACGCGACGCCCGCCTCTCGGCATCCGCTTGCCAGGGCATCGATGGAGTCGAAGCCTAACTCCAGCGCCACAGGCCTCAGCGCCACAGCATCGGCGTCAATCTCAAAGCGTAGCAACGTGTCGCCCAGTTCAATCACGAGTGCGGGAAGCGCACGACCGGCGCCGTGTGTTCGCAGCGCTGGCGTCGCGCCAATCTTCCGGAGGCCGCCAAGTGTGGAGGTCCCCGAATCAGGACGCGCAGGCAGTCCAAACGCCGCGAGCCTGCGTGCAAATGCCGCGACCGCCTCGAGGGGTCCGACGTAGCAGATCTCGCGCACCGATCGCGCACCATTGGCATGCTTACAATCGGCGGGTGATCGAAGCAGTTCTGGCGTGAGATGCTCGACGAAGCAAAGGTAAGAGGGATCGTTTGGATCCCAGGGCGAATCAAAAAACGCGAAGCGTGCGATCCCTTCGCGATCCGGTTCGCGAATCGGCCGGGACCAGCGACGCAGCAACCCGACGCGCGCGGCCGGATCGGCGCCGGTTTGCCTGCTGGCTGCATCGAAGCCTGCGTGAGCCTGTTCAGCATCGCGAACCGACAGCGCGAGCACATGCAGACCAAACCGTGTGGCAGGGGCGGCTGCAAGCGGATGCCGCGATCCGGGATCGGTGATCTGCATCAGCTCGACATACCCCTCGGGCAGCATCAGCGTGTGTTGCGAACTGCCCGCTGAAACGGTCTGGCCCTGGGAATCAGACATCGTGTGATCCGCGCGCGCACTGAGGCAAAATCCCATCGCCTGAAAACGCGCGCGAATACGCTCGAGATCGGGCACGATCAGACCGACATGGTCAAAGCCTGGGGCACTCATGTGCACGCGCCTCGTATCAGCGCCAGTACTCAGGTCTCGAAAAGCCCTTGGCCTTAGGGTCGTTTTCGACAAATCGGCGATAGGTATCGGATTTGTAACCCTCAACAAGCTTGGCCATCAGCGCGCCTTTCGCAACGTCGTCACGGGCGACCAGAATGATCCGATATTGCGGCGCAGGATCCTCCAGCGCCAGAGCCGAGGAGAGCAACATGCCCGCCGCGATGACGTGATTGCCCAGGATCGCCGCAGCATCCATCTCGGGCAGTGCTCGCGGCATTTGGGGCGCATCAAGCAGCACCAGCTGCAGTTTGCGAGGATTGCCGGTGACGTTCTTTTCCGTAGCACGGCCTGCAGGCACCGATGCATCGATCGTGATCAGCCCCTGCGACTGCATGAAGGCGAGCGAGCGGCCTAGCGAGGTGGGATCGTTGGGGACAGCCACCCTGCCCCCCTCTGGAAGGGCCGCCAGGCTTTTGTGCTTGTTCGAATAGAGCCCCAGCGGTGCGCTGGGCACCTGCAACACTTCGACCAACCGGGCCTTGTGCTGACTATTGAAGGTCTCCATAAAGGCACGGTTCTGGAACACATTGGCATCGAGCGAGCCATCCATCAATGCAGAATTGAGTTGCAGAATGTTGGAGAACTCGGTGGCCTGAACCTTGACACCCTGGCTCTCGAGAAAGGGTTGTACCCCGCGCTTGAACTGATCCGCATAGGGACCGGGGAAAAACCCGATGCGCAGTACCGACTGTGCGGTTGCGGGCAGACTCGTGGCACCCGCCAGCGCGGCACCACAGGCGAGAAGAAACAGTCGCTTGTTCATGTTGGGTCTCCGTAGATGGGCTTCGTGAAAATGAAAGTGTTGTGAGCAATGGGTCTGGAGCGTAGAGAGCAACCGCCCTTAGGTTAGCGCCGGTCGCTGCGGCGTACCAGCCAGTCGCCCAGATACTGGGTGCACTGCACCAGCACGAACATGATGATCACGCACCAGATCATCACCGCGGTTTCAAATCGATAATAACCGTATCGGATGGCGAGATCACCCAGACCGCCAGCACCGACCGCACCCGCGACCGCCGAGTAGGCGATGAACCCCGTGGCGGTTACCGTGAGACTACCAAGAATGGCTGGCAAGGCCTCGGGAAGCAGCACCCGGGACACAATCTGCAGCGGGCTTGCGCCGCAGGCGCGCGCCATTTCGATCATGCCGCGCGGCACGTCACGAAGGTTCTGCTCGACCAGCCGGGCGAAGTATGGAATGACCGCGACAGACAAGGCGACCGCAGCAGCGCGCGGCCCGATGCTGGTGCCCACGACGACGCGCGAAAACGGAATGAGCAGCACCAGCAGAATGATGAACGGAAACGAGCGGAGGACATTAACCAGATAGCTGGCGACACCATTGAGCAGCGGCCGCGGGAAAAGCCCCCCGGAAGAGGTGCTGAAGAGCAGGACGCCGAGTGGCGTGCCAAGCATTACAGCGGCCATGAGCGTCACCCCCACCATCAGAAAAGTATCGGTGGTGGCCTTCCAGAGGTCAGGACCAAACTGCACCAGTGCATCGAAAAGCGTTGCCGGTGTCATGCGAGATCATCCTCCTGTGGCAACTCGGTCTGGTCGGTCCAGCCACGTGCGGTCTCGAAAAAGAAACGCCCCAGCGCGCTCACCGGCGCCGGGTGAGCCATGTCAATCCGGTCCACCACGCACCCTTTTTCCAGCACCACAGCATGTTCGCAAAGGTAGTGCGCGACCTTGATGTCGTGGGTGACCAGTACCATCGTCATTCCACGTTCACGGTTGAGCTGCTTGAGCAGCCTCAGGATAGACAGGGCCGTGTGCGGGTCGAGCGCTGAGGTGGCCTCGTCACTCAATAGAATTCGCGGTTCGGTGGCAAGCGCGCGCGCGATCGCCACGCGC
>SXGQ01010531.1_pt1 | contig 15578 bp, 21 predicted proteins | sample 3178371 | NCBI WGS metagenome assembly SXGQ01 (sample SAMN11356859, study PRJNA531348) | freshwater metagenome | isolation source: freshwater sample F1-20 | place: China: Fuxian Lake, Yuxi | collected 2017-12-25
AAGAAGTGCCCGTGATTCCCACCATGTAATCCCGTATCCCGCATCAAATGATTTGGTTAATATTATTCGCCTTCGCTGCTCTCCTGCTGCTCACCACCAGGGGGCAACTAATTCTTCTGATTTGGTTGATTTGGTTGATGTAGCCCCATTCCCGTACCCGTGCCGTTTTCTTTGAGCGATAATTTAATGAATTACAGATGGCAGCCGAAGGTGACCAGGATGGGCGTGGATTACTTGGTGTTAAAGTACAACTAAATAGTGAAAATATTTGCTTGACTTTAATTATTGAATATCTTATTTGTATGGGAGAGAGTTTAAATGTTTGCGATAATTATTCGATCATTCGGTGTAGAATATTATCGAGGGTGTACCGATATCCTTATTTAAACTCTCACTAACAAACAACAATGGAGCATGTATGGGTATGGACGTGTACGGCCTTAAACCTAAACTCAAAGAGGGTGCAGTTAAACCTAAAATAGATTGGGATAAAGCCACGGCAGAAGAAAGAGACAACTACTTTGAACAGATAAACAAGTTCGAAGAAGAGAACAAAGGTTATTACTTCCGTAATAATGTTTGGTGGTGGAGACCTCTTGCTGATTATATAATTGAGTTCACGGGTTGTGTTGAAGAAGAACACGTGGACGACTGGCACGAGAATAGCGGTTTCCGTGTTAAAGAGACTGACGCGATAGAAATTGCCAAACAATTAAAACACTTAATCGCAACGGGACACACAAAACATTATGCAGAAATGTATATGGAAAAATACAAAAAAGCTGAAAAGCACAATGAAGAGGTAGACAAGGAGTTGTCCGCGTTTAATGAAGAGATGAAAAAGAAACACGGCAACATAGTTCCGCGAGATTATCCAACAGAGGATAAGGAAAAGTGGGATGCTATTTATAAAAAAACTGACCGCTCGGGGATGTATCCTTTTTCCGTGGATAATGTTCAGTGCTTTGCAGAGTTCGCTGAACAATCTGGCGGGTTTAAAATATGTTAATATAAAGTTCTCGGGGACGGATAAGCCCGTCCCCGTCCCGTCCCCGTTCAAGTTCTGTTTAATTAATTAAATAAATAATAACCTTCGGCTGCCTAACCAGGGACCGAAGGCGGTGTTTGAATGGTCTTTATTTAGATGTTGTAGAATTACAACACAAAAAATAATTGTGGATAATTTTAAAATAGTTCTTGTTTTATTATCTTATGAGCATAAGATAGCAGATGTCATTAATAACTAACTGAAAGGAAAACAATGACAAAAGCAAAAGTAAAACTAGAATTATCAGCTAAAAATAAACAGTTGATAATAAGAGCATGCGACTTGTTAGAAAAAAAAGCAGAGTTAAATTCTGACTGGAATAGAATTATTAAGCCAGAATTAATTACTGTTTTTGATTTGTTAAGTACAAATAATCTGACAATTCAAAAAGAGAAATTTATTTATTCAATTACTAAAGATGTAAAAGAAATAAATATATTCTCTCAAGAGGACTTTAAAAAACAACACATGGACTTGTTTAAAAAGTTCTCGACAAAGTCTATTCGAACGTCTTATACTCACGATGTTAAGGAGTTAAATATATGAGTGTAAAGAAATTTGAATTAGAAAAACTTAATCAAATTGTTTCACAAGAAAAATCTAGTGATGAGATTATACTAGAGTTAAAGAGACAAATTGATATATTTAAAAACAAGGTTCAATATATCGACTGGCAATTATTGGCTAGCTATCTTGATTCAAAGATTTTTGAATTCATTATCGCGAATCAGAGTGACCAGAAAATAGCTAACTTCGGTCAAGAATTATCGCAAGACTTGGCAGAGAAGTTTAATGTACAAAGGGACATGGCTAATACACAAACAACACAACACTAACTTACCTACAACTAGGGCGTGCAACACGCCCTAGTTGCATTAGTATCTCTATTCCTAGCCACCTATTAAGATCCATTATCCAACCCCTACACCCCCTAAATCCGCCAGATGTATCTAACAACGTTGACTTGTGCAAACGTTGACACAAATATATAGTGGATTTTACTTATGGATTTGGAGTTAGTTCCTCGTGAAAAATTAGAAAAAACAGCAAAGTTACTCAAGGCACAAAAGATCCTATTGGCCCGAGAAAATTTTATTTTCTTTGTTAAGCAGGTATGGCCCGATTTTATTTGCAGAGAAGGTAAGGAACCTTCTATGTGGGGGCACCATCAAATAATTGCTGAAAAGCTGACCCTAGTAGCCCAAGGTAAAATTAAAAGATTAATTGTGAATATGCCACCACGGCATACTAAATCAGAGTTTGCATCCTATTTGTTTCCAGCGTGGATCATGGGACTCCTGCCAAAGTCTAAGATTATGCAAGTCTCTCACAACGCAGAATTATCTTTTCGTTTTGGTAGAAAAGTAAGAAACTTGATCCAAGGGGAGGAGTATAAAAAAGTTTTTAATAATTTAAATTTATCAGAAGATTCAAAAGCCGCGGGCCGTTGGGAAACGAATCATGGCGGAGAGTATTTCGCTGCGGGTGTTGGTGGTGCCATAACTGGACGAGGTGCAGATTTTTTAATTATAGATGACCCTCATACTGAACAAAATATTATGTCAGAGAATGCTATGGAGAAAACATATGATTGGTATGTGTCTGGCCCTCGTCAACGATTACAGCCAGGTGGAGCCATTGTTGTTGTTATGACACGATGGGCAACAAATGATTTAACAGGACAATTATTAAAAGCACAAGTAAATGAAAAAGCAGACAACTGGGAGGTAATACAATTTCCAGCGATCTTGGACAGCGGACAACCAGTATGGCCAGAGTATTGGCGACTAGAAGAATTAGAATCTGTTAAAGCATCTATACCTCCTCAAAGATGGAATGCACAGTACATGCAAAATCCTACAGCAGAAGAAGGAGCTTTAATAAAACGTGAATGGTGGATTCCTTGGAAAGGGCCTATACCAGCTTTGCAATATATTATTCAAAGTTATGATACAGCATTTACTAAAAAAGAAACTTCGGATTATTCAGCGATCACTACATGGGGCATATTTAAACCAAATGATGACTCTCAACCATGTTTAATTTTATTAGATGCACTAAGAGGCAGATATGAATTTCCAGAATTAAAATCAATTGCATTAGAACAATTTAACTATTGGAAACCAGAAACCGTGGTTATTGAAGCAAAAGCATCGGGTATGCCACTGATACAAGAATTACGAAGAATGGGTATACCAGTCATAGACTTTGTACCAGGAAGAGGTAGAGATAAACATTCTAGAGTAAATGCTTGTTCACCAGTGTTTGCATCGGGCATGGTTTATTATCCAGAGGGCAAACAATTTGCTTTAGAAGTGATTGAAGAATGTGCATCTTTTCCAAATGGAGATCATGATGACCTAGTCGACAGCACTACCCAAGCTGTGTTAAGATATCGTGAAGGTAATTTCATTAGTGCTCAACATGATTACGCAGAAGAGCCCCAACCAAGATTACCAATGGAGTATCAGTATTATGGCTAGAGGAACTTGTTGGAAAGGCTATGAACAAAAAGGGATGAAGAAAAAAGGTAATAGACTTGTACCAAATTGCGTCAGAGCAGGAAAGAAGAAGAAAAAATGAGTGGAAAAAAAATTAAACAAGAGCTAAGTAAAATACCTAAGACAATACCCTTAGCACCAATAGGTTCAGCTGGAGGAGTTGATTTTGATTTAGGTGTAGGTATTAATCCAAAAGATAAACCAGAGGCAATTATAGGAGCAAAACGAGGTAACAGTGATGATACAAGTTATCTATATGGTTCAATAGGTGAAAAAGGACTTAATCAAGTTGGTATAGGAAAATATTTTGGTAGTGGTCAAGCAGACGTTAGTGCTAGTTTTTCAAAAGAAGGAGCTGGTGTTAGAGGAAAAATTAATTTTCAATCTGGAGGAAAAGTGGAAAAAACAAAACCTAAAAAAAAATTAAAAGATTCTTATCTAGATCGTAATGAACTCAAAGAGGGATTCTATGATCAACCTAGCAAACCTCCTATTACACCAAGCACATACTATGGAACAGCAAGTGGTAAAACTTCATTTGAATCTCCTATTGTTGATCCAGATACTTCAATGATGCAAAGTGCTAATATGAAAGATGGTGGACTAGTTAAAGGCAATGGTAAAGTATTAAAGGATCGTATTAAAAAAACCAAGTATTATTAAAATGGCTGTTCAAGATTTTAAAGATCCTGACACAACCGTCAATGAATTTTCAAACAACTTAAGTGCAGAACAAGTTGCAAAAAACAAAGAGCAATTATTATCTGGCATAGCGTCTATTGGTTATGATTTAGCGCCCGTGACTGGTGAGTTAAGATCTTTACAATACGCACAAGATGAAGCTAGAAAATTTGTAGAAAGTGCCTTATCAAAAGATCCAGATAAAATGAGTATGGTTGCACAAGGTCTAGGAATAGGTCTTGGTGTACTAGGTGCTATACCAATCGTGGGCTACGGAACACGGATCGCGGGCCGTGGTCTACAAAAACTGTACGAAGCTGTAGGTCCTGGATCCAAAGCTGATGAAGTTGTAAAAGATACTTTACCTACAGACACCACGGTCACTGGTGCACAAGCCATCAACCAAGCTGATATTGTAAGAGAACAAGCACAATCTTTAATGCGAGACGATATAGGTTTTGCAAATTTTGTTGCGGGTCTACCAGAATATCGAAGAACAACGTTTGGAGAAAACTTACGTGAGTATCAAAACTTAACTGACAATACAAAAGATCTTTATAGAACTGCATCGATGGGTAGAGTATCTACGCAAGCAGATCAAAATTTATTATACACTGAAAGACAAGCACAAAAAGAATATGTTCAAGTTGAAAAAGAAAAAGAAAAATTAATTAAAAAGTACGAATTAGCCGTCACTAAACCAAGTAAGGGTAGAGACATAACTACGGTCAACGAACCATTTACTTTTGGTCAAGGCACATTAAAAAATCAAGGAGTAAGACAAGCTCATGTTAGAGAATTTATTGGATCACAAGCTTATGATGTTATCGCTGCAACCAATATAGATAGAGCTACGCCAGATGTATGGATAGGATTTTTAAGAAACGCCAGACAAAAAGGTGTGAAAGCAGAGGAATTAGCAGATGCTGGATTAATAACATTCAATAGTAAAGGTGAGCATATAGGTGGTGAATTACACAAAATTTTAAGAGAAAATCCTAAAACCATAATTACAAAACAAGAAATACTTGCATCAATAGAAACTAATCCAGCTTTTAACATGAAGGTTATGAACTATGAGTTTCCTGTTAAACTTGATCAATTACTTGAAATTAGAGTAAATCAAAAACCATTGGTAGATGAGGTACAAAAAATAATATCTAAGAAAGTTTTTGAAACAACAAATCTTGCGAATAGATCTGCAATACTAGCTACAAGCACAGCACTTAAAGAAGCTGATTTTGCGGCAGATGCAATAACTCAAAATTTAAGAGCAGATCCAGATCCTAAAGAAATTAAAGATGTTATAAATAAATTAGAACAGTTAATGATAGGATTACCACAAAACGAATCTTTGATTGTAAGAAATGTTTTAGATGGTTTTAAACAAATAAATCAAATTAATTCAAATGCTTTAAAACTACAAAATGTTATTAAATCACCAAGACACACGAGCAGACCCATTGGAGGAATGGATTACAGAGAAAAAGTAATTTATTATGACAACCCCATTCCAGATAATTCTAGTTCAAAAAGAGTTTATTCAAGTCATTTTCCAGAAGCTAATCCAGTAGCTTTTAGTAGATATGATGTTAGAGGAGTAGACTCTTATGGTGATACATTTTTTTTATTTGAAGTACAGTCAGATCCACATCAAAATATAACAAGAGCATTTAGTAAATTAAATCAAAGAGCACAAGATGCTATAGCAAGAGGTGAAGTCCCAACTACAACTGTTGATCAAATGATTAGAAATAATCCATTTGCGAATAAAATTTCTTCTGGAATTAAAAAAAATGAAAAACAAAAACTTATAAACGAATTAAAAGAGTTAACAGATATTGCAACTACAAGACCATTAACAGATGCAGAAATGACAAAGCTTACAACTACCAGACAAAATTTAAAAATGGCTGATTTCAAAACTCCTGAACCATCATTGCAAAAAAAAGTAGATAATTTTTATGTTAGGGGTGAAAATTCTTTTAATGAAGATTTAAAATCATATGATTTCTTTCCGATGGAAAGAGAAGAAACATGGGCTAAATTAAGTTTGAAAAGTATAATTAACTCTGCACAAAAAGAAGGAAAGCGTTATGTAGCTTTAGCACCCGCAGAATTTTTTCAATTAGGACAAAATAATAAATTTAAAATTGAACAGTTTTATGGATTAGGCACTGGTAAATTAGATAATTTTTTTAATCAAAATATTAGAAACATTAATGATAAAATTGTATTTAGAGGTGGATCTGAGGGTATTGGTAAATATAGAGAAAACACCGCTATTAAAACAGGACCGAACAAACAAGAAGGATTTTATCAAGGTAAATTAGCTGGCACTGCTGTGTTACCAAAATTAGCAAGTGAAATTGTAAAAGAACTTGGTGGTAATTTATCGGTAAAAAAAGTGTTTATTACTGATCCAAAAAAACCATATAAAATTTTAGAAAATTCTCCTACTGGCAAAAGACCTAAGGTTGCCTTTAGAACCAAAAAAGAGAGAGACACATATAGTGTTAAATATGGTGGAGATGGTGGTAATTATAATGTAGAAAGTATAGATGATCCTATTAATTACGTTGAAAGTATAGTAATAGATACACAGGGCATGAAAAAAACCCCAAGCAAAGGTTATAAACTAGGAGGATTGGTAGAAGTCAAAAGAGAGTTCTTCGCACCATTAATTTAATGTTTGATAAATTTATTAGCGATTATATTAAAAAAGGAACAAGTGCTGACGCAACCATTAAAGATAAATTAGGAGAAGCAGGAGAAGTAAGTGCTGGTTTAGCAGGTCAACAAAAAAAATACGGAGTTAAATTTAAATTAGGTGGTATAGTTTCTAGAGGGCAAAAACTAGCAAGATCAAAATTAACAAAATTATTCTAACATGGCAGAAGAAGATAATATTCAAGTTGAAGAAACTATTGGCACGACTCCCGAACCAGTAACCACAGTTATTGATGAAGAGAATAATCTTATCGCTGGTGAGCCGTTACCAGAAGAAGCAGAGCAAGAAGATTTTTTTGTTAACCTTGCAGAAAAATTAGATAAAGATCAATTAAAAAAAATTGGATACACATTAGTTACAGAAGTAAATTATGATAGGACATCTAGAGAAGATTGGGTGCAAGGATATGTAAAGGGTTTAGATCTTTTAGGATTTAAATATCAATCACTCACTAGACCTTTCATCGGTGCATCTGGTGTAACTCATCCGCTGTTAGCAGAATCTATTACACAGTTTCAAGCACAAGCTATCAAAGAATTATTACCAAGTTCAGGCCCAGTAAGAACTGAAGTTATTGGAGCTGAGACTGAAGAGAAAATACAACAAGCTCAAAGAGTCAAAGAATTTATGAATTATATGCTAATGGATAAAATGGAAGAATACACTCCAGACTTTGATCAGATGTTATTTTATTTACCTCTTGCTGGATCTGCATTTAAAAAAATTTATTACGATGAATTAATGCAAAGAGCAGTATCTAAATTTATACCAGGTGAAGATTTAATTGTTCCTTACAATGCTACAGATCTACAAGATGCACAACGAATTACACAAGTTGTGAAGATGAATTTAAACGAATTAAAAAAAATGCAATTGTCTGGAATGTATTTAGATATTGAATTACCTAAACCATACTATGCTCAAAACGATGCAAAGGATAAAGTTAATGAATTAGAAGGTATTTCTCCTACACCAGAAACAGCTGAGGATATGTATAATTTAATCGAGATACATACTTTCTTAGATTTACCAGGTTATGAAGAAGAGGGTAATATAAAAGTTCCTTATATAGTTACAATTGATGAAGACTCACAACAAGTGTTATCTATTTATAGAAACTATAATCCAGATGATCCAATTAAAAAAAGAAAAAATTATTTTGTTCATTTTAAATTTTTACCCGGTCTTGGTTTTTATGGATTTGGTTTAATACATATGATTGGCGGTCTATCAAGAACTGCCACTTCAGCTTTAAGACAATTATTAGATGCTGGTACATTATCTAACTTACCAGCTGGTTTTAAATCTAGAGGAATGAGAATTAGAGATGATTCGGAGCCATTACAACCAGGTGAATTTAGAGATGTCGATGCACCAGGTGGCAATATCAAAGATCAATTTCAATTACTTCCATTTAGAGAACCAAGTGCAACTTTATTTAATTTATTAAATTATTGTGTAGAGGCTGGTAAAAGATTTGCATCTATTGCAGACATGCAAGTAGGTGACATGAGTCAACAATCACCAGTTGGTACAACCATGGCATTATTAGAACGTGGTTCTAAAGTCATGTCCGCGATCCATAAGCGATGTTACTATGCTATGAAACAAGAATTTAAAATTCTTGCACAAGTATTTGCAGATTATTTACCACCAGAATATCCTTACGATGTTTATGGTGGTGAGCGTACAATTAAGGCACAAGACTTTGATCAAAGAGTAGACATCATACCAGTAGCAGATCCAGATATTTTCTCAATGACACAAAGAATACAAATCGCTCAAGCTGAATTACAATTAGCACAAACCAATCCACAGATGCATAATATTCATGAAGCATACAGACGAATGTATGAAGCATTAGGTGTTAAAAATATAAATGGAATATTAAAACCACCACCAGAACCACCTCGACCATTAGATCCAGCAATTGAAAATACTGGTGCACTACAAATGATTTTACCAAAAGCTTTTCCTCAACAAGATCATGATGCACATATTGCAACACACACAGCGTTCATGATGAGCAGAATGGTTCAAATAAATCCTCAAGTGTATGCACTTTTACAAGGCCATATAATGGAACATGTAAGTTTAAAAATTAAACAACAAGTTCTAAGTGATTTTCAAAGTAATCCTGCAATGTTACAGCTTCAACAAACAGATGAAGATGCTTTTGCAATTGAATTTGATAGTGAAGTAGCGAAAAGACAAGCAAAAATGACAACAGAATTAGCTCAAATGGAGACACAGTTTGATGCACAGAAGGGTCAAGATCCATTAATTGGTCTAAAACAACGTGAACTAGACCTTAAAGCTATGGATATTCAAAGAAAAACACAAGAAGAAGCTCAAAAATTGAATTTTGAACGTAATAAGTTTAGCGCCCAGCAGACTTTACAAGAGGACAAACTTAATTTAAATGAAGAGTTAGGCAGAAAGAGAATAAATTTAGCAACTGCCAAACTAAAAAAAGATTAACATAGGAGTAATTATCAAATGGCAAAAAAATTTCCAGATTTAACGGGTGACGGCAAAGTAACAATGAAAGATATTCTTAAAGGAAGAGGTGTCATCAAAAAAGAAGGTGGCATGATGAAGAAAAAACAACTAGCTAAACAAGCAGCGACAGCGATTGCTATGAAAAAAGCTGGTAAAGAACCAAAAGCCATGAAAAAAGGTGGAATGATGTATGATGAAAATAGTTTAATCAACATGCACAAACAAATGGCAATGACAAATAAAAAATTTACATGAAACACGGAGCTAAAAAAGGTCAAGCACCTAAAAAACCTATAAAACAAAAACCTATTAAAGCTTTAACTGGTTTAGAAATTGCATTAATTGGCGGAGCAGCTGGTTTAGCTGGTTCTATGTTGGGTGGTGGTGGTAAAGGTGGATCAACTAATCTTCCAATAAACCCTGCAGCAACAATTGCACCATTAAGTGGATTCGTTGGTAAAAAAGAAGAAGAAGAAAAAACTGGAGCAAAAAAAGGTGGTGTAGTTAAGATGAAGATTGGTGGTATGGGATTAATAGGGGCTGGAATGGATTTATTAGAAAGATCACAAGGTGCTAGAGATGTTGCAAAAAATTTAGGAATCGGACCAAAACTAGCCGCAGATTATTATCAAGATAAGGAAGATGATAGAATGTCAGATATGAATAAACCAAAAATGAAAAAAGGCGGTTTGTCTGGTGGAATAAAAGACGGAGCTCCTCCGATGAAAGGCCCAATGTCAGAGGGCATGATGGGCGGTGGCATGATGTATAATGATGCTATGGGAATGAAAGACGGTGGAATGACTTTGAATGATAAAATGGGAATGGAAGGTGGAGTAACAAGAGGTCAAAAAGATATTCAAGTTAAGAAAAAGGTTTTTAAAGGCATATTCTAATGATTCAAATGTTAGGAGCAGTTGCACCGCTCGCTAAAATATTATTTTCTACAATTGAAAAATCAGTTCCCGATAAAGATTTACAAGCTAAATTAAAAGCAGATTTACAAACACAATTATTACAATCTAATACACAAGAACTACAAGCCGCAGCAAAAATTATCGAGGCAGAGGCTAAAGCTGGCTGGTTTGCATCTAGCTGGAGGCCATTGTTAATGTACGTATTAATATTTATTTTGGTTTGGAACTATATATTAGGGCCAGTAATATTATTTTTCTTTAAGGCATCTATTACAATAACATTGCCAGGAGATGTTTGGACACTTCTGCAAATTGGCCTTGGGGGGTATGTCGTAGGACGCAGTGCGGAATCAGTTGCACGAACGATGGCTAATAGACCTCAACCTAAAGACCAAGAGAATGGGTAATGTTTACTAGATTAAGTAATTGGATAAAAAAAATATTTAAAAAACAAAAATCACAAAAAAAAGATGAACAATACGACGAATTAGGATATTAATTATTAATGATTCGTGGTGATAGTAAAGATTATAATCTTCTAGATAATTGGGTACGAAGTCTTAGATTAAATTCAAATAATATTTTAACTTGTGAAATAGGTGTTCGCGAGGGTTTAGGGTCTAAAATTATTATGGATGCCCTAAAAATTAATTCTTTGATAAATCATACTCACATTGGCATAGATCCATATGGTAATATTAGTTATCAACATTACGATTACACTTCGTCTTATACTCAAGACTATACAAATGAAATGAGATTACAATTAGAAAAAGATTTAACAGATTACAAACAATTTAAGTTGTACCACATGACAGATAAAGAATTTATGCGACGCTATCCAGATTATGAGCCTTACAGTTTTGTTCATTTTGATGGACCTCATATGACTAAAAACGTATTAAATGAAGCTATGTTTTTTGCTGAACGAAGTATTATAAACTCAAGATTTGTTTTTGATGATTATCAAAAATTTGATATGAACACAGTATCTAAATGCTTAAAATACTATGATTTTGAGATTTTAGATAAGGGTGAAAATAAAATATGCCTAGAAAGAAAAAAATAATAATCAACGATTATATGCAACATTGGATAATATCCACGGAAGTTGGACACATTATTAAAATTGTTGACGGCAAGGACAATACTTGGGATATAGTATGTAATTGGAAAACTTATAGACGAAAAGGGCGATTTTACAAACTATAATATGGATTACGATACGTTAAGGTTCTTACAAAAAAGAACAAAAGAGAAGAGATTACTATTGTGTGATAAAATTATCATAGGTGTTGACAATTTTATGACATATCAATATATAATAGGGCAAATCAGATCACTTGATGATCTGCTACAAGACCTAACGGACTTGTTAAAAAAACAGGAGCTAAATGACGACGACAACGCCTCAGGCGCCCGAGACTGATTCGAAAGAAAACGGTCTCCTAAATGCATATAAGACCAAAGAAGAGATAGAAAAACTTTATCTCGATTCATCATCTCTTGATGAAAAAATAATTGATAAATTACCTACACCTACAGGTTGGAGAATACTTGTTCTTCCATACTCTGGTCCACAAAAAACTAAAGGTGGAATAATTTATTCTGATGTAACACAATCTACAATTCAACAAACTACAGTAGTAGGTTTGGTTTTGAAAATGGGACCTCTTTGTTATAGAGACAGAGAAAAATTTCCATTAGGTGCGTGGTGCAAAGAAAATCAATGGATTATTTTTGGTAGATATGCAGGCAGCCGATTTAAAATAGACGGCGGTGAAGTTCGAATTTTAAACGATGATGAAATCATCGCAACAATCAATAATCCAGAGGATATATTGCATACATACTGAGGATAAAAAGGAGCTAAAATGTCAGAAACTGAAATACTAAAACCAAGTCAAAAAACTGTTGAGTTAGATACCGATGGTTACGAAGATAAAGATGTCGTTGTTCAAGAAACAAAAAAAGAAAACGATAAAGTAAAAATAGTTAACGAAGAAGTTATTCCAGAAGGTACAGTTGTTAATCAACACAAAGACGATAAGATTGAAATACAAGTATCTGAAGAAAATGAAAATACAAATAACGTAGAATCAAAAGATTCTAAACCTCAAACTAAAACAGATGATCTTTCATCATATTCAAAAGATGTAAGATATAGAATTAATGAACTTACTGGTAAAATGCGAGAAGCTCAACGTCGTGAAAGAGCTGCATTACAATATGCCAAAGGTTTACAAAAACAAGTTGAGGAAGTTAAAGTAAGATTTCCTAAAATAGAAGAAAGTTATCTAAAAGAATTTGAAGCAAGAGTAGAATCAGATCAAGTTCAAGCAACTAGAGAATTACAATCTGCAATTGAATCACAAGATGCTGTTGCTATTTCTAAAGCTAATCAAAGATTAGTTCAAATTTCAATAGAGAAAGAAAGACTTTCAAACACTAAATACATGCGTGAACAAGAAGCAGAAAAGGTTAAAGCTGCTCCTAAACAACAATTTAATGAAGAACAAATCTATGCAAACATGCCTAAAACTAGCGAAAAAGCTAAGAAATGGGCTGAGAAAAATGATTGGTTTTTAAATGATGATATCATGACAGATGCTGCACTTAAAATTGACGTAAAGATTAAAAGTGAGGGTATTGAAGTAGATAGTGATGAGTATTATAATGAATTAGATAAACGTTTGAGAGATTATTTCCCTCAAAAATTTACTAACTCTCAACCACAAGTGGATGAGAATAAACAGGAGCCTCGTAAAGTCGTTCAGAACGTTGCAACTGCTAATAGAAACCAAACTGGACGCAGGACTGTGAGACTCACCAAATCACAGTTGGCTATTTCTAAAAAATTAGGGGTGCCACCTGAAGAATACGCGAAATATGTGAAAAACTAAAAAGGAGCTAATATGACAAAAGAAGAAAATAAAAGGGTTTCGCGCGAGTCTGAACAAAGATCAAAAGATCAAAGAAAAAAAGTTTGGGCTCCACCATCAAGTCTAGATGCGCCTCCGCCACCAACGGGATTTCATCATCGTTGGATTAGAGCAGAGACAATGGGTTTTCAAGATACTGCAAACGTATCTAAAAAACTTAGAGAAGGATATGAATTAGTCCGAGCTGAGGAATTAAAATCTCAAATTGGAGAAAATGATTATCCAGTTATCTCTGACGGAAAACACGCAGGCGTAGTTGGGGTTGGTGGCCTATTGTTGGCTAGGATACCTGAAGAAATCGTGGAATCGCGCAGGACTTATTTTAAGTCTAAAACAAAAGATCAAATAGACGCGGTAGACCGAGATGTTTTGAGGGAACAACGACCTGAGATGCCTATCAATATTGATAGACAATCTCGTGTGACATTCGGTGGAGGATCTAAAAAGTAATTTTTTAGAAATAGACCATCGAGTTATTAAACTTAAACTAAAATAGGAATAAAAAACTATGGCAAACTCACAAAAACCAATGGGCTTAAACCCTGTTAGGATGCTTGGTGGTACGCCGTTTAATAACTCTCAGAACAGATATAGAATCTTGAAAAATTATGGTACAGCCATATTTCAAGGAGATCTAGTTAAAACTGTTACCAACGGTACGATCGAAAGAGCTGCTGCTGGTGACAACCCTGTTGTTGGAGTATTTAACGGAGTGTTTTACACTGATCCTACAACGCAAAAGCCAACGTTTAAAAACTTTTACCCTGGTTCAATAAGTGCTAATAACATTATTGCCAATGTAATTGATGACCCAAACGTAGTTTACTCAATCGCATCTGATGAATCTTTCGCAAATGCTGATTTGTTTGGAAACTACAGTATTGTGGCAACGGCTGGTAGCACAATCTCAGGAGTATCAAAAGAAGCATTAGATGCATCAACAATATCTGCTGCAACAACTTTTGTACTCAAAGCAATTGATGTATCTCAAGATCCAGATAACTCTGATCAGACTACATCAAATGTCGGTGTGCTAGTATTAATCAACGCTCACGAGTACCGTGCTGGTACCGTCGGCAAAGCATAAGGAGTTTAAACTATGGCTATCTCAAGAGCACAACTAGTTAAAGAACTAGAGCCAGGTCTGAACGCTTTGTTCGGCTTGGAATATGCACGATACGAAAATCAACATACTGAAATTTTCACAACTGAAACTTCAGACAGAGCTTTCGAAGAGGAAGTAATGTTATCAGGTTTTGGTTCAGCTCCAGTTAAGAATGAAGGCGCTGCGGTAGAATTCGATGATGCGGTAGAAAGCTTTACAGCTAGATACACTCACGAGACTATTGCACTTGCTTTCGCAATAACTGAAGAAGCAATTGAAGATAATTTGTATGATAGATTAGCGGCTCGTTATACAAGAGCGTTAGCAAGATCAATGGCTAACACAAAACAAGTAAAAGCTGCTTCTGTATTGAACAACGGTTTTACCGCTGGTTCATTTGCAGGTGGTGATGGAGTTGCATTATTAGCAACAGATCACCCACTAGTAAGTGGCGGAACTTTCAGCAATGAATTAGCTACACCAGCTGATTTATCTGAGACTTCACTTGAACAATCTTTAATCGACATCGGTTCGTTTGTTGACGAAAGAGGTTTGAAAATTGCTCTACAAGGTAGAAAATTGATAATTCCAAAAGAATTACAATTTACTGCTGAAAGAATAATGAAATCACCTCTAAGAGTCGGCACTGCTGATAACGATATCAATGCACTTAAGAATATGGGTATGATTCCAGAAGGTTACAGAATCAACAATTTCTTAACTGACACTGATGCGTTTTTCATCATGACAGATGCTCCTAATGGACTAAAACACTTTGTTAGAGCTCCATTAAGAACAGCGATTGAAGGTGACTTCGATACTGGTAATACAAGATTTAAAGCTAGAGAGAGATATTCTTTTGGATTCTCTGATCCTAGAGGAATCTTTGGATCACCAGGAGCTTAATCTAAATTAAGTATTCTAATAAGAGGGGTCAGTGTTTACACTGGCCCCTTTTTCATTTATAATCTTTTCACTATACATTAACTTCTGATCTAGACGCGTATAGTCGACGGCCTAGAGACTAGATTAGAAAAACTAGGAGAATAATACTATGGCACAAACAACATTTTCAGGACCAGTTACATCGCAAGCTGGATTTAATTCTGATGACACATTAACTTCAACAGATCTTTCATCTGGAAGTTTTA
>SXGQ01060733.1_pt1 | contig 15575 bp, 15 predicted proteins | sample 3178371 | NCBI WGS metagenome assembly SXGQ01 (sample SAMN11356859, study PRJNA531348) | freshwater metagenome | isolation source: freshwater sample F1-20 | place: China: Fuxian Lake, Yuxi | collected 2017-12-25
TGGCGATCGCGCGTTCTCTGTGCATGGAGCACAAGGTGATGCTTTTTGATGAGCACACTTCGGAGCTGGATCCGGAGATGATCAAGGAGGTGCTCGATGTGATCATCGACTTGGCGCAGTCTGGCATGACCATGATCTGCGTAACCCATGAGATGGGTTTCGCCAAGAAGGTCGCCGACACCGTTGTTTTTATGGACGCTGGTCGTATTGTTGAAAAAGCCCCGCCGCAGCAGCTTTTTGAGAACCCGCAGTCTGAGCGGACCAAGCTTTTTTTGAGCCAAATTCTTTCGCACTGAATTTAAGTTCAGATCCTCAATGATCACCAAGGAGACTCTGCCCATGCCCAAGCATCCTTTTCCTGATGGCACCGTCGATTGGTCGGGTGACAATCCCGGCATCTACCTCAAAGAGACTGCTTCAGGCCCGTTCAAATCGCTGATGGTCTGGTTCAGGATCGCATGGTCACCTTACGGCAAGGGTCATGCGGTGTTGTTGTTTGAAGACCCGAGCAGCCAGTCCGGATGGCCAATGGTTGCTAATGTTTGTGTGTCAGACAACCAGCCACTGGCGCACTACTTGGTAGAAAATTTTTGTCGACAGTTCGGTGTGTTCAGGGGCGCTGAGGCATTCAGCACACTGCAGTACCTGCCGATGATGCAGCACAGTGCTGGCGGTGACAACCTGTCTTCGAGTTCGGTGTCGGTCACTGCACCGGGCTTGCAGCTGGAATTGCTGTGGGAGCGGCTGGGCAAGCCGTTTGCAGCAGATGTGCTGCCCGATATGTCGGCGACCGGCAAGCACGAGATGTACAGCGTCTTTGTGGAAAGCGAGCAGGCCTCGATTACCGTTAACGGTAGGCGTCTGCCCGGCCAAGCCTTCCCCAGGCCGTTCATGGGCCGCACAGCCAGCTCGGCATTCTTGGCATTCTCTGAAACATGGCTGACCACTTGATTCACGAAATGTCGGCCAGCGTCGCTGCCGCGCAGATCCGCAGTGGTTCCTTGAGCTGTGAGGCGCTGATGCAGGCCTGTCTGGTGCGGGTGGTCGAGCGCGAGCCACAGCTGGGCGCCTGGCAGTTTATTGACCCGTCAAGGGCACTTGCGCTGGCGCGCGAAGCCGATCTGAAACAGCCAGTCGGGCCGCTGCATGGCGTTCCGATTGGCGTGAAGGACATTATTGACACGGCCGACATGCCGACCAGCCTGGGCTCGCTGATTTATGCCAAGCGCCAGCCCGACTGGGACGCGGCCTGCGTGGCAGCCTTACGCGCGGCTGGGGCGATTGTCGTTGGCAAGACCGTGAGCACAGAGTTCGCCTACTTTCAGCCTGGCAAAACCTGTAACCCGCACCAGCTGCTGCATACCCCTGGCGGGTCGTCCAGCGGATCGGCCGCTGCGGTGGCTGATTGCATGGTGCCGGTGGCACTAGGGACTCAAACAGCAGCTTCTGTGACGCGGCCGGCGGCTTTCTGCGGTATTTACGGCTACAAGGCAAGCCACGGAGAGTTCAGCCTGTCAGGTATCCGGCCCTTTGCTGAGTCGCTGGACTCGCTGGGGCTGTTGGCGCGCTCGGTTGACGACATCTCCTTGTTTCGATCGGTATTGCTGGGTCGTCAGCATCCTGATCGCCAGCCGGCGTCGGGGCCGCCTCGACTGGCCCTGTGTCGGACCTCCCAGTGGGCGCTGGTAAGCCCGTCGGCGCAGCAGGCCGTAGAAGCGCTGGCGCAGCGCTGCCGTCAAGCTGGGGCGGTGGTCAGCGAATTGGTGCTTCCCGTGCAGTTCGACGGGCTGATTGAGAATCAGAAAATCATCATGGCCTATGAAGCAGCGCGCAACTATGTCTTTGAGACCACGTGTCACCCCGGGCAACTGAGCGAAGCCTTCACAGCCCTTACCGACATCGGACGCAAGCTGGGCCAACAAGACTATCGGCAAGCCAAGGATGCGCTGCGTCTGGCCAAGCGTTTGCTGCACAGCTTGGTGCCAGCAGTGGATGCCTGGATAGCCCCAGCGGCCATCGGCGAGGCCCCACTTGCCACAGCGGGTACTGGCGATCCGTTGATGAGCCGCATGTGGACGGCCCTTAAAGGTCCGAGCCTGTGCATTCCTGTTAGCACGGGTGAGCAGGGCCTGCCCTTGGGCGCGCAGCTTTTAGCCTTGCCCGGCGACGACGATCGCCTGTTGCAGGTAGGTCAGTGGATCGAACACCTGTTGGAGAACCCATGAGCAGTACGGCATCAAGCGATTACCACGTGTTTGAGGCGGGAAATGTGGTCTTGCAATCGGGCCTGACCTACCGAGGCGCCAGGCTTGCGTACAAGACCTATGGCACCTTGAACGAGCAGCGCAGCAACGCCATCGTGTACTGCACATCCTACGCTGCCCATCACACCGACATCGAATTCATGATTGCCCGCGGTGCCGCCCTTGACCCAAGCAAATACTTCATCATCATTCCCAATATGTTTGGTAACGGGCTCTCATCGTCACCATCAAACACCTCCCCCCCTTACGATAAGAGCCGCTATCCAAATTTCACAACATTCGACAATGTTGCGGTTCAGCACAAGTTGCTGAGCGAAGTCTTTGGTATTGAAACACTGCAGCTTGTGTATGGCTGGTCCATGGGTGGTATGCAGGCCTACCAATGGGCGGCGCAGTACCCGCAAATGGTGCAACGCATTGGCGTGTCCTGCGGAGCAGCACGTTGCTCGCCGCACAATTTTGTGTTTCTCGAAGGCATCAAGGCGGCGCTGACGGCGGACGTGAATTTCCAGGACGGCTGGTTTGCTGCCAAACCCGAGCGGGGCCTGCGCGCCATGGGCCGTGTCTATGCGGGCTGGGCGCTGTCGCAGGCGTTCTACCGCGAATCGATGTGGCGCGACATCGGATTCTCTTCGCTGGAAGATTTCCTGGTCATGTCCTGGGAGGGTAGCTTCCTGCGCCGCGACGCCAACAACCTGTTGGCTCATATGTGGACCTGGCAACACGCCGATATCAGCGACAACACCAAGTACCAGGGGGACTTCGCAAAGGCGCTGGGTGCGATCACGGCCCGCGCCTTAGTCATGCCCAGCGAAACCGATCTCTATTTTACCGTCGAGGACAACCGTCGCGAGGTGGCCATGATAAAAAATGCAGAGCTCGCGCCGATCCCGACCAATTGGGGCCACCGTGGCGGAAACCCGGCTGGAAATCCGAACGACGCTAAATTCTTGAATGACAAGCTGAACCGCTTGTTGGCAACCTGAGGAGTAAGTCATGAGTGACAACCCGCGCGCAGTGAACATGATCTACAGCGGCTACAACAAGCCCAAGGACCGACCGATCGACGATGAACTGTCGCGGGTCGGGCCGGGCACACCAGCAGGCGAGTACCTGCGCCGCTTCTGGCACCCAATCATGATGACCGCGCGCCTGACCGACAAGCCGATGGCGATCCGCATCCTGGGGGAAGACCTGGTGCTCTACCGCGACTTGTCAGGCGACATCGGCCTGGTGCACAAACACTGCAGCCACCGCGGCATGTCGCTGGAATACGGCATTGTTGCCACCCATGGCATCCGCTGTGCCTACCACGCCTGGTGTTTCAACCACGAAGGGCGCATCCTTGACACGCCCGGCGAGGCACCCGGCAGCCAGATCAAGGAGCGGCTGTTCCACGGCGCCTACCCGGTCGTCGAGTACAAGGGGCTGGTGTTCGCGTATTTTGGTCCTATCGAGCGCAAGCCACCCTTCCCCAAACTCGACATGATGGACCACCCGGGCAACGAGATGGTGCCATGGCAGATCCATTCGCCCTGCAACTGGCTGCAGGTGAGTGAAAACTCGATGGACCCCTACCACACGCCGTTTCTCCATACCCGGATGTCGGGCGTGCAGTTTGAGGTCGCCTGGGGTGAGTTGCCGGTCGTCGATTACCACGAGCGCGAGTTCGGTTTTTTCTACACCAACGCGCGGCGCAGTGGCGACAACATCTGGATCCGGATGCATGACCACCTGCTACCCAATTTTTCGCAAAATGGCGGCCTCTATGAAAAGGGCGAAGCGGTACGCTATTTTGGCCGCACCAGCCTGACGCGGTGGGCAGTGCCGATCGACGACACGAATACCTACGTCATTGCCTGGCGCAACCTGAACCAGATGGACGACCCGGAAGGTCGTTCAAAACCCGACCAGATCGGCTGGGAGTCGGTAGACTTTTACGGTCAGAACGCCGATCGGCCGTTCAGCCAGCGTCAGTCGAATCCGGGCGATTGGGACGCCTGGGTCAGCCAGGGGCCGATCAACAGCCACCAGCGCGAAACGCTTGGCGGAACCGACCAGGGTGTGCGCCTGTTGCGCAATGCGTTGCGCAAGGGCGTGCGCAATCTGCAGCAGGGGATCGAGCCGATGGCACCGCAGGCCGGCGACAAATCCTTTGTGTCGACATTTGGCGGTGACACGATCCTGCGGGTTCCAAAGGGGACAGGGGACGACCGGGCACTGATCCTGGAGACCTCACGAAAAATTGCCGACGCCTATATCCGATTCGAGCATCTGCCCGATGCCGAGCGCCGTACCGCAATCGAGCGCGAGCTGGCGCCGTTGAACGTGGTCTGATGTAGCAGATGGCCGATATCCAGCCCTTGCTGCGCCGCCCGGCGCCCCAGCCCTTGGCGAGCAATGAAAATGGGCGATTCGACCATTTGGTGCGGCCGGATGGCATGGTGCACCGTACGGTATTCACTGACCCGGCCATTTTCGAGCGCGAGATGACCCAGGTTTTTGGCGGCACCTGGGTTTTTCTGCTGCATGCCTCCGAGATACCGAACACCAACGATTTCAAATGCATCACAGTGGGACGGCGTCCGGTCATCGTGACCCGCGACGCGAATGGCGATATCCGCGCCCTCATGAACCGATGCACACACCGCGGCACCACTGTCTGCCTGCAGGCCCAGGGCAATGCCAGTCGATTCCAGTGTGCTTACCATGGGTGGTCCTTTTCCAACACCGGTGAGTTGCTCACCGTCACGTTCGCAGAAGGGTATGGCCCGGGTTTCGACAAGGCGGCACACAACCTGGGCCGCTTTCCTCGCATCGAGACCCATGGCGGCTATGTGTTTGGGTCGCTGAACCCCGATGTCGAGCCGCTGCTGGAGTGGCTGGGCCCTGCCAGGGCCATGATGGACTGGTCTCTGACCGCATTCACCACACCCGGCGCACGGGTCGTGCGTTCCAGCAGCATGGTGTTCAATGCCAACTGGAAGCTACAGAACGACAACAATGGCGACATGTACCACGTGCCCTTCACGCACCGGTCAATTGCCCAGATGACAGCGGAGCGGCATGGTGCGGGTAAGGCGCTGGACCACTTTCGCGGCGATAAAACACCGATGGTCGTGCAATACGTCGGCCATGGCCACAAACTGATCGACCAGCGTCCGGCCATCCCGTCCCCGTGGGAACGTGCCCGGCCAGTGCCCGGACGGGAGGCGTATTCGCAAGCCCTTCACGAAGGCTTCGGCCCGGAGCAAGCGCAAGACTACCTCAACATGACGGGGCGCGCCGGCATTAACCTGATCCTGTACCCGAACATGATCATCTCCGGTGCCGGTTCATTCAATGTTTACGAACCGGTTGCGGTAGACAAAACCATCGTCCACTCCTACAGCGTCGTGCTGGACGACGCGCCGATGGCGGTGAATGCGCTCAAGAGCCGGTTTCTGGAAGACTTTGCCGGCTTCGGATACCGGGACGATAACGAAATTTTCGAACGCATACAGCATTCCCTTTCGACCATTCCCGAGATGGAATGGGTAGATTTCAGCAAGGGCTTGGGCACGGACCGGGAGTCGGTGGGTACCGATGGCACCATCACCGGGGCGGTGTCGGACGAAACCGGCATCCGTGGCGCCTACCAGTATTGGGTGGAATTGATGGAGCGTGATGTGCACCCGTGCGTGTTGACATGAGCGCGGCGACCCATCATGGTGCGGCCAGCGGCGAATCCGGTGCCTACGTGAATGATGAACGTTACGCCCACTTGGTGGCGCTGTGGCAGCAGTCGGCCGGGCCGCCGATGGATGGCACTGGCGGCGCTGACAGTGCAGCGGTACAGCTGCTGTACCGCGAGGCCAGTCTATTGGACGAGTGCCGCTATGACGACTGGCTGGCCTTGTACACAGCGCAGTGCATGCTCTGGGTGCCGGCTCAGCCGGAGCCGGTTGACCCGCGCGTGTCAACCGGAATCTACCTCGACGACCGTCGGCGCATGGAGGACCGTGTGGCCATGGTGCGCACCGGGCACCTGCATGCGCAGACCCCGCCGTCGCGCACGCGTCGCATGTTGACCAACATCGAGCAGTGGGCCGACCCGCAGACTGGTTGCGTCGTGCTAAGGGCCAACCTGGTGATCTGGGAACATCGCAAGGGCCAGACTCGTGCCTGGCCAGGTTACCAGGTGGTCGAGGTCAGTGGATCGGCAAACGGGCCACTGCTGATCGCCAACAAGATCATCTGCCTGCTGGAGCGCGACGCGCCCCAGGGCAACTACGCGTTCATTTTGTGACGCAGCGATGAACCCAGGACAGGCTGCCGTCCTGGGCGCATTGGTCGCCGATGCGGCATCGCTGGGCCTGCACTGGCTTTACGACGCAGGGCGGCTGCGCGACTTGCAACTCAGCGGTCCACTGGCGTTCCGATCTCCCAACCAGGCGAGTTATGCCGGCGTGGCAGCTTATTTCGCCCACGCCGGAAAACAGGCGGGTGATCTATCGCCCTATGGCGAAAGCTGCCGTCTGATGTTGGCGCATCTCGCGCGCCGGGATGGTGTGTTCCAGCGCCAGGCTTACCAGCAGGAATGGCTGGCGTGTTTTGGACCCGGTGGCACCTGGGTTGGCTACGCGGATCGCCCGACTCGCCGCACTGTGGTGCGGTTGCTGTCGTGCGTCACGCCGGACGACTACCCGGCCGTGTCGGGCGTGGACGACGACCAGTTGCCCGCGCTCGAATGCATTCCGGGCCTGGTGGCCTGCCATCGCGGTGGTTTCGACAGCCTGTTGCGGGTGGTGCAGCAGGCCGTTGCCGTCACACACGACGACCCGGTGGCCCGCGATGCGGCCTATGCCTGTGCACTGGCGCTGCACCAGGTGCTGTCGGGCCGGAGCCTGTCGCAGGCACTTGGCGCCGCCGCTGAGGTGGCTGGTCCGGTCTTGCGGCCGCTGCTTGTTGAGGCGCTCGCCATGCCGGTGCTCGACTCGCAAGCCGCCAGTGCGCGATTTGGCATGCCCTGCCATCTGCCACAGGGATTGCCGTTGCTGTTTCACATCGCCTTGCGTGCAGGCAGTTACCAGGAGGCTGTTGAAGCCAATATCCTGGCCGGTGGCGACAGTTGCGGGCGCAGCCTGATGCTCGGCGCCCTCTGCGCTGCAGAAGCCGCTTTGAGGGGCGTTGGCAACGCTGTGCCTCAGGACTGGCTGCAACGGGTTGTCACCGTGCCAGCCGCCAGCGCTGATTTGAACCGGCTGGGCTGCTAATCGCTCCAAGCGCGACCGGATCGGTTGGGAGTCGGTCGATGTCTATGGCCTGTGGCCCGATTGGGCCTGCATCCGGGCTATGGCGGCTCGCCAATGCGCTCGTTCCGACACCATCAGCGCCGGCCTGCCGCGATTCGGGTGCTGATCACCGCACGACACTCGCCACGATCGTGATTTCTACCGGTGCTTGCGCCGGTAGCGACGCCACGCCAATCGCCGCGCGACTGCCGATGCAGTCGGGGCCTAGTTGTTCGATCAGGGTCGCCGAAGCGAAGTCAGCCACCTTCGAATGCGCGATGAACTCCGGCTCCGAGTTCAGGAACACCGTGAGCTGCACCACCACGGCAATCCGCTCACCTTCTGCCAGACAGCCTTGTACCGCCGTCAGCGCATTGAGCGTCGCCAGCACCACCGCGTCTTGATGGGCTTCGACAGGGTCTGCCGCGCGCATCCGGCCCGTATAGATCAACACACCGCCGCGCCGCGGGGTCATTCCGGACGAGAAGATCAGATCGCCGTGGCGCACGGCTGTGCGGTAGGCACCTTGGGGCACCAGCTGAGTGGCGCTCTGATTCATGCGCGATAGATCTCAACCATGCGTACGATGCGCTGCGCAGCCGCAACCGCCGCTGCATGGTCCTGCGAGAAGTTGAGGCGGATGCTTTGATTGAGCCCTGGCCCGAACTCGGTCCCTGGCGTCACTGTCACGCCGGCCTGATGGCGCAGCAAGCGCACAAAACTTGGGCTGTCCACGGTCAACGGCGGAAACTCAGGAAACAGATAGCTGCCAGCCTGCGGCGTGGTGGTCTCAAGCCCACCACTGCGAAAAATACCGAGTAGCGCATCGCGGACCGCTTCATGCTCGCGCGAGCGCTGCGCCATCCATCCATCGGGCTCGGCAAACCATGTATCGAGCGCCGCCTGGTTGTATCCCGCCGCGCGCAGCGACACGATGGCCTGCAAACGCTCCATCCGATCGATTAGCTTCGTTGAGCCGAATGCAACCCCGAGTCGGAATCCGCTCAATGACTCTGTCTTAGACGGCCCCATGATCGTGATCATGTCGTCGGGTACGCGCTCGCATGCGCGCAAATGCGTGTAGGACTCGCCGCTGTAAAGCAGCCGCGAGTACAGCTGATCGACGATCAAGGTGACGCCATACCTGGCAGCTAGCGATGCAATCGCGGTGATCGCTGCATGCGAATAGACGACGCCGGTCGGGTTGTTCGGCGTGGAGAAGACCAAGACCGTGGTGCCATTGCTGAATGCCGCTTCGACGGCATGGAGGTCCGGACCGTTCTGCGCTGCGGTGCCTTTGTATCGCAGCGGAATCGGCACGCGTTCGCCGCCAAAGAACTCCACCAGCTTGCGATTCGCAAAGTAGTCGGGCTCCACCACCGCCACTCGGGTTCCCGTGGTCACGGTTGCGCCGAGGGCGAGGAACAGGGCACCCTGGGTACCGGGCGTGATGATCAACTCGTTGGTGGCGTCGACAGGATGCCCAGTGAAGGCGCCCAGGCGTACGGCCAGTCGCTCGCGGATCGGCGCAGATCCACGGTACTCGGTATACGCCTGTTGCGCCCCGCGCGCAAAACCATCGTTCCAGACCTCGGACGAGCCCGGTGTCGGTGGGAACGCATCCACGTCTCCGTGCGAGAAATCAACAGGGACTCCGCCGAGTATGTTGCCGCGCATCATGGTCGCAAGATCGCCGGCCTTTTGTCGAACCTCTTGGCCTGGCGCGTGATCGGTCGCGAGCGCTTTGAACTTCTCTTCAATAGTCTTCATTGCTTGTTCCTGCCTGTATTGCCTCGGTGCATCCCCAAGACGGATATCGCCAGAGATCGGAACCAGCGGGGGCGCCACTTCCTAAGCGCCGTCCGAAATCAGATCATCTTCAGATAATGCTGCTTCTCCCAGTCGGTCACGTGCACGGAATAGGCATGCCATTCAGCGCGCTTGTAGTCCAGCCAGGCTGAAGCCATCTTACTGCCCATGACAGCCTGGCCCAGTGGGTCGGCCTCGAACGCGTCGAGGGCCTGCTCCAACGTGGCTGGCAGGCGCGACACGCCAATCGCGCCCAGCTCCGACTGGGTTTTGAGGTACATGTTTTCGCGGTGCGGCTCCCCCGGATCGAGCCGGTCACGCACGCCCTCCATGCCGGCGGCGATGGTCATGGCTAAGCCCAGATAGGGGTTGCAGGCGGCATCGGGCAAACGCAGTTCGACGCGGCCGCCGCCGAGCGGAATCCGCACGGTATTGGTTCGGTTGTTGCCGCCATAACTCACAAAAATCGGAGCCCAGGTAAAGCCGGGCATGGCGCCTTTGGGAACCAGGCGCTTGTAGCTGTTGACAGTGGGCGCCACCACGGCGCAGATCGCCGGCAGGTGTTTCAGTACACCGGCGACGAAGTGGTAACCCAGGCCGGACAGACTGCAACCGCGCGGGTCGTCACTGCTTTCGAACAGGTTGCGCTGGTCCTTCAGGTCAAACAAGGAGATGTTGAAGTGCGCGCCGCTGCCGGCCCGGTCGGCATACGGCTTGGGCATGAAGCTGGCAAAGGCGCCATGACGCCGTGCAATCTCGTCTGCCATCAGTCGGAAGAACACCATGCGGTCGGCGACGGTGCGGGCGTCAAAGTACTTGAAGTCGATCTCGAATTGACCGATGCCGTCTTCATGGTCGAACGAATATACGCCCCAACCGAGCTGGTTCATGGCGTCCACGAGTTCCCCTAGCCAGGGCAGGTTCTCGATCAGCCGCGCCACGTCGTAGGCTGGCTTGGCCAGGTTGTCGCGCTTGTTGAAGGGCTGGTAGCCGCCACCGGCTTGATCCTGCAGTACATAGAACTCGGCCTCGATGCCGGCATTGACGCCATAACCCATCGTCGCTGCGTCGGCCAATACCCGGCCCAGGATGTTGCGGCTGCAGGGCTCGAAGGGTTTACCTTCGCACCACAGGTCGCTGGCGAACCAGGCGGTATCGGGCCGCCAGGGCAGGATGGTGCACGATGCCGGATCGGGGTGGGCCGAGATCTCTTCGTCGCTCACATCCTGTGGAACACCGTCCACCGCCGCACCAGTACACAACTCTGAACCACCCAGCATGCGCATGTAATGCGAAGTCGGTACGACCTTAGACTTGGACACACCATGCATGTCGACGTAGGTCGGAAGCAGGTACTTGACTCCCTGCTTCTCAAGGGCGGTCGCTAGTGCATCCGGGTTGTGGTTCGGGCTCATGGGGGCTTACCTTTTTGTATTCCGGCGTTATCCGAAGAGTCTTTACACGCAGAAAGTGAGGTAGCCACCCGACCATCCGCTGCTGCCAATTGTTTCTTACAGGGAAAAATTAGTTCTGTTAAGTGTACCGCAGAAAGGATGGCGGCTGGCGCTTGGTTCTGCCGGTGACCAACACGTGATCAACCCTCGCCGGCCTCCACAGTTATCCATGACCTGCTGCGGGTCGTTTCAAGCACAGCGTCCAGTACCGCTTGCGCACTGGCACCGTCTTGCAGCGAAGGCGCAGGCACACAGCGGCCCTCGATGGCTGCGATGAACTGTTGCACCATGGGGAAAATCGTCGTTTGGCCAGTGAGTTCCAGCCGCTCCGTGGACAGCGCCGAACTGCCGGCCAGTGCAGGAATAGCCACCTGCTCGAACAGGCCAGAACCGCTGGCGGCGCGCAGTTCGCCAAGATGCCAATCCACGCCAGTCCGGGTCTGGCGCATCGCCAAGGCACCCTGTTCGCCGTAGACCTCCAGACTATGTTCGTTCAGGCCGCGGGCGACCCGGCTTACCGTGATGGCGACACTGACCCCGGAGTGCAGTTCTGCAACAACATGGCTGAAGTCTTCTGCATCCGCTGGCCGTGTGCTACCCGGCACAGTGCGCCCGGCATGGGCGGTCGCGCTGGATGCAATCACCTTGTCTATAGCACCAAACAGCCATTGCACCAGATCAATGAGGTGCACACCCTGGTCGCCCAAAGCGCCATGACCGGCCTGGGTGCGGTCCATGCGCCAGGTGGGTGCCGTACTTGCGTCAACCCAAGCCGGATTGAACCAGCGCGCATTGACATGGAAGACACGGCCAAGGTGGCCGGCGTCCACCATCTGCTTCATGCGTTGCATCGCCGGTGCAAAACGCCAGTTGAAACTGGTGATGGCCAAACCGGGTGCTGTGGCGGCCGCTGCAATCATGGCTTGGGCTTCAGCGCTGCTGGTCGCGAGTGGCTTTTCGCACACGACGTGGCAACCGACTGCCATCGCTGCTTTCAAGATCGGCAGGTGAAGAACCGGTGGGGTGGCGATGGCCACAATATCCGGTCGCGCCTGATCCAGCATGTCTTGCCAATGGCCAAACACATGCGGCACCTGGTATTGCTGCGCCAGCTTGGCCGCAGCTACGGTATCCCGCTGGCATAGCGCCAGCACCTTGACGCCGGCGGCCTGAAATCCGGCGATATGAGCTCGGCCGTAGCCAAGTCCGATGATGCCGACGGTGAGTTGTTTCGTTGCCATGGTGGAGCTCTTTGCTGGTGTGCTTGGCTGTGTCACGGTGCGGCAACCGCGATGCCATGCTGTGCGCAGGCCTGGCGCAGTGTGGTTGCGAACGGCAGCGCACGAGGTTGATCGCCATGCAGGCACACCGTACCGGCTGACACCGCAATCGGCTTTCCACCATGGCTTTGGACCTGCCCGCGCTGCACCATCTCAATGACCCGCGCGACGGCGACAGCCTCATCCTCGATCATTGCGCCGGCCAGGGAGCGGGGCCGCAAGGTGCCGTTGTCCTCGTAGGCGCGGTCGGCGAAAACCTCTTGAACGACACCCAGACCAAGTTGCCGGGCAGCCGCCACCATCTTGCTGCCAGCCAGTGCGTACAGCATGACATGGCCACCCAGGTCTTTCACCGCCCTGGCCAGGGCATTGGACAGGGCCTCGTCGGTGGCGGCCATGTTGTACAGGGCGCCATGACATTTGACATGGTGCAAGGGCACACCAGCAGCCCGGGCAAAGGCAGCCACGGCACCGGCCTGGTACAGCACGAGGTCGTACATTTCCTGCGCCGTAATGTGCATCGTGCGCCGACCGAAACCCATCAGGTCTGGTAGCGATGGGTGGGCCCCCACAGCGACCTTGGCCTCTGCCGCCAGCGCAATGGTTTTGCGTATCGTTGCCGGGTCGCCGCCGTGAAAGCCGCAGGCGATGTTTGCCGACGTGATGAGTGGCATCACGGCAGCGTCGTTGCCCATGGTCCAGGCGCCGTAGCTCTCGCCCATGTCGCAGTTGATGTCCACGGTGTGTTGCATCATGAAGGTATCTCCATCAGTGGCCCGCAGCGGGCGCGTTGTACTTGAGCCGGATCGCCTGCAGCGCCACTTGCAAAGCCTGGTGTTCGGCCTGCGCCAGCGCCCGTGCATCGGCCAGCGTGCAGCGCACAAACCGCACTTCCTGGCCGGGCCGCAGCTGTGCCAGACGGCCGATGTCGGCCGTTGCAACTTCGGCAATCTTGGCATAACCACCGGTGGTCTGGTGATCGGCCATGAGAACGATCGGCAGGCCGTCTGCTGGCACCTGCACGGTGCCCAGTGCGGTTGGTTCGGACAGAATGTCTTCGGGCTGCGCACGCTCCAACCGGGCGCCGAGCATTCGGTACCCCATACGGTTAGATTGTGGGGAGATGCGGTAGCTGCCCGCCTCAAACGTCGCGAGTGCATCGGGCGTAAAGAAACTCCGATGGTGGCCGTCCACGCAGCGCACGACCGTGGGCTCGCCGCGCGGCAGGCTGCGCGGTGCCACTGACCAGCGCACCGAATGCAATTGCGTGGCCGTGGTGTTTGGGTCCCCGGCCAACTGGTCAAATCGCACATGCGCCAAGTCGTGCGCGTTGCCTGCCAGCCGCAGTGAGTCACCTTTTTTTAGTGCCCGCCCCTCGAAGCCCCCCATCGCAGCGGCCAGGTATGTGCAGCGGCTCCCCAGAGTTGGGGCCACGTCGATGCCGCCAGCGATGGCCAGGTAGGCACGAAACCCATGGCGCGGTTGATCGATCGACAGCCGGTCACCGGCATGCAGCAACACTGGGCGGTTGAGCGGGCAGGGCAGTTCATGGCCACCCATGTTCAAGCGGGCGCCGAACTGCGCTCCGGCCAGCGCCAGCAGCGTGTCGCACTGGAACAGCAGGGTCGGTCCGCGCAGCGTGATCTCCAGCGCGGCCAGGTCCAAGCTGTTGCCCACCAGCGCGTTCGCCAGTTGTAGCGAAGCGCAGTCCATCGCGCCGCTGGGCACAACGCCCACATGCTGCCAGCCGTGCCGACCGCAGTCCTGCACCGTGGTCAGCATGCCAGGCCGCTCGACCAATACGCATGCCGAGCCAGTCACTCGGTGCCCTCTTGGCGTGCCAGTTCATCGAATCCACCACGGTCGATGCGCTCGAAACGGACTTGATCGCCCGGCTCGAACAGGCTCGGCTGTGGGCGATTGGCGTCAAACACCCGCAGCGGCGTTCGGCCGACTACGCTCCAGCCGCCCGGTATTTCGAACGGGTACACCACGCATTGGGCGTTGGCTATGGCGACGGCGCCGCACGGCATCTTGACGCGGGGTGCGGAACGGCGTGGCACCGACAAGCTGGGCGCCAAACCGCCGAGGTAAGGGTGGCCCGGTGCGAAACCCACCATGAGGACCATGAACTCGCTGTGCTGGTGCCGCTGAACGACCTGTTCGACGCTCAGGCCGGTGCGCTGGCTGATGTCGTCCAGGTCGAGTCCGAACTCGGCCTCATAACAAATCGGAATGTGAACTTGCTTGAACGGTCGCGCGGACGTCAGACCTTCATTCAGGCACTCGTTCAGGAGGTTGCGCACTGGTTCAATGGGATCGGCGAAGGCAAGGAAGACCGGATCAACATGCACCGCCAACGTCGCCAACGCCGGAACCACGTCTCGAATCCAAGGCATGCGCCGGTGGCGGATAGCCTGTGCCACCACTTGAATGCGCGTGTTGGTGTAAAGGTCCAGGTGATCGGCGAATTCGATCAGCACCGCTGCGTCTCCCAGCGCCAACAATGTGGGTTGCCGTTGACCGGAATTGGTCATAACGATATCCAGATGGCTGTTGCCGTTATGCAGCGTGGCAAGAGCGTCCGGCGATTTAACTCGGCCGACGGTCCGACACGGCCATACGTTGCTCAAGTTTTCGAAATAGAAAAGATACGATCACGATCAGCACCAAGTATTCCAAAATCAGGAAAGTGTAGATCTCTAGCGGCCGATACTCGGTTACTACAAGTTCGTTGGCCTTGCGGGTGAGTTCGGTCAGCCCGATGATGGACACCAGCGACGAAGTCTTCAGCATGTAGACGAACTGGTTGCCTAATGGCGGCAGTATGCGGCGTATTGCCTGCGGCAGGATGACGTAACGCATCTTGTCGAACCAAGTCAGCCCGATGGATTCGGATGCTTCGTGTTGGCCGCGATCGATCGACTGGATTCCGGCGCGAAAAATCTCCGCCTCGAAAGCGCTGTCGCAGAGCGCCAATGCCACGACGCCAGCGGCGAACACGCCCAATTCGATGCCAAGCACCACAGGTAGCCCGTAGTACACCCACAGCACCATGACCAGCATGGGGATGGATCGAAACGCCTCGACGTAAACGCGTCCGATTGCACGCAGACCCCGATTCTTGGCCAAGGACAACAACGAAACCAACAGGCCAATCGTTACCGACACCAGAACGGCGCAGACCGCCAGCAGCACCGTCCAACCCAGGCCTGACATCAGAAACATCAGGTTGGTCTGGCCCTTCGGGGTCCAGGGTGAAATGACGAACCAGCCCCACGAGTAGTTGCTGCTGCAACCCGAGGTGAGCAGGGCTGCTATGACGGCGATGGTAAGAATGCGGGGAGACATATTAGTGCGTCAAGATTTGCTTGAGAAACTGCTGGCAGCGCTCGGTGGCGGGATTGCTGAAGAATGTCGCTGGTGGCGCGGTCTCGACGATTTCCCCTTTGTCCATGAAGACCATGGAGTCGGCTACCCGCCTGGCGAACCCCA
>SXGQ01268692.1_pt1 | contig 15575 bp, 12 predicted proteins | sample 3178371 | NCBI WGS metagenome assembly SXGQ01 (sample SAMN11356859, study PRJNA531348) | freshwater metagenome | isolation source: freshwater sample F1-20 | place: China: Fuxian Lake, Yuxi | collected 2017-12-25
GAGGACAGTGAGGCCTCGCGCCTCGGGGGGATGGCCGGCTTCGATCAGCTGTGCGCCGTCGAGGGCGTCGTGCGCATCGGCGGGCGCGACCGCGCGGTGCGGTGCGCCGGACATCTATAGTAGGTTCTCCATACACTGCAATCTGACTGATATTCATAAATTCATCAGTAGTAGCATTTATAACACCCCTTTTGGCAGGGCGCACACGAATATATCTTGCAGTAACTGGGTCGGTATTATATTTTCTATAGATTGCCACTGCAGTCTCGACAGGTGCTTGACAACAAGGATTTCGACCCCCATCAGAAACTCTATATGTATTCCAATGGTTTGTCAGCGCAGAAAGATTATATCCAAATGTATTCTTTAAGTCAGGGTAGTTATCAGCATAGCATGTTGGATTAAACACGCAACTATCGGCTATTGGCTGTAAATGGTATTTTTCAAGCGGAGTTAAAACTAAAGAGGGAATACTAGGAAATGGCTGAGGAGCATATTCAGAGCAGACACCATTTATGCACATAGGTTTATCCACGCCGCATATGGTATTTGATGCTCCACATCCACCTGCCATCTGAAATCCCTCTAGCGTCTTCCATTTGCGTATTAATATGAACCCCATTATGATAATACTGGCGCTCACTATGCCGGTATTAAATATCATACGTTTGGAAAATATGATGGATTGTATTGCGGTTGGAAGTATTGCCAGAATGATTCCATATATGAGTATAAACAGAATACTGTCCTCCCACATCCTAGTATAGAGTGCGAAACCCTATTCTTCACTACAAAATCTCGCACCATCGGAATTCTCTCTGCAGACTGGCTTCTCATAGTTGCAGATTTTCTGCCCACATCCATCGAATATAGTCCATCCCTCTACGACTTTGCTATCCGTAAAGCCCTCTATCAGTTTCTTGGACGAATACAGCTGAATAGCTTCGAGACAGGTGGCGAATAAAAGGGCGTGTATTGCCACTGCCAGAATAGATGTCTGCTCGGAAAAGAGGTTCAGAGACGGCAATGTGATAAGAATACCGGGTGACAGGATGATAAAGAGGACAACAGCGAACCACATTCTAGAATTATTAAATTATAAAATGCGGATGTAAATGTCGCGTCGGCGTTAATAGATGGAATCGGCAGCGGCGAGAACGTCACGTAATACGGGGATGGAGTACTTGTAATATACCAGAGCCGCGAATACAACGGAATGGACCAGGACTGCCACTACAGATGTCTCGCAGGAAAAGAACATGCCCTTGCTGCCAGGGGGCAGAGTAATCAGCACACCGGGAGAGAGGAGGATAAACAGGAGGATAAGGCTCAGCATTCTGCTTACTACTTACATATTCTTTGTGGCCAGCCATACCGCCTTGTGAGTGAAGTGATAGATCACTGCGAACACAAGGCCATGCACCACCGCTACGGTCAGCTTGGACCCGCCGGGAGGGATGCGCAGCAGCACACCTGGTGTAAGCAGAATAAACAGAAGACCCAGATAGAGACTGCAATAGATATTCATTTGTATATTCGTAGGGCAGAATTTATACGCAGATTTCTATTTACATAGGTGTGTTCTGGGGCGGGCTCTTTGTACGGGTACTTTCAGGCTTGCGCGCGATTGTCATAGGGGGTCCAGAGCCAGTAGGCATGCCTCCAGGCAGGGCTGTCATAGGAGAGCCAATAGCTAGAGTAGCTTCTGCTGCCGCTGGGGCTGGCATCGGCATTGCGGGAACTCCACCTGGCATCGGCATTTCGGGTGGAGTTCCTGTAGGCAGGGGAATCGCGGGATTTCCTCCAGACTGGAAACTTTCCATACTATGCAGTATTCTTGATACAGGTACATAAGTAAAATACATGAGCGCCGCGAATAAGAGGCCATGCGTAATGGCCACCTTTATCTTGGAGCCTCCCTTGGGAAGAGTCATGATAATACCAGGTGTCAGCGCAATAAAAAGTGCAGTAATATATATGCCTATATATGAATGCATTTCTATATTCAGCGGCAAGGATTTATACAGTGGCCGGTATGCATGATTATATAGGAGGAAGAGAGCCGGCCGCCGACATTGCCATGAACTGATTCATAGTAAGAGAGCCTATACTAGGAGGCAGGGAGGGCATGCTACCCATACTAGAAGGCATCCTATCTTCAGGGGGGGGTATAGTTGTGGGTGGTATTGCGGGAGGTGGCATTTCGGGAGGGGGCATTGTAAGAGGGGCGGGCATCATAGGAGGCATACTTCCTACATTGGTAGGCATAGCAGGCATTGGAGCCATTGGAGCCATAGGGGGCATAGGGGGCATCGCTGGAGGCATCGCTGGAGGCATCGCTGGAGGCATCGCTGGAGGCATCGCTGGAGGCATCGCAGGAGGCATCGCAGGGGGCATCGCAGGAGGCATCGCTGGAGGCATCGCTGGAGCATTCTGAAATGCGTCGAACCCATTCACAGCCCTGAAAACAGGCCTATAAGTAAAATAAATCACCGCCGTGAATAAGAGGCCATGCGCAATGGCCACCTTTATCTTGGATCCGCCCTTAGGGAAGGTCACAAGGACACCAGGCGTGAGAGCAATAAAAAGAGCTGCAATATACAGACTCATATAAATATTCATGCTATTCTACTACACTTCTATATTTTTATGATGAGCAGAAGAGACATCCCTCACCGGACTCTGCCGCAGCCTTGGCCCTCTGGACCTCCTCCTCGTATTCACGCACAAGACGTTCCATCTTCTCCTTCTTTGTCTCGGGCTGGGGCTCAGGCTTTGCAGCCTCCTCATCCGAATCAGAGACAACGGACTCATCATCGTCTCCACCTCCATCTGCCTCTGCATCTGTATTTGCATAAGGCTCTACAACCGCTGTTGTCGTGCTCTGGTGCTCCAGCGCAGCCATCAAGCGAGGATCAACGGTGAATTTCTGCGCAGTCACTGGCGCCTTTGTCCTCAGATAATAGCAGCCAGTCTTCAGCCCCTTCTTCCAGGTGTAGAAGTGCATAGAGGACAGCTTCGCATACGTAGGGTCAGCCACGAACAGATTGAGCGACTGGGACTGGCAGATAAATGCCCCGCGCCCAGCCGCCATATCAATCAGCACCTTCTGAGGAATCTCCCAGCCAGTCTTGTAGCGCGACTGGACCTCCTCAGGAATCGCGGGAATACCCTGAATAGAGCCATTACGCGCAACAATGTCCTGCTTCAGCGCATCCGTCCAAACGCCCAGCTCCATCAGCTCGCGCATCAAATGCTTATTCACCACAATGAACTCGCCCGCCAGCGTGCGCCTAGTATAGATATTGCTAGTAAATGGCTCGAAACACTCATTGTAGCCGAGAATCTGGGATGTGGATGCAGTAGGCATTGGCGCAACCAGCAGAGAGTTTCTCAGACCCTGGCTCTTCACGGCGGCGCGCAGCGCGTCCCAATCCAGTGTCTTGTCTGTAGCTGTGAGAGGTGTCACGCCCCACATATCAGGCTGCAGAATACCCTTAGAAGCGGGCGACCCCTCAAAGGTGCTGTAGGGTCCCTGCTCCACCGCCAGCGCCGTGCTCTCCTCGACTGCCGCATAGTAGATATGCTCGAAGATGCGCTGATTCAGCAGCTGGGCCTCCTCAGTCTCCCAGCCAACCTTCAGCATGGCGAACACATCCGCCAGGCCCTGCACGCCCAGCCCCACTGGCCTGTGGCGTACATTCGACCTCTCGGTCTCTAGTGTAGGATAGAAGTTGATATCAATCACCCTATTGAGATTGCGCACGGCCACGCGCACAGCCTTGCGCAGTGCCTCGAAATCATAGGCAGGGAGACCGGCCGCAACAGGCCCCACGAATGCAGGCAGCGCCAGAGACGCGAGATTGCACACGGCAGTCTCCTCAGGAGAGGAGAACTCCATAATCTCCGTGCACAAGTTGGAGGACTTGATGGTTCCCAGATTCTTCTGGTTGGACTTGGCATTCGCCGCATCCTTATAGAGCAAGTAGGGTGTTCCAGTCTCCATCTGCGTATCGAGAATCTGGAACCACAGCTTTCTAGCTGAGACGCGCTTGCGGGCGCGGCCCGCCGCCTCATAGCCCTCATACATGGCATCGAACTCTGCGCCATAGACATCGGCCAAGCCTGGCGCCTCGGAAGGACAGAACAGAGACCACTCCGCATCCGCCTCCACACGGCGCATGAAGAGGTCAGAAATCCACAGGGCATAGAAGAGGTCACGGGCGCGCTCCTCCTCTGCACCGGAATTCAGCTTCAGCTTCAGGAAATCCTCCACATCCGCGTGCCAGGGCTCCAAATAGATGGCGAAGGACCCGTTACGCTTGCCGCCGCCCTGATCGACATAGCGCGCAGTATTATTAAACACACGGAGCATGGGAATCAGACCGTTACTCGTGCCGTTCGTGCCGCGAATGAGCGCCCCGCGGGCGCGGACATTATGCACATGCAGACCGATGCCGCCGGCATACTTGGAAATAGCCGCACAGTCACCCAGTGTCTTATAGATGCCGGCGATGCTGTCCTCCGCCATGGACAGCAGATAGCAGGAGGACAGCTGGGGGCGGGGCGTGCCAGCATTAAAGAGTGTGGGGGTCGCATGCGTGAAGAACTTCTGGGAGAGAAGGTCATAGGTCTCAAAGGCCCGCTCAAGATTGGAGCCCCACAGACACAGGGCCACGCGCATCCACATGTGCTGGGGGCGCTCAACTACTGTCATGGAGGAGTCCTTCAGCAGATAGGACTTCTCCAGAGTCTTGTAGCCAAAGTAGTCGAAATCGTAGTCGCGCTCGTGCTTGATATAGGTGTCAATCTGCTCGCCGAGAGGGCCATTTACCAGGGCCAGCAGCTCGGGGCTGAGGTAGGACATGGGCTCACCGGTCTTTGGCATTATCTGCGTCGAGAGGCAGCGCACGACCTCGCAGAAGCTGGCCGTCGTGTTCTTGTGGTGGTTGCCGACGGCGATACGAGAGGCGAGGGTGCCCCAGTCAGAGTGGCTGGTGCAGAGAGAGGCCGCCATCTGGGCCGTCAGCTCATCCAACTCAGATGTCTTAATGCCGTCGACGATGCGTGCGAGAACTTGCTGTGAGAGAATATCGGGGCGGACCTTCAGGCCGCGGGAGGCCTTGCGAATACGCTGCAGGACCTTGTCGAAACTCACATTCTCGCGCTCACCGTTGCGCTTGACGACTTGCATACTAAATGGCATCAGAGGATTTGGTAGGCCGGGCTATACCGCAACCGGCGGCGAAGCCTGGGCTCAATTTTGACTTGGGGGCTCATGCCTTTATTTCCATGTGTCGAGCCAGTGTAAGAAGAGCTTCATCGCCATACTTTGTCCTGTAGGAATCGAGATATAGCTGAAGAATATTGGGGTGGTCACATGCATCTATCAGGATTTTTGTCTTGGAATGGGTAACACAGATATTCTCGCCGACCTTCTCAATAGACATTGTATGGAGCGACCAGCGTCTTCCAATCTCTGTAGTAATCTGTTGAGGCGTCCATGTCGGATTTGCGGCTTTTATGCTGGGATGCACGGCGACAAAAAACTCTTGATATTTATTTAAGGGCGTCTCCATTCTATGGAGGATAGGCTGCGCCAGCTTTAGACTAGACCACCTCCTTCAACTCCCCCTTTGACGCCATCCCCCGCAGCAGCTTCTGGTGCGTGATGATGCGGGACGAGATGCACATCGTCTCCAGCTCCTGCAGCAGCAGCTTATACGCATATGGAATCTCAATCGCGGAGAAGTTCGTCGAGTTCCCGCAGCCCTTGCAGCTCCACACGCCCTCCTTGGGATTCACCACCGCAATCAGGCCGCAGTCCTGACAGCTCCAGCAGCGGAACAGGTCCGAGCACTCCATGAAGCGCTCCTTGGTGAATTCTGCGATGCCGTGCGCGGCCACACAGTCGCGCTCCATCTCACCGAAACGCAGGCCTCCCTCGCGCGCCCTGCCCTCAGCAGGCTGCCTCGTCAGCATCACCAGCGGCCCAGATGACCTGGAATGCATCTTATCCGCCGAGCAGTGTCTCAAGCGCTGATAGAAGCAGGGGCCCATGAAGATGCTCGTCTCCATCTGCCGCCCCGTATAGCCATTATAGAGCACCTCATTGCCAGCAGGCTCCAGCTTCAGGTCATCACGCAGAATCTTGGTCAGCCCCTCCAGCGTGACATTGTTGAAGGGAGAGCCGTCGCCCAGACAGCCCATCTCGCGCCCCATCTTGCCCAGCAGTGTCTCCAGCAGCTGCGCAATCGTCATACGCGACGGGATGCAGTGGGGATTGATGATGATATCAGGGACCATGCCAGACGCGGTCGTAGGCATGTCCTCAGGGTCGAGAATCATCCCGCAAGTTCCCTTCTGACCGTGGCGCGACGAGAACTTGTCGCCAATCTCTGGAATCCTGTCCTGGCGCACACGGACCTTGGCGAAGCTGTAGCCCTCGCCGTTTCTGTTCTTGAAGATGCGATCCACCCAGCCAGTTTCATTGTTGCGCATAGTTCTGGAGACATCGCGGAACCTCTTTGCCCCCGCAGGAATCACCATGCCTGTAGGAACACGCAGAGGCACATACTTGCCGATGAGGATGTCATCGGTATCGACATAGGTGTTCTCTGGCACGAAGCCGGTCTCGTCAAGCTTGGAATAGTTCGCATTCTTCATCTGCTTCGTCATAGTGGGGTCAGGACGCACGAAGCGCTCCTCCTCTCCGCTGCTTTGGTTCTTGCGCTCCTCGTCCTTGTAGGTGCGGTAGAAGATGGAGCGGAACAGGCCACGGTCGAGAGAACCCCTGTTAATCATGATAGAATCCTCCTGATTGTATCCAGTGTAGGTCAGGATTGCGACGACAATGTTCTGGCCGGAGGGCATCGCCTGTGCTCCATAGAAGCGGCTCATGAAGGGAGAGACGAAGGGGACCTGGGGATAGCACAACAGATGCGACAGGGCGTCAAAGCGGTCCCTGAAGTTGAGTGCATACATTCCCATTGCCTGCTTGCCCATAGCCGCCTGGTAGGAGTTTCTGGGAGACTGATTGTGATCCGGGAAGGGGATGTTACTCGCCAGAGTTCCAAGAGCAGTGCTGGGATGGATCTCGGCGTGAGTATAAGACTCGGACTTCTTCAGAATATCCTCCGGGAACATTGCGATGTAGGAGGACTCCGTCTCGCCTGGGTCAATATACTCCACCAGGTTGTGCCCGCCGGGAGTCTCCCAAATGAGAAGGCGCTCCCAGTTTTGAATGGCATTCACCTCCGCCAGAAGTTTGCCCGAAGTGTCCGCCGCGATCTCGCGAAGAGCATCCGCGTAGAAGAGAGGGCGGAGCATTCGGCCGGCCTCGGTTGTGATCCAGATCTCTCGGAGGGAAGAGCGCCAGATGATTCCGGTCTGAACATGAATCCGGCCACACCTCTTGGCCTTGCGAAGAGCCTCCAGGGCCGGCAGAGTATCCGGTGTGTCCAGAGTGCCAATCCAGGCGCCATTCAGGAAGAGGCGAGTGGAGGAGTGCTTCTCCGTAGTTGTTGTGTCCTCCAAACGGCGGAGAGTCTTGAGAGTGTTAATGAACTCCCGGACTGTCTTGGCATTGCTGTAGATGCTCACAATGGATGTGCTGGACATGTTCTTCACCACGCCAACGGAGTGACCCTCTGGCGTCTCGGAAGGGCAGATGTAGCCGAACTGGGTGTTGTGGAGCTTGCGAGGAGCAATGAGCTTGCCGGTCTTCTCAATCGGAGTGGAGATGCGGCGCAAGTGCGAGATGCCGGCAATGTAGTTCAGGCGGTTGAGAACCTGGCTGACCCCGATTTTGCTCGGGCCGCCAATCTTGGCCGAGCCGAAGTTGCCAGTGGCCAGAGAAGTCTTGAGGCCCACCTCCAGGATCACAGACTTAATAACCTTGTTGATGTTCGAGACATTCACGATTTCCTCAAAGTTCCCGGAGGCGCGCCAGCCGCCAGAGTGAATCTCCTTGGCGAGAGAGGACCGGATGTCCTTGATCATCTTCGTGGTGAAATACGTCCTGAAGAGATTGGCCAGGAGGAACCCCGGCAGATCCACCAGCTTATTGGGGTAGGCGTCGCGGTCGTCGTTGGGCATTCGGGCCGAAGCCACCCACATTACCTTTCGAGTCATGTGCGCCAAGAAGCATGCTTTTGCGTAGTTGAAGGTCGCATTGAGACCAATATGGGGGAACAGCTCCAGGCAGAGAATATCCTCGATCTTCATCTGCTTTGTGGTGCGGCTGGACCAGGAATTGACGTGGGTGGAGAGCCATGCGAGGGCGGACTCCTGTGTGCGGACCTCCACTGCCTCCTGAATACTCTCGGTCATGAGGGCATCGAAGGTGCCATCGGACTCTGGGCCGGTGATGAGCTCGCAGATTTCCTTGTCCTTGGTGACGCCGAGGGCGCGGAAGAGAATCCAGAGGGGGATGTCGGTCTTCACGCGGGGCATGGTCACACGGAGCAGATGAATCTGGGGATTCTTGGGATGATACATGATTTTGACCGCGTTGGACTTGGGCACCTGGTCATTGTCGGGGCCGATGGACTTCACCTCGATGACCTCCACCTCCTTTGTAGGATTGCGGTTGTTGCGGAACACGACTGGGCGATTGGCGGCCATGCGCTCCTGCGAGATGATTACGCGCTCACCGCCGCCGACGATGAAATAGCCGCCATAGTCCTCTGCACACTCGCCGAGGGCAATAGGTGTGAGATGCTTCTGGTCGTGCAGGAGGCAGTATTTGGAGCCGACCATGACGGGAATCTTGCCGAGATGGACATTGGGGAACAGGCGCTCCTTTGTCTGGCGCTCGCCGCCCTTGGTGTTGTCAATGAATGTGGTGCGAATACGGACATCTACGAAGAGGGGGGAGGCGTAGGTGAGATTGCGCATGCGGGCGTCATTGGGCATCATGGGGAGGACCGCGCCATTGTTCTCGAAGATGGTCGGCTTGCGGAGGCTGACATTCTCGAACATAAGATCGACCTGATACTCGTGCTTGGCCGAGCTGGCGGCGAGGGCCTCAGATGTGCGGCCCATGAGGGCATTTGCGGCGGACGTAGAGAGACCTGTTGCGGATGCGAGGGCGGAGCGGGGGCCAGAGAGAGGAATCTCTGGGCTGCCACGGACGACGAGCGGATTCACCTGTTGAACGATTTCAGGGATATCGATATCCATGAAATGGTTGAAGGACTCCACCTGGTGAGAAACGATCTGTCGCCCCTCGGACTGCTTGAAATACAGGTCCAACATGTGGCGGTAAGAGGGCAGCATAGGGGCACGGCTGTCAGTGTCTGGGGCTATATGATTGGCCGCGGGTGGGCTTTGAGGGGCAATTTTACTTGCTGGGATGGACCGTTTGGGCGGCATACCTGTATATAGATTTGTCTGGCGTTTAGACCTGCGCTGCCATTTTCAGGGGCCTTTATAGGATGGCAGACCCAAATGTGAAGCAAATAAAACTCACAGTGGGTGGAGTAGCTACGGGGCTGCAGGAGGGGGATGCTGCTGCTGGGACTCGCAAGAGGGGTCACGGTGGTGGCGGTGGGCGCAGAGGAACTGCCAAGAAGAAGTTTGAGATTTCCAGCATAACAAAGGAGGGCGGAGGGGGCACTAGTCCTGGAACCATGACACAGCTCGCGGCATCTCATAATCCCGGAGATCCCAGGCTGCCCGCACCTGTGGGCGTGAATAGCCCTCTTACACAGCAGGGATCGCCTCTGCAGAGCGCAGGATCTAAGGCTGCTGCCGACGCGAAGGCCCCTGCCGACTCGAAGGCCCATACTCCTGTAAAGGTTGTCCTCGCGGCTGCGAAAAAGAAGAGCAAGGTTGTGCTGGCTGCGGCGAAGCCCGTTGCGGCCGCGGCGCGCCCGGCAAAGACACGGAAGGTGTCAGCAGCGCGGAAAATCCGTGTGAGCATGTCGAGCCTCAGTAAGAAAATCCACAAGGCCCGCACTATCCGTCATGACGCCAGCAAATCCACTATTGACACTATTAAGAAGGCTCTGCAGAAGGCAGGGCTCATCAAGGCCGATTCCAAGGCCCCTGAGACAATGCTGAGGCAGATGTATGCCGATTTCATGACACTGAAGAATAGGGCGCTCTAAGTAGGGAATGGTCGCAGCAGATATAACCAACTATCGTAATACCAGTGACTGGTATTTTATAGGTGTTGCGGCAATCGTGGTGGATTTTGCAGTTATCTTAATGACGCGGTATGCAGGGGCAAATCCGAAGTTCAAGGTGAAGGCACTCAGTGAGTGGTATGACCGTTTCGGCTTCGTTGCGGCCCTATCAGATATATTGAGCGCGATGATCGGAATCGGAGCGGCCAGATATATATACACGGCGGCTGGCTTCAAAGGGGGGTTCTTATTCGTGGCATGTATTGTCCTATTCCAGCTCTTCCATGACGCCTTCTTCTATTTGGCCGTTATTCGCCCTCTGCCAAAAGGAGAGAATCAGATGATTGATGTATTCAAGTCCTACGCGGCAGAAAACGGCGGGAAGATTCTGGTCGCGGATGCGCTCATCCTTCTTTCTACTGCTGGGGTGGCGTCAGGCCTGAAGGGGCTGCCATTCCACTATACAGTTGCAACGGGTCTCGTGGCTACCTATGCTCTGACCTATGTGCTCTATACGGTAAGTGGATAGGGCCTAGAGGATTAGCACGTCTTCTTAGTAAGATGACAGGCGGGATGTATGACAAATATATAAGCGCTTATAAGCACCATTCGGTGACCTATGGCCCCAATACAGCTATCTTTATGCTTGTAGGAAGTTTCTACGAGCTGTATGATATCGTGGATCCTGCAACAGGGGAAGGACAGACCTCTATGAAGCGCGCGGTCGAGATTCTCGGCATTCAGCTCGTAAAGAAGGACAAGGATGCCCCGAAGGGCCGCGACGGATATTTCGCGGGATTCAAGGATGCCCAGCTCCACAAATACGCCACGCCTCTTACGCGCGAGGGCTGGACGGTGGTCGTCATTGACCAGATGAAGGACGATAGCGGCCGAGTCCAGAGCCGCGAGGTGTCCCGTATTCTCTCACCTGCAACGCATGTGGAGGCGTCCCAATCCGATACGCTGTATCTTGGAGGTCTCTGGATGCAAGCGGCCTCCTGGACTGATACGGGACTGGCGACACCTCCTACATTTGCCGCGGTGGCTGCCGACCTCATGACAGGGGCCATGCACACCTATGAAGGTGCGACGACCGGTAGGACAGATGCGTGGTCCTCCGATGGTCTTCTGCATTTCTTTCAGGTGCATCCTCCAAAGGAGTTGATTGTGTGGTGGCGCGGGCACGCCCTAGACCAGCCGTCGGAGCAGACTCTGCGTAGGTCTCTAGGGGTTGCGGCGGCTCCTATCTATGTGCGCCAGGCACTGCCATTTGACCAGGGGGGACTCGAGAAGGAGATTGTGCGCGAGGATGTTCTTCGCCGCTGTTTTCAGCTGAAGACGCTTCTTCCTTTGAAGGATGCTCTGGGGCTCAGGGAGAAGCCTTTGACGGAAAGGGCGCTCGTCGCACTCTATAACTTTATTGAGGACCATCATCCGAGTTGCCATGACCGCTTGAGGCCACCCGCAGTATGGAATCCTGCAGATTCTGTCTATCTGGGGAATCATGCCCTCACGCAGCTCAATATGGTGACTGCGCGCGAAGATGATTCCGTTCTGGGAATGTTTCTGCGCACGAATACCCAGATGGGACGGAGGGGCATGAGAAGGAGGATTCTCTATCCTATTTCTTCGGTCGCGGAGCTCGAGCGGCGATATGAGCAGGTGGGCTGGTGCAAGGACGGCGCGAGTCAAAAGATGCCTCTTCTGCGCGGACAGATTCGTCAGATTCAGGACATGGCCAAGCTGCATCGGAGGATTACCACGGCCACGGTTGCCGCGGCGGATGTTCTCGCCCTCGACCAGTCGTATGTTTGCTCGAGGCGCTGTATGGAGCTCCTACAGGAGACGCCTCTGGATGCGACGGAGGGCCTGGCAACACCCTTTAAAGCATATTTGAATGAATTCATCGCCGTGTTCGACATTGAGAAGGCCAAGCAAGAGCAGGAGGACCAATTCTGTTTGACGGCTGCGGCGGGGCCGCTGTGTGCGGGAATAGAGGAGAAAATCGCAAAGGCCCATGCAGAGATTCGCAGGATTCACGAGGAGTTCGTTGCATGGCTACAGGAAGATATTACGACTCTCAGGATGGAATTCAAGGAATCTACTGTGTTGCTCGTGGGCGGTAAGGGAGTTATGACGAGGGCGGCGGCGAAGCTGAAGGCCGCCAACATTCCCACAGATTTTCAGGGGGCGCAGATTCATGCTAAGAAGTCGTCTAGCACTATTGAGTTGCCGAGTATCCATACACGCTATATGCAGCTTCTTCGGCTGCGTGATAGGCTGCAGGAGACAGTGAAGGAGGAGCTGCCGCGCGCATGCGACCGGTTGTCAGAGTTCTCAACCCTGTGGGACCAGCTGGAGGCCTGGGTGAGCACCGTCGATGTCTCGATGACGTTGGCGCGGGTGGCGGAGGAGCGCGGATTCTGTAGGCCGGCTGTGGAGGGAGGAGACTCTGACCAACCGGCATTTCTGGAGGCTGCAGGATTGCGTCATCCCCTTATTGAGGCCCAAGCAACACGTCTCGAGTATGTGCGGCATGATGTGAGCCTGGGTGCAGCAGCGGCCTCCGACGAGCAGGGATGGCTAGTCTATGGCATGAATGCTAGCGGAAAGTCGAGCCTCATGAAGGCGATTGGCATTGCTACGATTCTCGCGCAGGTGGGGTCCTTTGTGCCTGCGAGCACATTTCGTTTCAGGCCCTTTCGCGGACTCTATACGCGTATTCTGAATACGGACAATCTGTGGGCGGGCTTGTCATCCTTTGCAGTGGAGATGACGGAGCTGGGGGAGATTCTGAGGCGCGCTGACCCGTGGTCACTCGTTCTGGGTGATGAGGTGTGCTCGGGCACGGAGTCATCCTCTGCGATTGGGCTTGTGGGAGGAACATTGGTAAGCTTGATGTCGAGGGGCGCGCGCTTTATGTTCGCCACGCATTTGCACGGGCTACAGGCCGTGTCGGCTGTTGCGGCACTGAAGGCGCTAAAAGTCTGGCATTTGCGTGTGGAGCATGACTATGCTACTGGGCGTCTGGTCTATGACAGGACACTCCATCCGGGCCCAGGCAGCTCTCTGTATGGGCTCGAAGTCGCAAAGGCGATGGGGATTCCTTTGGAGGTTCTGGAGATTGCGCATCAGATTCGGCGAGAGGTGGGTGGATCCACTACGGATATGGAGGCCCCGAAATCGGGCTGGAATGCGGCTGTTGTGAGGCGGGCATGTGAGCTCTGTAAGAAGGATGTGGTGCGCGAGTTGGAGGCGCATCATGTGGTCGAGCGGGCAACGGCTGTTGCGGGGCGGCTGGAGGACGGCTCAAATATGAACGATTTGCGGAATATGGCGGTGTTGTGTGAGGCCTGCCATTTGAAGACGCATTCGGGGGAGGCTGTGGTGGGTGCTGTTAAGATGACAAGCGATGGCCCGGAGCGACAAGTCGTCACGGCTGCGCCTCAGTGTCTGGAGTCATTCGCCTATACAGGGCCCTTGGCCACCGCGGGCGGCCTCACACCTGCCGACATTGAGACCATCAAGGCGGAGATTCGCGCCTATCCTAAAGTTGCACCCACGCGTCTGATATTTGATATCGAGCAGAAGCATGGGATTAAGATTACTGTGCAGAGATTGAGGACTATTCGGCTCAGCATAAAATAGCTGCAGCCTTGGTAGGATGGGATTTTTAAGCTGGCTAATGGGAAAGACCAAGAAGGCAAAGAAGGCATTACCTAACGGTAGATATAATGAATTGAATAGGAGTTCTCGCTACGGATATAGTAAGCGAAATAGAACATACTATCCTACTGCACGTCCAGACCTTCCAAATAACTGGTGGAAGAAGCATCGCGCAAATCAGGAGAGTAGTAGAACGGCGAATAAATCTGCAAATAAATCTGCAAAGAAGAATGGCGCCGCCGCCGCCGCAAATGAATAGGCCCCTTTCAGCAGGGCCCAGCGCGGCCAATAACGGCACACGCAATGCGCTTTCCGCTGTGGCCCGTCGTCTTGGAATCCTCGGCATCCCCGAGGCCGAGGTCATCGGGGTCGGCATGCACAATCATCGAGCGCCCCCACAGGTCCTCAGGTCCTAATCCCTTTAGAGTATAGGTGAAGCTGGCCGAGTCTCCTTCGAGAGAGATATTTCCGAGATCGCCGGTATGCCTATCCCCTTTTGAGCCTGGTGCCCCTCCGTGACTTTGGGCCGGACCGACATGAAAATGGTCGCAGGCCAGCTTGCAGCCTTCACCGCGTAAATCTCCTGCCTTGTGAATATGGAATCCATGATCACCGGCTGGAAGCTTCGTAAAACTCGCCTTAATGCGGATGCCAGCGGCAATCTTCTCGAACACAACTTCTCCGTGGACAGAGCGGCCGTTAAAAACGGCTACTGCGCAAACGGTCATTCTATGATATATATGAAACTTCCTACTCAGATGTTGGCGCAGCAGGAGTCTCTGCAGCTGCAGCACCCGCAGGCCCAGGAGGACCGGTAGGCCCTCTTGCGCCGTTTGCACCATTTGCACCTGCGGGGCCCGCGGGACCAACAGGGCCAGGAGCCCCATCTTCACCATCATTGCCAGGCACTCCAGGCACACCAGGAACGCCAGGAGGACCAGGAGGGCCTACAGGCCCAGGAGGGCCAGGAGGGCCCGGAGGGCCGGCAGTAGGAGTTCCAGCTCCACCACCCTTCATGTCCAGCACGAGCTTCCTCAGCTCAATCACCTCGGCCTCCAGGGCGCGCACCTTGCGCCCCAGAGGATTACCACCCTGAAAATTCAGACCACTCATATTTGTAACGGATGTCATTTCTGTAGGAACAAAGGGTATTCCCGGAGGCTACCTGAACGCAGCAGCTGCCACCCGCCTAAAATTGCTCCACGGAGTTTCCTGTAGCCAGGTAGCAAGAATGATTATTCCAGTCCGGTGTTTCGAGTGTGGCAAGCTAATCGCAGACAAGTGGCGTGGCTATCAGAAGAAGCTGAAGGAGCTGAAGGGGTCCAGCGCAGGCGAGAGAGTGTATTTCGACGGAAACAAGATTCCAGTGACGCCCGAAAAGAAGGTGCTGGATGCCCTCAATCTGAACCAGTGTTGCCGCACACACTTCCTCACGCAGGTGGATCTCATTGACAAGATTTAAACCAATCAAATTTCGCAGATGACGGTAGCGAGATGGAGTTTTACCTGCCATCCCTTCTTATTTTAGTATTTGCAGGAATCGTATGTGTAGCAGTATTTCCCCAATTTACTCCCGTGGTTCTTGCATCTGTAGCAATCGTTGCCCTCGTAGTGGCCGCATATAGCCACTATTCCCTATTCGGCCGTGAATATCAATTCATGTCCAAGACGAGTCAGACAGCAGTTGTCGCACCATATCTGCTCGTTGGCGCAGTTATCATGGGTATAGTGGCGTACCTACTCTTTTTATTGGGCTCAGGGAAGAAACTGACGATGCGA
>SXGQ01770830.1_pt1 | contig 15574 bp, 11 predicted proteins | sample 3178371 | NCBI WGS metagenome assembly SXGQ01 (sample SAMN11356859, study PRJNA531348) | freshwater metagenome | isolation source: freshwater sample F1-20 | place: China: Fuxian Lake, Yuxi | collected 2017-12-25
CACAACATCACCCAGGCGTTCGAAGATCAGGCCACTCCCGATGGACCGATGCATGTCCTGCAGATCGTTGGCACGGCGGACCCCCTGATGCCCTTCTTCGGCGGCGTGCAGGGACCCGGAGATGTTGTGCTCAGCTCGCTGCAGACGATGGAGTACTGGCAGGCCATCAACGGCAATGGCGCTCCCACCGACATCGCCCTCCCCAATCCAGTCAGCGACGGCACATCTTCCGTCCTCGAGACCTACGACCCCTCGCCAGGCGGGTACAAGCTGCAGCGCATCGTCGTCGTCAACGGTGGGCACACATGGCCCGGCGGCGAGCAGTACCTGCCTGTGTCCATCATCGGCCTGACCTCTCGTGACTTCTCAGCGAGTGAAGTGATCTGGGACTTCTTCTCGGACAAGTCCCTCCCCCCTCCCTGCCCCGCCGACGCCAACGGCGACCACGCCGTCAATGGCGCCGACCTGTCGGTGCTGCTGGGCCAGTTCGGCTCGTCGGTGATGCCAGGTACCGGCGCCGATTTCAACGGCGACGGCCTCGTCAACGGCGCTGACCTCTCCGTGCTGCTGTCGAACTTCGGGACTTCCTGCTGAGCGCACGAGTCGCGGTCGTTGCGAATGTGTCGCAACCGCGTGTTGAGCCTGCTTCTCATTTGCAAATAAAGACTCCTTGGTCTTTGATTGGTTCCAGCCGGTTGTGGCTGTTCGGTGGTCGAACACTGCCAACGTGCGCGAACAAAAGCGCGCGAACCGTGTGATTTGAACCCATGAACGGAGGTGTGCGCGAATAGCATGCGACATCATGCTTGCTGCGAGTTCTCGCGCGGTGCGGCCGGCTGCCGTGTGCATCGCTGAACTTGCCGCTGTGGGAGGACCAGATCATGACCCGTGCCGCACTCGCAGTCCATCGACGCCGAATGCTGAAACTCGCAGGAGGAGTTGTCGCAGGAATCATCGGGTTGGGTGCGGTGGGTGAGATCATCGGCCGGACGAGCGATGGCGGTGTTGAAACCGTCGTCAGCACGCCGTACGTGGTCTTTGCCAACAACGACCTCGGGATGCACTGCATGGGGCAGGACTTCTCGGAGTTGATGGTGCTTCCGCCATTCAACACCGTGCACGCCCAGGTGATCCGTCGCGGCATCGAGCCGCAGATTGTTTCCAGCGGCGTGACGGTGTCGTATGTCTTGCCTTCGAATACGCACGGGGCGGACAAGACGAACTTCTGGGAATACGCGCAGGCGCTCCTCGGTGTGGCGCTGCCGCCGGATGTGGGGCTGACTGGGCACGGCATGAAGGGCACTTTCACTTCCACTCCCAACCAGGATTGGGAGGTCACGGGAATTCCTCTGGTGCCGATCGATGATGACGGACGCGAGAATCCGTATCCGATGGCGACGGTGACGGTGAAGCAGGGGAGCACCATTGTCGGGCAGACGCAGACAGTGGTGCCGGTGTCGTGGGAGATGTCGTGCTTCCTGTGCCACGTCGGTGAGCCGGGCGAGACCTTCGGCATGGACATTCTCAAGGACCATGACCGGCTACACGCGACATCGCTGGCGACGCAGACCCCCGTGTTCTGCGGCAGTTGCCACGCGGACAACGCGCTGGGCACGCCGGGTACTCCTGGCGTACCAAACCTGTCGTCGGCCATGCATCTGGCACACGCCGACCGCATGAGCGCGATTCAGCTTGATGTCGACTGCTATGCCTGTCATCCGGGCGAGCGGACCAAGTGCCAGCGCGATGTTCACTTCATCGCCGGGATGACCTGCCACAGCTGTCACGGCGACATGAATGCCGTGGGCGATCCGACGCGCAATCCGTGGGTCGATGAACCCAGTTGCGCCGGTTGCCATCAGCGGCAGGGATTCGAGTTTGAAGAGCCGGGCAAACTGTTCCGGCAGTCACGCGGCCACCGGGGCGTCACCTGTCTGGCGTGCCACGGCAGCCCACACGCGATCGCGCCGACCAGCACCGAGGTCGACAACATCCAGGCGACCACCATCCAGGGGCACGCGGGCACGATCAACAACTGCACCGTGTGCCACACCCCTACCCCGCACGATCCATTCCCCCATCGGTTCAGCGATGACTGAACGCCCTGACCTGGGAGCCGCAATCATGAAACGATCACAACCAAATCTGAAGCTCAAGGCCGTCATGGTGCTCCTCGCCGCAGCGTGGGCGCCGGCGACGGTGCTGGGGGCCTATACGATCACCGATGTGGGGACGCTCGGGCAGCCCTTCACCTACGCCTTTGCGGTGGATGATGCCGGTCGCGTGGCGGGGACCTCCGCACGGATGGACTCGCGGTTCCATGCGTACCGATGGGCAAACGGTCTCGTCGATCTTGGGACGCTCGCGGGTGTGTCGCTGAGCCACGGCGTGGCGCTCGACGCTTCGGGCGAGGTGATCGGCGTGTCGTTTGATCTGGGCGATCGAACGCCGCGTGCCTTCCGGTCCAATGCCGGTGTGCTGACCAGCCTGGGTGCATTCAGCGCAAGAGCCGTGAACGCTTCCGGCGATATCGGGGGATGGCTGACGGTGACATTGGCCTCGGGTTGGAAGGCGGACCACGCCTGCGTGCTGCGCGCCGGCCTGCTTTCGGATCTTGGCACGCTGGGCGGGTCGTCGAGTCAGGCGTTGGGAATGAATGATTCTGGCTGGATTGTGGGCAGTTCGTTCCTCGCAGACGACCTGACAAATCGTGCTTGCCTGTGGACCGCCGGCGGACCGCGCGACCTCGGCACGCTGGGCGGCACGGACAGTCAGGCGTACGACATCAATGAAACGGGCATGGTGGTCGGCATCTCCAAGACGAGTGGGGGTCTGCCGCACGCGTTTTCATATCAGCTCGACGTCACGGGCAATGTGCAAACGCGGACCGACCTCGGTGTGCTCGGCAACGAAGCGCTCGGGCACAGCGCCGCCTACGCCGTGAACGCGTCCGGCGTGATCGTCGGAACCTCGGGCGGACACGCGATCAAGTGGCAGGGCGGCGTGATGACGGACCTGAACACGCAGATCCCGGTCAACTCCGGTTGGAAGCTGGCATCGGCGACGGCCATCAGCGCAGGTGGCCGGATCGTGGGGCTCGGGTTGCATGAGGGCGCGCTGCGCGGATTCCTGCTCACTCCGCCCTGCGCCGCAGATACCAATGGCGACGGCATCATCAATGGCGCAGATCTCAGCGTGCTGCTGAGCCAGTTCGGGCAGACTGTGCCTGTAGGAACAGGCGCGGATCTCAATGCCGACGGCCTCGTGAACGGCGCCGACCTCTCTGTGCTGCTTTCGAACTTCGGGATCTCGTGCTGACCGGACCTAGCTGCTGGTGTACCACTGGTCGGGCGCTGGCCCGTCCGGCCAACCAATGGCATACGCTGGCCGACTGTCACGCCGTTCGGCAGGGAGCACTGAGATCGCAAAGCCGATCTCAGTGGCACGGATCGGCTGCGCGCGAACTGACCCGGCCTTGGAACGGGCCGGGTCAGTGGAGTTGTTGCCGTGTTGTGACGCGTGGACTCAGCGGCGGCGGCGGATCCCGGCGATGCCCGCGATGCCCATGAGGCAGGCGGCGCCGGGGGTCGGGACGATCCGGTAGTTGATGAACGAGTCGGGCTCGATGGTGATCGTCGGCAGGCCGACGACGAGCTCGGTCCACGCCAGCGTGATCGGGGCGCTCAGGACCGCGGTGAAGTCGCTGTCGCCGACGCGGGTGGAGCTGGTCCACTGCCATCCCAGGTTGGAGGTGCCCGTGCCGCGGATGCCCAGGATGTTGGTCTGGAAGTCGAAGTAGATGTCTCCGCCCATGCGGGTCATGAAGTCGTTGCCCGAGGGCATTTCGTCGCCGACCACGAACGGCATGGACACCGTCATGGTGCTGGCCTCGTAGACGGGCTCGAAGCCGAAGCCGGGGTTGCCCTGGTACAGCGGGTTGGAGACGACATCATCGAGCATGTCGTCGGCTTCCCACGGGTACACGCCGTCGTCGAACGCGCCGCGCCGGATCTCGGCGACGGTCCCGGTGGGGCCGAGCACCACCTGGAAAAAGGTCGGTCCTTCGGCGTCGGGCAGGCCATCGACCCGGAGGTTCAACTGCCCGGAGACGTCGAACTGACGGGTGACGGTCTGCATCCCGGCGTTGGCGACAGAAGCGCCAGCGCAGAGCGCGACCACAGAGGCGACAACAACGGAGCGCATGGTATCTTCCCTTCCATAGTGTGCGGCTTCCTAGGGCCGCACGGTGACGTGTACGTACATGATGCGCGGGAAAGCCATCACGTCCAGCATGGATCTCCCCAACGGTGATATGATTGTTGTATTGAAGTTCTGATAACGTGTCGAAGTTGGCGGGACTTCGCGCCACGTCGATCAGGGGCGGCTGAACAACTGGGAGGCGGGCATGACTATCGGTCTGTGGCGTTCGGGGTTCGGCGACTGGCGGCGGGTTATCGCCCCTGTGTGCCTTGCGGCTGCGGCGACAGGGTGTACGCCGCACCAGTCGATCACGGTGACGAACCGCACCGACGAGCGGGTGCACGTTGAGGCACAGCAGGCGTTCGTGGGGTACTCGATGTTCCAGAACCCCCAGCGGTTCCGGTTCGTGGTCGAGCCGGGTCGGACGTGGCGGTCCGAGGAGGCGCACAAGAGCGAGCGAGCATCGTTCGACAGCGCTGCGCAGCGCGGCGTGGTCAGCATTCGGGTGCGTGAGCAGGACCTGATGGCGCCGTGGTCCGAGGTGTTCTTTGATGCCGCGGACGAGCTGCGGGTGCAGGTCGAGCGCGACGCCGGCGGCCAGTGGCGTGTGGTCCGCGAGGAGGTCGCTGAAGACGAGGGCGCGACTCCCTGAGCGGCGACTGATATGCTTGGGGCGACGATCAGCGCCACTACTCCAAGGAGTCACCACCGATGCCGATTCTCTATCGCACCAAGGCCACGGCTCTTGCCGGTCGGGCCGGTCACGTCAAGACCGCGGACGGAACGCTTAACCTGCAGCTTGGCGTCCCCAAGGAGCTGGGCGGGGCGGGAGAGGCGGGGCGCACCAATCCCGAGCAGCTGTACGCGTGCGGCCATGCCGCGTGCTTCGGCGGCGCGATCGAGTATGTCGCGCGGCAGCGGAAGATCGCGGTGTCGAAGGTGGAGGTGACGTGCGAGGTGGGCATCGGGCCGCGGGATGCGGGGGGCTTCGGGCTCGAGATTGCGCTGCACGCCGTGGTCGGCGGCGTGACGGCGCAGCAGGCGCTGGAGTTGGCGAACGAGGCCCACGAGAAGATCTGCCCCTACTCCCACGCGACCCGGGGCAATGTTGACGTGAAGGTCACAGCGGCGGCGGGCTGAGCGGCTGAGGGCCGGGCAGGCGGGCCTGAGCCCGATGCTCTTGATCATGGGTTGCACCACCGACTGGTCAAACGGTGGTCGCTGACGACGCATCCGGAGTGAGGCGCTTGCGGACTGCGCACGAGCCGTCACACTATGTGCATGCGCCATGCACTCCTCGCCGGCGTCGCGGGCTGCCTCACGGTAGCGGCGACTGGTCAGGCCGCACCTGATCTCATCGCTGGCGAGGTCACAGCGCCAACGCTCATGGGGTCCGTGGGGGATGTGACCGCGTACGCGTTCGGGCACGTGTTGTGCAATGTCGGCACGCACCCCGCGACGGTGGTCAGCAGTTCCACGCATCACGCGGTGACGACGACGAACCTGTACCGCTACAGCGTGGTGGGCGGGGCCGGTCGGATGGTGCAGGTCGGGCAGGGATGGTGCTTCCATCACTACTGCGAGTTGCAGCAGGCGACATGCGCGACGTGCCTGCCGCTCGGCGGGGGATGCGCGCCGGGGCTGGGGATCGGGTGCAGTTCTCCGACGAACGCCTCGAGCATGGGCGGCCAGTCGTTTCTCGGCCCGCGCTGGGAGGTGAATCCGCAGACGGGCTTGCTGGCGGATCCCCGATCGCTGCCGGGCGGCGATGCGCTGGCGGGGCGGCTGCAGGTGGCGCAGTCGGACCTGGATCCATCGATGCACGTGAGCCCGGAGTGCTTCGCCGAGCACGTCGTGGTCTCATTTGATGATGCGGGCGAGGGAACGCATGACAACAACGCGTCGCACCGCCGCGTGGTCGTCGGCGCCTTGACGGGCGGGGGGTGGTCGCTGGGCGTCGCGGCATCGACGATGCGAGAGAGCCCCGCGATCGAGGCGTGGCTGGCGCTCGACCCGTTGAACACAGTGGGGGCGGCGGTGACCGTTCCGGGAGTTGGTCGCGTGCACGTGGTGTCGTCGGTGACGGATCTGGGCGGGGGGCTCTGGCAGTATGAGTACGGCGTGTACAACCTGAACGCGGCTCGCGCTGTCGGGTCGTTCGCGGTGCCGATGCCCGCGGCGACGGCGTTGAGCCAGATCGGTTACACGGATGTCGAATACCACGGCGCGGGAAATCCGTACACCGACGAGTTCTGGCTCGGGGTGCGCTCGGGCGGGATGCTGACGTGGTCGTGCGACAGCTTCGGGAGCAACCCAAACGCGAACGCGATCCGTTGGGGGACGATGTACAACTTCCGGTTTCGAGCGAACACGCCGCCGGCGTCGGGCGAGGTGACGCTGGGCGTCTTCGAGCCGGGGACACCGACGTCGTTTACCGTGCCGGGGATGAAGGTGCCGACGCTGCCGCCGCCGGCGTGCCCGGGCGACACGAACGGGGACGGACTGACCAACGGCGCGGACCTGAGCGTGCTGCTGGGCCAGTTCGGCGACCCGGTGCCGCCCGGGACTGTCGCCGACTTCAACGGCGACGGCGAGGTCAACGGCGCGGACCTGTCGGTGCTGCTGTCGAACTTCGGCTGCGGGGGCTGAGGGGGCCAATCGTCCTGACAGGCATCGAACGCCACGTCAATTCATCCACACGCCGGGGTCGTGCGGGCGGAAGTTCCGGGCAAGATCATTGTCGAGCCGCGCGTGATCGGTCACTCTCTGTCTTGGGTCTGAAGCCCGGATGGAGGTGCGTGATGCGCGGAGCGAATCGGATCGGCGGGGCGGTCGCCCTGGTGCTGGCGTCGGGGACCGCGAACGCCGGCAGCTCATTGCCCGAGGTGATCTACTCGAACATCGCGGGCTTCAACGACGTTGTGCCCGGGGGCGGGGGGGTCGTGTTCGCTTCGTTTGACCGGCCGACGGGGAGTCCCGACGGCTCCCGGTGGGCGATGCTGGCGCGGAACACCGGGCCAACGACCACGGACGCGATGATCCTGACAGGCGCCGGCGCGACGGGGCTGCTGCGCCTCAGTGAGGGTGTCATTCAGATTGAGCCCGGGCGCGTCGCGGAGAACATGAGCGACCGGCGCGTCGGCGTGCTGAACGACGGAATCTTCGCGTACACGGTGAACCTCACTGGGGCCACGACGGACGACCAGGTCGTGGTGGTCGGTTCTGACGGCCCGGGGTTCTTCATCCCGTACCGGGAAGGTTCGCCGATCGCCGCGCTGCCGGGGACCGTGGGGACGGGCATCAGTGATGTCAACATCGCGAACAACGGGAAGACCGCGGCTCGGTTCAGCAGCCTGGTGGGCACGGCGTCGACGCAGAACGCCGCGATCCTTCTTGACGATCTGTCGACGGTCGGTGCGCAGCGGAACGTGACGGCCCCAGGCGGGCAGGTCGGCAGCGAGTTCTACAACTCGTTCGCGTTCGGCTCGTTCTACATCAACGCGGATGCAACGAGCTTCCTGTTCAAAGCGGACCTGAACGGGGCCGCGGCCACGAGCACGGTCGTGGTGGTGAACAACCAGGTGGTGGTGCAGGAGGGGACGACGCTCCCTGGCTTTGCCAGCCCCGTCACAAACCCCATCTCGCAACGGATGGACCTCAGCGGCGACTGGTATGTTCGCGGCGAGAATGCCGACGACCAGCCGTGGATCGTGCGCAACGGCGTCGTCGTGGCGGCGTCGGGCGACCCGGTTCCCGGCGGTGAGCCCGGCGAAGGATGGAGCAACGCCGTATGGAACGTCTCGAACGGCAACACCTTCTTCTTCCACAGCGGCAACAGCGCGGGCGACTTCATCATCGCGGGCTTCACAAACCTGGCGGACACGCAGCGGAATGCGGCGTGGGTGCTGCTGGGCGATCACGGGCCGCAGGTGGTCCTCCGGCGCGGGGATCAGGTCGACCTCAACGGCGACGGCGTCGGTGATGATGCGTACATCGAGCTGACGGGGCTCAACGCGGCGAGCCTGAACAATCATGTCGACGCGGGGTTCCTGGCGGACGACGGCTGGTTCTATTTCGTGGCGGACCTGCGGCGTGGGGACGGCACGAGCCTGGGCGAGGCGTTCATGCGTCGGCGTGTGATCGCGCCGCCGCCGACGTGCTTCGGCGATGCCAATGGGGACGGGCTGACCAACGGCGCGGACCTGAGCGTGCTGCTGGGCCAGTTCGGCCAGTCGGTTACGCCCGGCTCGGATGCCGACTTCAACGGCGACGGTCAGGTGAACGGGGCGGACCTGAGCGTGCTGCTGTCGAACTTCGGTTGCGGCGCCGGCTGACGCACGCCATTTGACGGTCTGTTGCAGTTGGATATTCCCGTTGTGCCCGAGTCGGTGCGCGGTACGGTTATGGGGCCGTCGGACGCCGTTTAACCGCCGCGCGGTGCGCGGTGAGCGCGTCCTGATGAGCGATGACTCAACGGGAGTAACCGGCGATGACGAGCCGTGTGATCTGGCGTGCGGCCTTGGCCGCGATGGTGGTTGTGTGCTGCGCGTCGACGGCGCTTGCCCTGACGCGGGCGCAGGCCAATGCGATCGTGCTGAACAACGTGATCACCGGCAACCAGTACGAGCTGGAACTGGCGGCCTATTCGTACGACCCGCCGGGACCGGCCGAGTTTCTGGTGGCGGGCGAGATCGTCAGCGTCTTTGACGACTCGATCAACGTGGCGATTACCGCGGACACATGGCTGTTCTTCCTGGACTACAAGCCCGCGTCGTGGTTCGTGCATCCGTGCGCGATCGTGCTGGTCGACGATGCGACGGGTGTGTTCACCGTGATCGATGTGGAGTGGTTCCCGACGATCAACGGCGTTGATGTGTACGCGTCGCTGGCCGAGCGGTTGGTGAGCCCCGACCTGTTCTTTGGCGACCCGAACCCGCCGCCGGCACTGCCGCCGCCGGAGGGTTCGTCGGGTGTGATCGACCTGACCGGGGGGAAGTGGGCGATCCTGGTGTCTGGACCCGCGGTGCACCCGGCGTCGGACGCGGATCTTGACGCGATGATGAACGCGCTGATGGGCGGCGCGCCGGGTCCGGGGGTGCCGATGGCCAACATCCAGAAGTCCAAAGGATCCAAGGCCGACGCCGAGGCCAAGTTGATGGCTCTGGCCAACCAGAACCCGCCGTGCAAGAAGCTGTTCTTCCACTGGACGGGCCACGGGAACAAGGACTGCATCTTCTGGGGCGATCCACCGGACCGGAACCAGAAGATGACCTACGCCGACCTGCGCAACAAGCTGCAGGGCACGAACGCGCAGGCGTTCTGCGTCAGCATCGAGGCGTGCAAGAGCGGCGGGGGGGTGGACGAGCTCGACGACCTGCCGGGCGACGGCGTGACCTCAACGGACGACAAGACCGACGCCGGATTCACCAACACCGGGAGCTGTTTCACCAAGGCGTTCGCGGGGTGCCTGACCTCCAACGGGGCGGATACGGACATGAACGGCTCGGTCAGCTACGCCGAGGCCAAGGCGTGGGCGGTGAAGGAGTCGGCCAAGGCCCGCGGCCAGAAGCCGCAGATCTGGGATGCCGACGCGGCGATGGACGGCGTGCTGGATGCCCGGTACGGAGAGCCGGTGGTCGTGCAGACCAACGACACGCAGTTCGGTGACAGCAAGCTCGGGCTGCACCACTTTGCCAACGGGTCGGAGCTGGATGCAGGCTATGTGCTGATCGCCAACGGCAGGCTGCACTTGTTCCTGGCGGGCAACCTGGAGTCGAACTTCAACAAGCTGGAGATCTTCTTTGATTCGATGCCGGGACAGGGACAGAACCGTCTGCTGGACAACAATCCGGATGTGGACTTCAACGGGCTCAACCGGATGGGCGGCCCGATCTCCGGGCCGCAGGGCCTGACATTCGACACCGGCGTCGAGCACGATTTCTGGATCGGCGTGACCGGTGGCGACGTCGGCGGCGGCACGTACGTGCTCTTTGCGAACTACGCTGAGCTTCTGAGCTTTGGCGGCGGGCAGGGGTACTTTCTGGGCGGGGCCGAGGCGTCGAACACGGGGTTCCTGGTCGACGGTTTCAACCCGTTCGACATCAGGGTCACGATCGACAACTCGAACACCGGCGGTATCGGGCCGGGAACCGGGCCCAATCCGGAGGTCGGCGCGACGGTGCGCACCGGCATCGAACTGGAGATCCCGCTGGCGGCGCTCGGCATCGTCGGACCACCGACACCCATCACCATCACGGCGTTCATCAACGGCGGCGGTCACGACTTCGTGTCGAATCAGGTGCTGGGCGGGATCGGCAACGGGCCGAATCTCGGCGAGCCGCGGCTGGTGCGCTTTGACCTCATCCCCGGTGATCAGTTCTTCCTGGCTGTGCCTCCGCCGCCGCCCTGCCCTGCGGATGCCAACGGTGACGGGCTGACCAACGGCGCCGATCTGAGCGTGCTGCTGTCGCAGTTCGGCAACCCGGTGCCGCCCGGGACCGGCGCCGACTTTAACGGCGACGGCGTGGTGAACGGCGCGGACCTGAGCGTGCTGCTGTCGAACTTTGGTTGCGTGAGCTGAGGGGGCGGGCGCGGGCCGTGGCGGCATCGCTGTCGTGGCGGCGGATTGGGCGCTCACAGTGGGGTCGTGCCCGGCTTTCTTGGTGGCCGGAGGCGGTTGGCGAAGTTTGGGGCTTGCGGTTGGCGTCGATCCACGCACAATCGTGGCATGCGAGCCCTCACCACTCTGAGCGTCTGTGTCCTGATCGTGGCCGCCGGTACGGTCGCGCCGATCGCGTCTGGGTCGACGGTTCCAACGGCGGTGTTCACGTCGATCCCCGGTGATCCGACGTCGCACGTGCCCGGGCTTGGACCGACGCGGGAGTTCCGCGGCTTTTACAAGCTCTACCGCTCCGCGTTCGGGCGCCGGCTGATCTTCCGCTCACGGTCCGACGCGTTCCAGATCGAGAACGGCCCGGTGGTGCTGTGCGACATCGCGCCCGACGGCACGGTGAGCGGCTCGGCGCTGTTCGATATCGGCGACCCTGTCCCGTGGTCGCCCGGGAACACGCTGAACACGGTCGGTGAGCGGATGGGCGTGATGGACGACGGCCGGTGTGTCGTCGACACGATCGACAGCGTGGGCGATCGGTACATCGTCGTCGGCAACGCGGGCGGGTGGTCGGTGGCGGCCAAGGAGAACGAGCCGATTCCCGGGATCCCCGGCGCGACGTACGGCGTGATCCTGCACGAGGCGCACATCACCAACGACGGGCGTGTGGGGCTGCAGTCGATCAATAGCGGGAACCTGCCGACGAACAGCAACACGGTCAATCTGTTCGACGGGGAGGTGGTGGCCCGCGAAGGGATAACGGTGCCGCTGGGGCAGGCGGGCGGGCAGGCGAACCCGATGGAGTTCTTTGACTTCCAGACGTACTACCACGATGCGACCGGCGACAGCGTGATGTACGCCGGTGATACCAACGGCGATCCGAACGCGGACTACGTCGTGGTGGTGAACGGAGTGGTGCGCCTGCAGGAGGGGCAGCTCATCAGCTTCTCGCCGCCGTTCGGGCCAATCGCCACCGGGACGCTCAACGGGATCCGTGAGATGCACATGGAATCCAACGGCGACTGGTTTGTGCGGGGCGGCAACTCCGGGGGGCAGGACTGGGTCATCAGGAACGGCGCGGTGATCGCGCGAACAGGCGACCCGATCCATGCCGGAGCGACCGAGACGTGGTCGGACCTGCGGGACACGGCGACGTTCTTCCTCCACATCGGGAACAACCGCGGAGATGTGGTCGTCGGCGGCCGCACGAGCAACCCGGTGAACACCGACGGCGTGCTGGTGCTGAATAACCAGACGGTGCTGGCGCGGCTGAGCGACGGTGTGGATGTGGACGGCAACGGCGTCGCGGACGACGACGCGTTCATCGCGCTATTCCGAACCGATCGCGCGGTACTGAACGATGACGGCTGGGTGTTCGTGGTGGCGCTGCTCCGCCGGGGGAACGGTTCGGATCTCGGCGAATCGTTGCTGCGGATCAGGGCGTTCGTGCCGCCGGCGGGCTGCGACGGCGACATGAACTGGGACGGGCAGGTGAACGGCGCCGACCTTTCGATCCTGCTGGGGGCCTTCGGCGGACCGGCGTCCGGACCGCCGGGCGGTGATGTGAACGGCGACGGCGTGGTGAACGGCGCGGACCTGTCGGTGCTGCTGGCGAACTTTGGTTGCGGGAGTTGAGGGGGCTGGCTGCATGCAGCACTAGCGCAGCGCGCCTGGGTGCGGCCGCGGTGCCATCGTACGAACGCCCTGCGAACGTGGTGTGAGCTGCGGTGGGGGGTTGGTTCGCGCGGTTTGCATCGATGCCTCTCTGGTACCATGCTCGCGCCGGCTTCGTGCTTCTGCCGGTCGGCTCGCGTGTTCCGGAGGTTCACCATGCTCGATCAACTGCTCGGCGGTTCTCGTGACTCGCTCGTTCGCACGTTGTCCAGCCAGCTTGGGCTCAATCCCGATCAGGCCGGCGGGTTTCTCACCAAGGCGCTCGCGGTGATCCAGAGCGCGATCAAGTCGGGGAAGATTGATCCCGCGGCGCTCCTCAAGGGCGATCCCTCGGCGCTGGTGTCGAAGCTGGATCTCGGTTCGCTGTCGCAGATGGTCGGCGGGCAGACCGGCAAGGCCCAGACGGGTGTGCAGACGATCCTGGCCCAGATCATGTCGAGCGCCAAGAGCAACCCTGAAGCCTCGAAGCTGCTGAGCCAGCTCGGCGGTTCCGGCGGCGGGCTGGTCGGCGCGCTGTCGGGCGCTGCATCCAAGATGTTCGGCAAGGGCTGAGTCGCCGCACACCGATGGGCGATCACTCAGGGACCGGTGTTCATGGCCGCCACGAACGGTCCGAGGTGTCGCTCGTAGTGCTTCCAGCGCCCGATGGAGCTGTCGTACATCGGTCGTGAGACCTGGTCGTAGCTGAGGGTCATGACGGTGCGTCCGGACTGCCAGAAGCGGGCCGCGCGGTCGTCCCAGGAGAGCCCGGCGAACTGGAGCAGGGCGCGGGTCTGGGCGTCCTGGTCGCGGACGAGGTCCTCGTAGACGATGTCCATGAACGGCAGGTCCAGCACCGAGCGCCAGTGGGCGATGAGTCGCTCCCACTGCTTCCACGCCAGCGCGATGTGCTCGAGGGATGAGAGGTAGGGCATCTTCTCGGCCTTGAAGTTGCTCATCATGCAACTGACGGCGATGTCGCGCGGGTCGCGGCGAGTGACGATGATCCGGGCGTCTGGGAAAAGCAGCGCGATGAGGCCGAGGTGCTGGTAGTTCTCGAGGTTCTTGTTCACCAGCACGCCCGCGGGTCCGAAGCCGTGGCGGACCATCGCGGCCTCGTATTCGGCGCGCAGGCCGTCGGCGGCCGCGGGGGTCATGTCGGCGAGGCACTGGGGGTAAGGCAGCGCGGAGCCGAGCAGCCCGGGGAGGCGCGAGGCCATGATGTCGATCTCTTTGGCCTCGCCGACGCCCGCGGCGTCGGGGTGAGCATCGAGGATCTGCTCGACCAGGGTGGTGCCCGAGCGGGGCATGCCGGCGATGAAGATGTGGCGTGTCGCGGTGGGGGTTGCGCGGGCGAAGGAGTTCATGCGTTCGCGGGTGGCGAAGGCGATTCGCTCATCGACCTGGGCGATGTAGGCGGCGGGGTCAAAGGGCGCGGCGGCGGCCTGCTTGGCCAGGATGGCGGTCTGGAACGCCTCGTCGTAGCGCTTCATCTTGTCCAGGGCCTTGGCTTTGATGAAGAGCATGCGGGCCTTGACGGGGCCGGGTGGTGGGGCGACGGGGGGGAACAGCGCGAGCCCTGCGTCGATGGCGCTCACGGCGCCGGGGCCGTCGCCGCGGCGGACGAGGCACTGGGCCCAGACGTTGGCCGCGGCCGGTGGCGGGTTGCCGGTGGCGATGAGGGGTTTGAGGAGGGCTTCGGCGGTGTCGATGTCGCCGCCGCGTTCCAGGGCCGAGGCCTTGAGCACGATGATGTTGGGATCGTTCGGGCGAAGGGTCATCGCGCGGTCGCACCACTGGACGGTGGCGGGGGTGTCGCCGCGGGCCTGGGCGACGCGGGCGGCCAGCAGCACGGACTGCACATCGTCGGGCTGCTCCTGCACCGCGCGGGTGGCGCAGTCCCAGGCCTGATCGAGGAGCCCTTGCGTGAGGGTGATCTCGCCGAGGATCCGCAGAGCGACGGCGTGGCGCGGGTCGGTGGCCAGCACCGCTTCGGCGAGCTGTTTGGCCCGTGGCCAGTCGCGCATGCCGAAGTGGCGTTGCATGAGCTGGTCTGCGGAGAGTTGGGTCATCGCGATTCCGGAGATCTGGGAGTGGTCGGTTCGGGCTCAATATAGCCGCGCGGGGCCCATTCCCCAGAGTGCGGACCGGAACCGTACCGGGGTGGGGACGTCTGACCCAGGGGCTTTGGCGGTGGCGGAGGCGCTCATCGAACCCAATGAGGCGCGACATCGGCAGCGCTCATTGCCGACGCGAGCGGGGCCTCCTACCGTTGGGCTGCCCATCGGAATCAACGGGTCAGTAACTGGGAGAAAGTACATGTTGTCAGTGTTGCAGCGTCTGCTGGCGTTGGTGGTCGTTCTGGTGAGTACGGGAACGGCCCTTGCCACGCCGGTTGTCGAGGTCTCGCAGGGGGGCCAGGGGGTCGCGCGGGGATCGACGTTCAACTTCGGGCCTTCGCCGCTGGGCGCGCCCGTGTCGCGTACGTTCGTCATCACCAATACCGGCACCACGAGCCTGACGATCGGCGCTGTCGCGATCACGGCGGGCAACTACACGGTGACGCAGCAGCCCACGTCGGTGATCGCGCCGTCGGGGACCACGTCGTTCACGGTTCGAATGAACGCGTCGACCCAGGGGGTGCAGAGCGGGCAGTTTGCCTTCGCCAATACCGACCCGGCCCGCAACCCCTTCTTCGTGTCGCTGACCGGCTCGGTGACGGCGCCCGCGCCCGAGATCGAGGTCCGGCAGGGTGGGCTTGAGATCGTCGACGGTGGCAGCTTCCCCTTCGGCTCGACCTCCGAGGGCGCGCCGCTGGAGCGGATCTTCACCGTCAACAACATCGGCAGCCTGACGCTGTCGCTGGGCGCTGTGGCGACGACCACGGGCTACACGGTGACGCAGCAGCCGAACTTCACCATCGGTCCGGGCGGGTCGACGACCTTCCGCGTGCGCCTCAACGCGCAGAGCATCGGCGTGTTCAACGGCCAGATCGCCTTCGCGAACAACGATTCGAACGAGAACCCCTTCAACTTCCTCATCTCGGGCACGGTGACCGCGCCGGCCCCGGAGATCGAAGTGACACAGTCGGGCAACGATGTCCCCCGGGAC
>SXGQ01863605.1_pt1 | contig 15571 bp, 11 predicted proteins | sample 3178371 | NCBI WGS metagenome assembly SXGQ01 (sample SAMN11356859, study PRJNA531348) | freshwater metagenome | isolation source: freshwater sample F1-20 | place: China: Fuxian Lake, Yuxi | collected 2017-12-25
GGCGCCCGCGCAGGACGGGTGGGGCGTCGTCGCGAGCGACGGCGACGGGGCGGCGGTCATCTCGATCGACGCCGTGCGCACGCAGCCGGTGGACGCCGGCCGGCCGGCCCGGCGCAGCCTGCGCAACGCGCTGTACGCCATCGAGTGGTCCGCGGCGCCGCAGGCCGACGTCAACGGGTCGGGTCCACGCGTCGCCGTGCTGGGCGACGGCCCGGAGCTCCCGGGCGAGCGCTACGACGGTCTCGCGGCGCTCGTCGCGGCCGTCGAGGCCGGCGCCGAGGCGCCCGAGCAGGTGCTCCTCGCGGTCGTGCCCGGCGAGGGCGAGCTTCCCGAGGCCGCCCACGCGCTCACCGCACGCGTCCTGGCGATCCTGCAGGCCTGGCTGGAAGCCGAGGTCCTCGGCGGCGCCCGGCTCGTCGTGCTGACGCGCGGCGCCGTGGCCGGCGCCGGCGGGCGGCCCGACCTGCACCTGGCGCCCCTCGCCGGCCTGGTCCGCACCGCGGGCTCCGAGCATCCCGGGCGCTTCGCCCTCCTCGACGCCGACGACGAGGCGCCCTCTGCCGCACTGCTCGCCGCGCTTGCGTCCGACGAGCCGGAGGTCGCCATCCGCGACGCAGAGCTGCTCGTCCCGCGCGTGCGCCCGTTCCGCGCGGAGGAGGCCGAGGCGCCCGCGCCTGAGCACCCGACGGGCACGGTGCTCATCACCGGCGGCGTCACCGGACTCGGCGCGATGCTCGCGCACCACCTCGCCGCGCGCCAGGGCACCCGTCACCTGCTGCTCGTCAGCCGCCGCGGGGCCGAGACGCCCGGGGCCGCGGAGCTCGTCGCCGACCTGCGTCAGGCGGGCTGCGAGGCCGAGGTCGCCGCGTGCGACGTCGCCGACCGGGCGGCGCTCGAGGGCCTCCTGGCCACGATTCCGCCCGAGCGGCCGCTCACCGCCGTCTTCCACTCCGCCGCCGCGCTCGACGACGGCGTGCTCACGGCCATGGACGAGGAGCGCCTGCGCCGCGTCATGCGGCCCAAGATCGACGCCGCCCTGCATCTGCACGAGCTGACGCGCGACCTCCCGTCGGTGTCGGAGTTCGTCCTCTTCTCCTCCGCTGCGTGCTCCCTGGGCAACCCGGGCCAGGCCAACTACGCGGCGGCGAACGCGTTCCTCGACGCGCTCGCGGCGATCCGGTGCGCCGACGGCCTGCCCGGTCTGGCGCTCGCCTTCGGCTTCTGGGGACGCGTCACCGACCTCACGCAGCACCTGACCGCCGACGACGGCCGGCGCGTCGGCCCGCTCGACCTGCTGCCGATGTCCGACGAGCTCGGCCTCGACCTCATCGACGCCGCCCGCGGCACCGGTGAGCCGCTGCTCGCGCCCATGCGGTTCGACCTGGCCAAGCTCGCGGACCGCGCGCAGTCCGGCATCCTGCCGCCGATCCTCAGCGGCCTCGTCCGCGCTCGCCCACGTCGTGCCGCCGCGCGCACGCTCGCCCCCGCGGGCGGCAGCGGCGCGAACGGCGCAGGGGTCGGCGCCGATGCGATCCGCGGGGAGATCGCCGCCGCGCTCGGCTACGAGTCGGCCGACGCGGTCGACATGCAGCTGACGTTCCTCGAGCTCGGCTTCGACTCACTCGTGACGCTCGAGCTGCGCAAGCGCCTGCAGGCGCTCACGGGCCTGACCCTGCCCACGACGGTCCTCTTCGACCATCCGACGCCCGCCGCGCTCGTGACCCACCTCGTCGGCGAGCTCGGGGGCACGGTCGAGCCCGCGCCGGCCGCGGGGGCGGCGAACGGCAACGGCGCGAACGGCGGCGGCGTGCTGGACACCCTCTTCCGTCGCGCCTGCCGGCTGCACCGCACCCGCGACGCCATCGCGATCGCCGAGGCGCACGCGCGCCTGCGCCCGCGCTTCGGCGTCAGCCATCACCGGCGCCAGGCGCCATCGGCCATCCCGCTCGCGCAGGGGGCCGCCGAGCCGATCGTCGTCTGCATCCCGTCGCTCATCGCGAGCTCCGGGCCGCACGAGTACGCGCGGTTCGCGAAGGCGTTTGCCGGCCGCCGCGAGGTCATCGCCGTCCCCGTCCCCGGCTTCATGCCCGACGAGCTGCTGCCCTCGCGCATCGATGCAGCGGCGGGCGCGCAGGCGATCACCATCGCCGAGCACGCGCAGGGTCGCCCCGTCGCGCTCGTGGGCTTCTCCACCGGCGGCCTGCTCGCCCACGCCGTCGCGGTGGAGCTCGCACGGATCGGCGCTCCCGCCGCGTCGGTTGCCCTCGTCGACACGTACACGACCGAGACGATGCTGCCGATCGCCGACCTCGTCTTCGACCGCATGCTCGAAGGCAACGGCGCGCACCCGGGTGTCGACGACCACCGGCTCGGCACGATGGGGGTCTATCTCGGGCTGCTCGCCGCGTGGACCCCGCCCCCGCGCGCTGCGCCGACGCTGCTCGTGAAGGCCACCGAGCCCGTGCCCGGCCTCGTTCGGGTCGGCGACTGGACCGCGTCGTGGCCGCAGCGCGACGCCGTCGCGAACCTGCCCGGCACGCACTTCACGATCCTCGAGGACCACGCCGAGACGACGGCCCGCGCCGTCGAGGACTGGGTCGCGCGCCACCCGGCCGCCGTCGCGCCGAGTGCCCGTCACCGCTTCCGCTTGCGCGTCCGCTGAGGGACCTCCATGGCGAACGAGGAGATCTCCGGGCGCGTCCCGCAGGATGATCACGTCCGCGACGTCGGGCTCGGCACGCGCCTGTACACCACGCCGTTCGTGCACCGGCTCCTGCCCGCGAAGCTCGCACTTGCGCTCGTGTCGCGCTTCGGCTCGCCGGAGGCACGCAACGGCCGCGCCGTCGAGCGCCAGCAGGCCGAGCACCTCATGCAGGATCTGCTCGAGTACACGCCCCGCGCGGGCGAGGCGCGGAAGCTGGCACGACGCAACGTCGCCGAGGTCGCGCGGCTGCGCGAGCTGTTCTGGCGCCCGTGGCTGATCAAGCACTCGCGCATCGTCGGGCACGAGCACTGGGAAGCCGCCCACGCCGATGGCCGCGGCTGCCTCATCGTGGTCGGCCATTTCGGCGGGTTGTTCGGCCTCGCCCCCGCGCTCAAGCACCACGGCTACCACCTGTACTCGGTGACGAGCTCGCACTACTGGGAGCCGATGCCGCCGGGGTTCGAAGGGCTGTGGACCCTGCGCCTGCGCGACTACGCCCAGGCGCTCGGCCCCGGCACCGCGATCCCCAACGACGAGCCCGCCGAGCGCTTCCTCGAGGTGCTGGAGCGCGGCGACACGCTGCTCATCGCGTTCGACCTGCCCGGCTCAGCCGCCACGCCGTTCCTCGGCCGGTCGGTCGCGCTGACGGGCGCGCCTGCGACGCTCGCGTTCCGCACCGGCGCCCGGGTGCTGCCGATCCTGCCGCTGCGCGACGGCTCCCACGTCGTCGTCAACATGTACGAGCCGCTCGACGCGACGCACTACCGCGACGCGTCCGCGCTGCGGGCCGCGATCGCGCAGGTGTTCGAGCAGCTCCTCGTCGAGCATCCCGACAACGTGGACTACACCTGGTATCCGTCGCCTCTCGTCACCGAGGTGCCCGGCGACGCGTGACTGGCGACCTCGCGCCACACGTCGAGGTCCTTGACGGGGTGCGCGAACGTCGCGCCGGCCGCGTGCAGCGCACGGACCTCCGCGGGTTCGTAGGGCGGGTCCCAGCGGACGTGGTCGTAGAGGTCGGCGTGCTCGGCGAGGTTGACGATCCGGTGGCCCAGGTGGTGCACCAGCGTCGGGACGTACAGCTCGCCGTAGCAGGGCGGGTGGTCCCCGACCGCGACGTAGCCGGCCAGCGCGTCGCGGCTCAGCCACATGCCGTCGCCGAGGGTGCCGTAGATCAGGGTCGGGTCCTCGCGCACACTGACCCGGCGCAGGTGCGCGAGCAGCGCGGGGTCGCGCCGGAAGCGGCCGTAGTGCTCCCAGTTCGTCCCGGTGCGCAGGCTCGCCTCCTTGCCGAGCAGCCCGGCGCCGGTCTGCGCCGCGATCGCCTCGAGCCGCTGCGCGTAGTCGCCGCGCAGCACGAGGTGGTCGTACTCGATGACGTAGACCGCGTCGATCGTCGGGTCATCGCGGATCCAGTGCTCCCAGACCGTCGCGAAGGTCACGTGGTAGGACTGAAACGACCGGGGCGCGCCGCGCAGGGTCGGGTCGTCGACGAAGGCCTTGGCGTCGATGTCGAGCGCGTCGAAGTCCGCCCGCTTGCCGCCGTGGCAGACCGCGAACCGCTCTCCGGGCGCGATGGCCCGGAGCAGGCGCAGCTGCTCGCCGGCGGTGGCCGCGTCGACGTGCGTGAGGACGACCGTGAGCGTCGTCACGGGCGCCGCGCCGGGCACGCGCCCGCCTCGACGTGGCGGAAGACGAGCCTGTTCATCGAGGCGAAGTCGACGGCCACGAGCCCGGCCTCGGCGCCGATGAGCTTCACGTCGCCCTTCCATATGATCGGAATGGCCTTGACCATGACCTCGTCGCAGACCTCGCAGCGGATCGGACGGCCCGCGACCGCGACGACGGCCAGCTTGACCTTCCGCTTGACCTCGTCGCGCTGCACACGCGCATGGTAGGTGCCGGGCCCGCCGCGCGCATCTGCGCGATCGTCGTGACGTTCAACCGCTCAGAGCTGCTCGCCGAGTGCCTGACGCGGCTGGGCGCACAGACCCGCCCGGCGGACGAGATCCTCGTCGTCGACAACGCGAGCACCGACGGCACGGCGGAGATGGTGGCCGAGCGCTTCCCCGAGGTCACGCTGCTGCGCCTGCCCGAGAACGTCGGCGGCGCCGGGGGCTTCCACGCGGGCATGCGCGACGCGCTCGCGCGCGGCCACGACTGGCTGTGGGTGATGGACGACGACACCTTCACCGTCCCCGACACGCTCGAGCAGCTGCTGGCGGGCGGTGCGCGGGCGCCGGGCCCTGCACCGATGATGCTGTCCAGTCAGGTTCGCTGGAAGGACGAGACGCTGCACCCGATGAACCTGCCGTCGCCGCGCTGGCGCGACCCGGAGTTCATGGCGCTCGGTGCGGCCGGCGGGCTGGTCGGCCTGCGCAACGCGACGTTCGTCTCGGTCGCCCTGCACCGGGACGCGATCGAGCGCTACGGACTGCCGCTGGCGCACTACTTCATCTGGACCGACGACGTGGAGCTGACCTCGCGCATCATGCGCGCGGAGCCCGGCTACCTCGTCCCCGAGAGCCGGGTCTACCACTGGACGCCCACCGCGCACCCCGCGGCTGCGAGTTCGTCCGGCGACCGCTTCTACTACCACGTGCGCAACTCGCTGCTGCTGCTGCGCGGCACGAGCCTCGCGCCGATGGACCGCATCGACTACGCCCGGTACTACGTGAAGTCGCTGCTGGCGTTCCTGCGGGAACGCGGACGGGAGCCCGCCGCGCTGAAGCTGCTCGCGCGGGGGCTGCGCGATGGCCTGACGGGGGAGACCCGATGAGGTGGCATCGCTCGGCCTGCGGCCTCGGATGCCATTGCGAGAGCTCGCCCAGGGGCTCCCTCTCGCGGGTTGGCGGTGCCCGATGAGCGGTGTGGTCGCGGTGATCACCGGCGCCGCCCCCGCGCAGGAGCAGGCGTGCCGTGCGGCGCTCGCCGCGCAGGAGACGCCGGTCGCTCGGATCCTGGCCGGCGCGGACGCGCTGGCGCGCGCGGCCGCGGGCGACGACGACTGGGTCTGGGCCCTCGAGGGTGGTGCGGCGCCCCAGCCCGATGCGCTCGCGCGCCTGCTGGGGCTGGCCGACGGCGCGCTGCGCTGCGGCATGGTCGTCGACCCCTCCGGCGGGCCGCTCGCGTTCGCGCTGCCGGCGGGCGACCAGTTCGACGTCGATGCCGTGATCGCGCTCGCCGCCGAGCGGGTGCTGCCGATCCGCCGCGCGACGCTCGCGCACACCCTCGTCTCCCGGATGGCGCTCCGCGAGCACGGCCTGCCCGACCCGCGGTACGGCGCGTACGCGGGGGAGGAATGGACGGCGCGCGTGGCGGCCGGGGGCGGCGGGCGCTTCCTGCCCGCGTCCACCGCGGTCCTTCCCGCGGCGCCGCCGACACCCCGTGCGATCGGGCCCGCGCTGCGGACCGCCCGGACCCCGACGTGGACGAACGGCGAGCGGCTGGCCGTCATCGCGGCCCTGCTCCGTCGCTAGACGATCTGGAACCATCCCGCCACCCATGGACGCCACGATCGTGATCGTCACGAAGGACCGTCGCGAGATGCTCGCCGACGCGCTCGCGTCGGCGGTCGCGCAGGAGGGCGACGTCGAGGTGCTCGTCATCGATGACGGCTCGTCAGACGGCACCGCGCAGATGGTCGCCGAGCGGTTCCGGGATGTGCGGGTCCAGCGGTACGAGACGAACGCCGGGCTCGTGGTGCGCCGCAATGACGCATCGCGCCTCGCCCGTGGCCGCGTGATCGTCTCGATCGACGACGACGCGGTCTTCACGACCCCGGATACGGTCGCGCAGACCCTGCGCGACTTCGATGCCGACCCGCGCATCGCCGCGATCGGCATCCCGTACGTCGACGTGCGGCGCAGCCCGCAGGTGCATCAGCAGCCGCCCGACGCCGAGGGCTGCTGGATCGGGCCGGTGTACCGCGGCACCGCCCACGCCGTGCGGCGCGACGTGTTCCTCGAGCTGGGCGGCTACCGCGAGCGCATCGTCCACCAGGGCGAGGAGCACGACTTCTGCCTGCGCCTGCTCGACGCCGGCTATCTCATCCGCTACGGCCGCGCCGCGCCGATCGAGCATCGCGAGTCGCCGCGCCGCAGCAACCGGCGGATGGAGCGCTACGGCCGCTGCAACGAGCAGCTGCTGTGCGCGACGTACTACCCCCAGCCCTGGGCGACGCTGTACGGCGTGGGCTACGCCGGCAAGTCGGTCCTGCGCGGCATCCGCTCCGACGGCGGGCTCGTCTGGATCGGCGAGGGGATCCTGCGCGGCGTCGGCGCGTGGTTCACGACCGAGCGGCACCCGGTCGCGCGCGCGACCTTCGCGCTCGACCAGCGGCTGCGGCGGGCGGGCTGCCTGCCGATCGAGGACGTCAGCCCTCGTCGATGACGAGCAGCCGCGGCGAGTCGGTCACCGGGAGTTCGACGACGAGCCAGCCGCTGTCCGTGCGCCGCACGACGTCGACCGGCACGCTCGCGCCTGTCATCGGGTCGACCGCGCTGACGTTCGCGTTGCGCGCGTCGGTCCCGCCGATCGTCAGCTGGTAGCGCTCCGCCGGGAGGTCGAACCGCTTCGGGTCGCTCGTCGGCGCGCTGGTGTCGTGGACCTTCGCCATGTTCCGCGTCATGACGTAGACCGGCACGACGAAGCGCGTGTCCGACGCCTGGAACGGCAGGAAGGCGAGAACGTCGCGGTCGTACAGCGTCGGGCGCGCCGTGCTGCCGTCGCCGTGGAACTGGAACCGTCCGCCGTAGTCGCCGATGGACGCCAGCGTGAGCTTGCGCGGCACGGTGACCGCGCCGGCGTTCAGCGTCGAGGTCAGGCGCCGGATGCCGCTGAGCGCGGGGCCGCCGGTCGTGTCGCCCGGGTACGTCCCGGTGCTGCCGAGCGCCTCCCAGAAGGTCTTGCCGATGAGCGTCCACTCCGCCGTGCCCGCTGAGTAGAAGTCGATCTGCGTCGTGCCCTTGTTGACATAGGACGTCAGCGTCCGCAGCGCCGCCTTGGCTCGGAGGTGCTCCTCGTCGGCGTAGCTCAGCGCCGTGAGCGACTTGCCCGCGGCGGTCTCGAGGTTGATCTCGGTCATCCACAGCTCGACCGGCTTGCCCGCCGCGTTCTGCACGTTGCGCCCGTGGTCGGTGCTGCGGCCCTGCAGGTCGGTGAAGCGCGTGGTGATCGGCGCGGTGTCGCGGATGATCGACTCGGTTGCGATCGCGGTGAGCGAGAACTCCGGGAAGAAGGTGTCGTACTGCGGGTTGTGCGTGTCGATCCACGCGCTCCCGCTGCGCCAGCCGGACACGTTCCCGGCGGCGTCGATCGGGCGGTTGCTCTGCAGGACGTTGGACGGGAAGCGCAGGTAGCGCGGGTAGTAGTGCTTGCTCAGCGCGTCGAGGCCGACCGGGGAGGTCGCCGCGCTGTCCCACGGGCGCTGGCTGGAGAAGCCGTTGGTGATGCGCACGCCCGGCAGGTCGTTGGCGGGATCCTTGACCCAGTTCACGGTTCGCTCGACGATCGTGTCCTCGGCCACCCGGCCCGGGAAGAGGTCGGGCTCGTAGTACCGGTTGATGTCCCAGAACGCGGCGTTGAGGTTCGCCTCGTTGGAGACCTCGACGTCGAACTGCGTGCTGCCGAGCTCGGCCTTCACGAAGTCCGTGACCGTGTCGACGTAGTCGATCCAGCCGTCCATCGTGTCCTCGCCGGCCGGGTTCACGCTGCCGTCTGCGCGGGTGACCGGGCTGAAGGGCTCGTGGCGCAGCGTCGCCGCCGGGTAGGTGCCGGCCGGGACGTACGTCGGCAGCCCCTTCGAGAGGGTGGCGGTCGTCCCGGAGAGCGCGGTGATGAGGAGGTCGGCGCGGGTGTGGCCGTTCGTGAAACCCGTGCGGCCCGGGATGACGCGTGACGCGCTCGCGGCGTCGAGCTGGACGGTCTTCGACCCCTGGCCCGCGGCGCTCGTGATCCGCAGGTGGTCGTCCTTGACGGGCGTCGGTCGCCCGTCGTCGGAGTTCAGCAGGATGAGCGGGCGCAGGCCGGCGTCGCGCAGGGCGCGGATCTTCGTCCGCCACTCGGTCGCGCGCCACAGCGTGCTCGGATCGTCGTAGTCCAGGTCACCCCAGCCGATCTCGATGCGCGCGCGGCGGAACCCGTTCGCGGCGAGCAACCGGGCGATGAACGGCGCCTCGACGGCGGAGACGTTGAAGTTGATGCCGACCGCGTCGCGCAGCTGGGTCGCCGGGGGCGTGTCCAGGAACGAGCGCCACGGCTGCAGCCAGTGCGACCGGTCTCCGAACGGCACCTTGGTGAGGTGGCGCTCGTGGATCGTCTCGGTGAGGACACCCGCGAAGCTGCCGCTCGTCGCGACGGGAGTGGGTGCCGGGCCCGTCGGCTCGTGCGAGGCCGGTGGCGGCGGCGCGGTGTCGGAGCCCGGGCCGGGCTCGGGCGCCGGCGCCGGCTCCGGGGCGGGCGTCGGCGTCGGCGTCGGGGCGGGCGTCGGCTCCGGGGCGGGCGCTGGTTCGGGAGCGGGTGCGGGTGCCGGGGCGGGCGGCGACAGCAGACGCTTCCAGTACAGGCGTACCTCGTTCAGCCACACGTCCCACGCTCCGTAGGCCCGCAGCCGCACGTGGGTGCCACGGCGGCCGCCGAGGTCGACGCGCTGCACGCCGCCAGACGTCAGGCGCACCGTCCGGACCGTCCGGAAGCGGCGCCCATCGGAGGAGACCTGGACCCGGACGCGCTGCGACGTGCGTCGTCCCTGTGCGCGCACGCGGACCTCGAGGTGCTTCATCGGCGCCGCGGCAGTCAGCCGGGCCTGCCACGACGACGAGGTCGGGCGGCGGGCAGGGCGCCACGTCGCATGCCCTGGGGCGGCGGCCTGGGTCGCGGACGCGGCCGCAGGTGCGGCGAGCGCGGGCGCATGGAGCGCGACGAGGGTGAGGGACAGCGCCGCAGCGAGGAGGGCAGCGACACCGGCCCCGATGGTGTGGGGTCGAAGACGGGTCATGCATGGACGCCGGCGCTGCCCCCTGCCAGGAGTACGCCGGTCGGATGAGGCCGGTATGGCCTAGGGAGGGATGTCGGCCCCTGCGCGCCAGCCGTGAGGGGCCGGGGTGCGCGGTGGACGTTTCGCCGGGGTGCGCCCTCCACGGTTCGGTGGTCACGGGCACACGTCGTGCGGCGATGCGTCCGTAGCCTATGCGGCCCCGGGGCCCTGATCCCCGGCCCTCACACGTGCTCACACGGCTCAGAACAGCCCTCCGTCACCCGGTCAGCCGCAACGTGATCGGGCTCTACGGCGTCCAGCTGGCGACCTTCGTCGTCCCCTTGGTGACGCTGCCGTACGTCGCCCGCGTCCTCGAGCCCACCGCCCTCGGCCTGGTGATCTTCTCCCAGGGCTTCGCGTTCGCCCTCATGGCCTTCATCAACTGGGGCTTCGGCCTGACGGGCGTGCGCTCCGTCGCGTCAGTGCAGAACGACCCCGACGCCCTCGCCGGGGTGGTGCAGCGCGTGCGCGGCGCGCAGCTGACGCTCGTGCTGCTGTCCGCCCTCTTCGCGGGGACCGCGCTCCTGCTCGTGCCCACGATGCGCGAGAACCCCGAGTTCCTCGTCCTCGCGTACGTCGCCGCGGCGACGACCGGCCTGACGCCCGCCTGGTACTTCCTCGGGATCGAGCGGATCCGCGTGATGGCGGTCATCCAGCTCGGCTTCCGCTCGGTCGGTGCGGTGCTGACGTTCGTGCTCGTGAAGAGCCCGTCCGACGCATGGATCGTGATGGCCCTGTTCACGGCGTCGTCCGTGGGGCCGCTGCTCGTCGCCGACTGGCTCATGTACCGGGACGTCGAGTTCCGCCGGCCGATCTGGCGCCACTCGCTGTCCGAGCTGAAGTACGGCTCGACGATCTTCGTCGCGACGCTCGCGGTGACCCTCTACACCGCGCTGAACGTCGTGCTCCTCGGCTTCTTCGCCCCCAGCGACGAGGTCGCGCACTTCGGCGCCGGTGAACGGCTCGTCCGCGTCGCGATCACCCTGCTCGGGCCGATCGGCGCCGCGGTCATCCCGCGCATGACCGCCTTGCACACCGCGGGTGAGAGCGACCGCGCCAAGCAACTTCTCGTCATCGCCGTCGCGGTCGCCGCCCTGCCCGCGGTCGCGATCACCCTGATCCTGATCTTCCTGGGGGAGCCGATCATCCGGCTCATCTACGGCGACGCGTTCGTGGCGGACGCGGTCCCGGTCCTCCGCGTCCTCGCGATCATCATCCCGATCAACGTCGTCGCGGTCGTGTTCGGCGTGTGGCTCATGACGCTGCACCGTGACCGGCTCGTCGTCGCCATCGCCCTGGTGGCGGGCATCTCCAACGTGATCCTGGGCAGCATCCTGGCCTCGATGCACGGCGCAATCGGCATGGCCTGGGCGGTCGTCGCAGCGGAGGGGCTCGCCGCGATCGGCGGCCTGGCCATGGTGGTCTGGGGGAGCCGCGGGCGCGACCAGGCAGCACAGGCGCCGGATGGTCAGCAGAGCCCTACCGCGCGGTGATTGTCGCCACCGCCACGACCCTCTACCCTCCGGCGCTCTCGTGACCGCGTGGGGGCCACAGGGGGTCGGGCCGGTCGCTTCGTCGCGGCCGGATCTGCCGATCGTCGTCGCGGGCGGCTACGACTACTCGATCGCGATGAACCAGGTCTCCACGATCACCGTGCGGGAGCTGGCACGGACGCGTCAGGTGCTGTACCTCCACAGTGAGCTCGGCGGCAGTCTGCTGAGCGTCCTGCAGGGACGCGGCCGGTATGTCCAGCCTTGCCGTGTGGCGCGGATCGCCGCCGGCGGGATGCGCCCCCGGCGCGTCGAGGAGCGGCTGTGGATCGCGCCGCTGCGCGGCCCGGTCGCCTACGCGCCGCTGGCCTACCCCGAGCCGCTGCGCCGGCACGCCGTCCGCGTGCTCACGGGCGTCGTGCGCGGGTGGCTGCGCGACCGCGGCGAGGAGGCGTGCCTGCTGCTCTGCTACTGGCCCGAACTGCCCGAGCTCGTGCGGTCCCTCCCGGTCGCCGCGAGTGCGTACGACTGCACGGACGACCACGCCACGATGCCGGGGCGCGTCGTGCCGGCCGCCCGGGTCCGCACGCTGGAGGAACGCCTCCTCGACGCGGTGGATCGGACGTGGGTCGTCTCCCCGGGGCTCCTGGAGGAGCGCGACGACGGGCACCGGCGGCTCGAGGTCGCGGCGTCGCCGATCGACCTGCGGCTGTTTGAGCGCGTCAGCGCGGAGCCCCCGATCGACCTGCCGGGGCTCCAAGGGCGCACCGGGCCGGTGCTCGGGTACGCCGGCGGGCTGCCCGAACGGATGAACTGGACGCTGCTGGAGGCGCTCGCCGAGCGCCGGCCGGAGTGGACGTTCCTGTTCGTCGGCCATGATCCGGTCGCGGCGCCGCGCGCGCTGCACCGGCGTGAGAACGTGGTCTTCACCGGGCTGCTCCCGTACGACCGCGCGCTGCGGGCCATCGCGCGCTTCGACGTCGGCGTGATCCCGGTGCGGACCGGCGCGTTCTCCCACGGCAACTCGTTCCTGAAGCTCGCCGACTATCTGGCGTCGGGGCTGCCCGTCGTCGCCTCGGACGTCCCGGACACCGCAGCCGCGGCGGCGCGCGCGCCGGAGGCGATCACCGTGGCGACGGGTACCGACGCATGGTTGACGGCGCTCGACGCGGCGGTTGCGGGCACCAGGACGGACGACGTCCGGCGGGCGCGGCGGCTCTTGCTGGAGGAGCGCACCAACGAGCGGCGCGTCGCCGCGCTCGTGGCCGCACTCGAGGAGGACCGGATGGCGCGCGCCCAGGACGCCTGACCCGTGTCCGGCGCCCCGCGTACCCGCTACCTCGACGGCCTCCGCGGCCTCGCGGCCCTGCAGGTGATCCTCCACCACACGTACCTGACGGTGTATCCGCTGGACCAGGGCGTGCACCCGACCGGCCTGACCAAGCTCGCGACGAGCTCGATGATGCTGAGCGGGCTCGGCGTGACGGTGTTCATCGTCCTCTCGGGCTACGCGCTGTCGATGTCCGCGCACCGCCGGGGCTGGGCGCTGGCCGACGGGCCGGGGCCGTTCCTGCGCCGCCGGGCGCGGCGCCTGCTGCCCGCGTACTACGTCGTCCTCGCGGTGTCGATCGTGCTCGGGCTGACGGTCCTGAGCGAGGAGACCGGGGCGCACTGGGACATCTCGGTGCCCTTCACCGGGCTGGACGTCCTGGGCCACGCCCTGGTCGCGCAGGACGTCATCGGTCACCCGTACGCGATCAACCATCCGCTGTGGTCGATCGCGCTGACGTTCCATCTGTATCTGCTCTTCCCTGTGCTGCTCGCGTGCGCGGTGCGGTGGGGCATCGGACGGGTGGCGGTCTGGGCGCTGGCCGTGACGACGCCGATCGCGGTCGCCGCGTTCCTGAACACGGGCGCGCTGCTCCTCCTGCGGCAGTTGCACTTCGTCGGCGTGTTCGCCGCCGGGATGGCGACGCTGGCGATCGTCCGTGCCCAGGGCGTGGTCACGATGAACGGGCGGGAGCGGCGCCCTCCGTGGCTCGCACTGGCGATCGCGCTGTTCGTGGTGTGGGCGGCCGCGCCCCTGAACCACCTCAACCACGTCCCGTTCGCCCTCGCGGTCTGCTGCCTGCTGGTGGGCCTTGGGACCGGGCGTCTCACGATGCTGCGGCGGCTGCTCGAGTGGCGCGCGCTCGTGTGGATGGGCGCCGTGTCGCTCAGCCTGTACCTCGTCCACGCCCCGATCGTGCACGGGACGTGGCTCACGGTGCTGCGGCCGGCGGGGCACGGCGTGGGCGACATCCGGACGCTGTTGCTCCTGCTCCCACTGGCTGTCGGCGCGTCGTTGCTCGGTGGATGGATATTCCACCGGTGCGTCGAGCGACCGCTGGCTCCGGCGGGGGCGTTCGCGCGTCGAGCGCCCGGGTCGGCCCCCGCGCCGGGGAGGCTCGGGTGATCTGCGTGGTCCCGTAGCAGGCATCCGTGCCGGTCCGGTAGCGACCGTGTGTCGGTACGGCGAGGGCCATGTGTGATCAAGTCACATCAAGGTGGGTCGTTGTCGATTACGCTACGCCGACCGTGCGCGTCGTCTATCTCTCTCACGCCGCGCGCCACTCCGGTGCCGAGATCGGCCTCCGCCGGTTCATCGAAGCGACGCGCGGCCGCATCGAGGCCACCGTGATCCTCGCGGAGAACGGTGACCTGGTCCCCGCACTCGAGCAAGCGGGCGCCGAAGTCGTGGTGCTCCCGCTCGCCGAGGACACCCGCGCGCTGACGCGCGGCCAGATGCGTCTCGGCCGCCAGCAGGTGACCGCCGCAACGCAGCTGTCGCAGTACGTCCTCCGGCTGCGCGCCGAGCTGGCGGCGCGTCGACCCGACCTCGTGCACGCGATCTCGCTGAAGTCCGGACCGTACGGCGCGGTCGCGGGACGGATGGCCGGGATCCCGACGATCTGGCACCTCCACGACCACCTCATCCCCGAGTACCTGCCCCCGCGGGTCGTCCCGCCCATGCGCCTCCTGGCCGGCACGCTGCCTGACGGGTTGCTCGCGCCGTCGCAGTCGGTCCTGCGCGCCGCCGGCCACCGGCGGCGGGGGATGGTCACCGGCGTCATTCCCTTTCCCGTCCCGCGGCCGCCGGCACCGGTCGAGGTGCGCGACGAGGTCGAGGTGATCGGGATGGTCGGCCGGCTGACCCATTGGAAGGGTCAGCACGTCTTCCTCGAGGCGTTCGCGCGTGCGTTCCCGGAGGGCCCGGTGCGCGCCCGCATCATCGGCAACGCGATGTTCGGTGAGCAGGACTACGAGCAGGGACTGCACGACCTCGCCGCGGAGCTCGGCATCGCCGACCGCGTGGACTTCCTGGGGTTCATCGAGAACATCGACCATCAGCTGCGCCACATCGACGTGCTGGTGCACGCGTCCATCTCGGCGGACCCGCTGCCGGGCGTGGTGATCGAGGGGATGGGCGCCGGGCTGCCGGTGATCGCCAGCAATGCGGGTGGCACTCCGGAGTACATGACCGACGGCTTCGACGGCATTCTGCACCGGCCCGGCGACGTAGACGACCTGGCCCGCGCGATGCGCCTTGCCGCCGGGCCCCGTCCCCAGCGCGCGGAGATCGGCGGGCACGCGCGGGAGACCGTGCGCTGCTACGAGCCTGAGCCCATCGTCGAGAAGATGCTGGCGTACTACGGCGAGGTCCTCAGCCAACGTGCGCTGACGCCCGCGTGACCAGTCGACTACTGTTGTGTGCTCGTGGGCGCACCGAGGCATCTCTGGCTGGTCGTGGCCATGGCGCTGCCACTCTCAGGAGCCATCGCGGCGCCGGGCGCCGCGACCGAGCGGGCGGACATCGTCGGGGTGACGGCGTCGAGTTCCGCCCGCGGGGCGGGTGCCGAGCTCGCCGCTGACGGCCGCAGGGTGACGGTCTGGCGTGCGCGCCGGGCCGGTGCATGGTCGTGGCGCGCACGCATCGCGCGCACAGCCAGCCTCGACCGCATGCGGGTGCTCTTCGCCCGCAGTGTCGATGACGTCGCGATCGCGGTTTCGATGGACGGCCGGCGCTTTCGCCACGTGCGCACCGTCGACCTTCGCCGGGGCACGTGGCGCACTGTCGGCCTGAAGGGAAGGCGAGCCCGGTTCGTCCGAATCTCGGGTCGGACGACGCGCCGGCCCGGTGGGTACCTGGCGGAGGTCCAGATACGGCTCCGTGCCGCGCCCGCTCAGGCGCCGCTGCCCGCCGGTCTGCTGGGGGTCGGGGCGAAACCGTTCAGCTTGCCGCCGCCTCCGTCGGCGCCGCCTCCTGTCGACCTGCCCGCGCCCGCGCCCGCGCCCGCGCCC
>SXGQ01810165.1_pt1 | contig 15567 bp, 14 predicted proteins | sample 3178371 | NCBI WGS metagenome assembly SXGQ01 (sample SAMN11356859, study PRJNA531348) | freshwater metagenome | isolation source: freshwater sample F1-20 | place: China: Fuxian Lake, Yuxi | collected 2017-12-25
AAGGAAGTGTTTGCGGACGCTCGCCATCGAGCGTTGCGGCATCACTCGCAGGGCATCTTCGAGGCCGAGCGCGTGTTCGGTCGCACGATCACCAATAGCGACGGGCGCGTCGTGCCTGTCCGATACATTGGCGAGCAGCACGTTCGTGAGGACTGCGGCGGCAGGATTCCGACTGTCGAGGACTGGTTCCGCAATATCAAAATGGAAGCATGGATGAATCGAGGCTACAAAGTAGAGGAGGCTCAATCGTGAACATCATTCAAAACCCAGAGGCCCATTGGACAAAGGCGGCGCAGAACGCGCTTGTAGGACGCACCATCGTTGCGGCTCGATACCTAGGGAAAGACGAAGCCAATCGTTTGGGTTGGTACGCTCGCTCCGTCGTGTTCGAGTTGGACAACGGGGTGCTCGTATGGCCCTCGATGGATGACGAGGGGAACGCGGCGGGTGCTTTGTTCACGACCGATCCCGATCACGACACGCTGCCTGTCTTCACGGAGTGACACATGATTAAGCTCATCAAGTTGTCCCCTCGGCGCAAGCTCTGGGGATGGGACTACAACAAAAACAGGGAGCTGCGTATGACGGGCAAAGAGTGGCATGAGTACGCGAGGCGCGATCAGTTCAAAACCGAGCGTGGCGGAGACGCTGCTTTTGGTGGAGGGATCGAAGTCTGGCTCGATGGTCTGAACATGAGGAAAAGCGAGTGAACGAACAAAAGAAGCGACCGCCCCTCGAAGGGGAGGTGAGTTTTTGGGAATGGGTAAAGATTGCCCTTTATCTGTGTTGGTTGGCATTGATCGCCCGAGATAAAAAGCGGTAATCGTTGCGTTTTAATTTGTCCGGGTGCATGATTCACAGGTCGGGGAATATCCCCACTAGTTAGAAAGGAGAAAGCAAAGTGACACGCGATGAAAAGGTCGACTTTTTGGTTGACGAGTCCATGACTCGAATCCTCGAAGGGCAGGAAGATATGCTGCTCATGCATTATTTGCTCACAGGATTCGTTGGCTATAACAACATGACGGAAGAGGAGCTCGATGCGGAGATCGCCGAGCTCGAAGCTCTGCGAGAGGAGGAAAATCAATGAACACACTCACGCAAGCCTCGCAACAATGGGCGAGCCGCCCACCAGAGGAGCGATTCACTAGCCTTCCCGCCATGCGGGAAGCTCTCGAAGTCCTGCGCGCGAACTCTCGCGCGACAGTCGTCTCGTCTCGCCAGTTGTCTGCGGTGCCGACCGACGACAATCGCGGGCTGCTGATCGAGGGGCCGACTGGTCACGCTACGACGCCGACTAACTGGTCGTTTGGGCAGCTCGCGAATCTGTCCGGGGCTCCGGCTCACTATCTGCGGACGCTTCCGGCTCCTCTCGCTGCGGATTGTTTGAACTACGGGCTCAAGGTCGAGCGCGATGCGACCGATACGGGCGTTCTGCTCACTCGGCGCGACGGCGATCTGATCGAGCTGCGAGCGGCGACGGGTCCGCGCTACGGGCGCATCTGGAACGTCGATGTCGTTCGCGCTCTTGAGGATCGTTTCGGCGATGGCGTGTCGGGAGACTTTCGGGTTCCCGGCATTTTTGGAAAATCGCTCGATCAGGTGACAATCGGAAATACGACGCTATTTGCAGGCGATCGCGATATGTTTGTTTTCTTGGCTGATGAACAGAATCGAATCGAGCTGCCGAATCGGCGCGGCGGGAAAACGGGCGAGCTTGCTCGCGGGTTCTTTGTCACCAATTCCGAGACGGGCGCGGGTGCGCTCAAGGTTAAGACGTTTTTGTTTGACTACGTTTGCGCGAACCGGATCGTCTGGGGAGCCCATGAGCTCGAAGAAATCAGCATTCGACATACGGCAAGCGCCCCGGATCGGTTCGTCGAGGAGGCGGCTCCGGCTCTGCTCGAATACTCGCGAGCGAGTGCATCGAGCGTGTCGAGCGTTCTCAGGCTCGCGCAGTCCTCGAAGCTCTCGAAGGTCGACGAGTTCCTGTCGACGCGATTCGGTCCTCGGGTCGCGGATCGGATCAAGGCGATACACGCGCAGGAAGAAGGGCGACCCATTGAGACGGTATGGGATGCGGTAACGGGCGCGACTGCCTACGCGCGCTCGATACCGTGGACCGATTCGCGGGTCGAGTTCGAGGAGCTCGCCGGGGACATGCTCGATGTCGCGGTGATTTGATTCGCCCGGATGGTAATCGAGGCGAGCCGGGGGAGGCGATCTCCCGGCTCGTTTTCTTTTGGTGTTTGCATCCTGTTTTCGTTTTCGATTAATATCGGCGGCGGGGCATCCCGCCCCACAGAAAGTCAGAAAGGGGAAACAAGATGAACACGCTGGAAAGTCCGTTCTTTTTGCGTTCGGTTGCCGACCCAAGCTCTCGCGAATTACTCGCGCAGCGGGTTGCGGCGCGTATGGCGTACCACTCCGAAAACGGTAGTTTTCGGGCGTTTGGTTCATGGTGCGAATGGTTCGAGAGGCTCGCCAATGATCAAGGTGTTGAGGGGGTCTCGTCTTTCGTTGCTGCCGTCGACGCTCGCTCGCTTGCGCTCGATGTTTACTCGCCTCATGTGATCCTTCTCTCGCAGTCCGCAGTCGGGGTCCGCTCGCTCGTTCGACACTTGAACGCTGCGATTGGTCCCGATAAGGACTATATCCTCAACTGTATTCGGAACGAGCACGGTAGCGTCGACACTTGCGAGAGCTGCGGCGACTGGTTCGCGCTCGATGACATGGAAACAACGTACGACGATGGGTACGTCTGCGAGGGGTGTCGCGACGACCGCTATCGGTGGAGCGAGTTCCACGACCAGTGGATACACGAGGACAATGCGACCACGGCAATCGGTCGGCGCGGTCGCGAGATCGTGATCCATGAGGGCGACGAGGGATTTCACTATGACGAGGAGCGCGGGTGCCTAGTCTCGGATGAATACGAGCCGCCGGAACCTCCCTCGATCATTCGGCAGTATCACTCCTCGAAGTCGTACTTCGCGGCTCGCCCGGATGAATGGACGGCTCGACATGATCGCTTTTTGGGAGTCGAGCTTGAGGTCGAGTGTGGCTCTCGCGATCCGGGGGAAGTCGCGGACGCGATCCATCAGCGGGTCAACGGGGGCGAGTTTGGTCGCTCGATCTTCTTTGAGAACGACGGCTCGCTAACTAACGGGTTCGAGATGATCTCGCAGCCGATGTCGCTCCCGGCTCTCCGTGAGGTGTTCGGGTTCCTGCAATCCTCGGAGCTGCTCTCGGGCGTTCGCAGCCATCGCACGACAACGTGCGGCCTCCATGTCCACGTTGGACGCTCTGGGCTCTCGAACGTCACCATCGCTCGGGCGGTCACGTTCGTAAACGATCCGCAAAATGACAGTTTTGTAACTGCGCTCGCTCGCCGATACAACACGAGCTACTGCAAGGTCGCGGAAAAGGATATCGAGCTCGCGCATCTGCCGGGAGACCGATATGAGGCGATCAATCTCACGGCTCGGGCCACTATCGAGTTCAGAATCTTTCGGGGTTCGCTTAAATACGAGGCTGTCGTTGCAGCGGTCGAGTTCTGTCATGCGATCTTGGAGTTCTGCGCTCGACCAGAGACGAGCTCGACGGCTCTCAACGCTCGGGCGTTTCTGGCGTTCTGTGCATCGCAGCTCGAAGGGGAAACCCAGACGCTCCGGGCGTATGTCGATCAGCGTACGGCGGGAATCTTCCGACACTCGGAAGCCGCCTGAACCATCACCATTGAGGGATTTAAAAATGTGCCTACTAGTTCATCAGCCGAAAACGACTAAATTTTCAGACGACTTTCTCGCGGACGTTTTCTCATCCAACCGCGACGGGTTCGGGGTCATGTATGCGGAAGCGGGGCGACTCCAAGTCGCTCGATTCCTGCCGAAAACTGCGGACGAGTTCATCGCGGTCTATCGAGCTCACGCGGACGGTCGCGAGTGCATCTGGCACGCTCGGATGCAGACGCATGGCGTGATTGATCTCGGGAATTGTCACCCCTACTCGGTCACGCCTCGGGTCGCTCTCGCGCATAACGGGGTACTTGCGACGGGTAACTCTTGGGACAAGGATCGCTCGGACACTTGGCATTTCATCCGCAACGTCATCGAGCCAGTCGTTGCGTTCGACGAGGCGCGAGTCCTCGATCCCCTTTGGCAGTCGTTCATCGGCCAGCTGATCGGATCGTCTAATAAGTTCGGGATCATGACGGCGGCCGGCGAGGCGGTGATTATCAATCGCAGCTCGGGGGTCGAGTTCTCGGGGGCGTGGTTATCGAATACTTACGCATGGTCGGCTCACAAGTTCGGGATCAGCTCTCGCATCGGCTCGACTCGGGTCTGGGATTGGGAAGATGCATACGGCTACGGCTCGACGGTCGCATCGAGCTCGACTCGATCCGGGTCGAGCATCGGCAACGGCGACTCAATCTCGAAGGTCTATCGAGCGGCTCGGAATTGCTACATCCGGGGGACACTCGCTCAATGGGTCACGGATGCTCCGCAGAAGGCCGCGCAGCTCTTGAGTGAGATCGAGCAGGATCCGTCGGGCGCGACGGGCGAGATCGTCTGGGAGGATCCAGAGGTCGCGATCGAGTGGATCGCGGACTACTTCGATCGCGTCGACGGTCGCCCCTCGATGGATCGCGAGGATCGCTCGGACGATTGGCTCGCGGTAGCCGTCGACTAACTAGTTCCCCTCGAGGGCGGCTCCAGAGCTGCCGTCCTTCGAGCCGCCTTGGGCTACTGGGGCGGCTCTTTTTTTCGCCCCGGAGGGGTTCTCTGTTCGTTTCCTGCTCGCCTCATCGAGGCGGCCTCGATGTGGGGCGGTATCCGATTTTTCGAGGGTCGGATCGCCTCGGTCCGTGAGCTGCGGGATCGAGCCGGGATCGAGCACGCCTCGCCCCTCGATCTGCATAGCTGGCGCGTGGTCCGCGCCCCGTGTCCCCTAGATCTCTGCCCGTTGTATGTGATCCGTTCGCCCAGGTGCTCGCCCAGGTGCTCGCCCAGGTGCTCGCCCAGGTGCTCGCCCTGGTACTTGGTCCGCGCAGCTCGGGCCGTGGGTCGAGCTCGATGGTCCGGGTCGAGCTGGCACGCGAGCCGTGGTCCGGGTCGAGCTGGGTCGCGAGCTGCGGATCGAGCTCGATGGTCCGCGAGCCGTGGTTCGGGGATCGAGGACCGTGGTCCGTGGTCCGTGGTCCGCGAGCTGCGAGCCGGGGGTCGAGGGGCGGGGGTCGGGGTCCAAAAAACGCGCCGGTTTTGCAGAGGCCGCGGCCAAAGCTCGATTTCACACAGTGGATGTGTTGCAAAATAGTTTTAGTTCCACGTGAAACATCGCCGACCCCGTGGGAAGGAAAACCACCCCCTTTGATTAACTTGTCAACTCGTGCAAAAATTTGTGCAAATTTTTACGCAACGGACTTTTAATGAGCGCAGTTCCACAGGAAGTCGAGGCCGAGCGGTTGAAGCTGGAATACCGGCTCGCGCTGCTTGATACTCAAGAAAAGGCCCGTACTAACTTCATTGATTTCGTGCGGTACGTGTGGCCTGAAGCGTTAATCGGCGACCACCATCGGCGCATGGGCGTTGCATTTGATCGGATCGCGAGCGGCAAACTGAAGCGGCTAATCATCAACATGCCGCCCCGTCACACGAAATCCGAGTTTGCGTCGTACCTACTGCCGGCCTTCCTGATGGGGCGCAAACCGCGATTGCAGACGATCGAAGCCACGCACACCGCAGAACTTGCGGTGAAGTTTGGTCGTAAAGTCCGCGATCTAATGGCATCTGATCGTTATCGTGAGCTATTTCCGAAGATCGAGTTAAAGGCTGACAGCAAGGCTGCGGGCCGGTGGGACACGGACCAGGGTGGGAGTTACTTTGCTGTTGGCGTAGGCGGTGCGGTTACTGGACGCGGTGCGGATTTGCTGATCATCGATGACCCCCATTCCGAGCAAGACGCGCAGTCGGATCTGGCGTTGGAGAACGCCTGGGAGTGGTACCAGAGCGGTCCGCGAACCCGTCTCCAGCCAGGTGGAGCCATTGTCCTTGTCATGACCCGTTGGGGAACGAAGGATCTGACGGCGCGGTTGATCAAGGCGCAATCGAGCCACAACGCGGATAAGTGGGAGGTTATTGAGTTCCCAGCGGTACTGCCGTCCGGCAATCCGCTATGGCCGGAGTTCTGGTCGCTCGAGGAACTAGAGGGCGTGAAGTCTTCGCTTTCCGTGCAGAAATGGAACGCGATGTATCAGCAGCAGCCCACGAACGACGAGGGCGCCATCCTGAAGCGTGAGTGGTGGAAGATCTGGCCTGAGCCGCAGCCGCCGATTGTGAACTACATCATCCAGAGCTACGACACGGCGTATAGCAAGAAGGAGACTGCCGACTATAGCGTGATCACGACCTGGGGTGTGTTTTACCCAAACCAGGACTCGGGGCCGAATATTGTGTTGCTTGATGTCGTACGTGGGCGATGGGACTTTCCTGAACTAAAGCGAATCGCGAAGGACGAGTACAAGCGTTGGAACCCTGACAACGTGTTGATCGAGGCCAAGGCGACGGGTGTGACGTTGCAGCAGGAGCTTCGTCGCATGGGTATTCCTGTCACCATGTACACGCCCGGTGGCCGGCGATCGGGCACGGACAAGATCAGCCGCGCGAACGCGGTTGCGCCAATCTTCGAGGCGGGGATGGTCTGGGCCCCGGACACCGATTGGGCAGAGGAGCTTGTCGAGGAGTGCGCATCGTTCCCGAACGGCGACAACGACGACATGGTCGACTCGACCACGCAGGCTCTTATGCGATTCCGGCAAGGTAACTTTGTGTCTCTTGGAACGGACTACAAGGAGATGGGACTCGGTAAAGTTGTTGCCCCGGAATACTATTGACGATTAGAATGTCAAGGCATTTATCTCGTCCTCCTTCTTTCCGTTAGGGGCGGCTATGCCTAAGTCTAAAAAAGGGTCGAGTCGCGATCTGCTCGACAAGGTTAAGAAGATCTCTGCCGCGGGCCGTGGTGGGGACACCAAGCTTGCTCATCTGTCGCCCTTGGCGCAGAAGATCTTGAAGAGCGCGGGTGGCGCAGGAACGCGTAATCCCAAGACGGGGTTAAAGGAATTTAAGGCTGCTGCGGAGATGGGCCGACGCGCGATTGCTGAACTCGAAGAGGAGGGCGAGGCCCGACGTTCGCTTGCCGAGTTTGAGGCCGCGCAGATGCAGCCTCCGATTGAAGAGCCGGCGATGGAGAGGGCTGCCGTACAGCCGGAAGCCGAGCCTGTGATTGCTGCTCCCCCTCCGGTGGTTGAGCCGCCCCCGGCCGCTGCGCCGGGATCTGCTGCGGCGGACCTTCAGCAGATTACAAACCCGACCGCACCGCCCCCGGCTGCTGCGGCGCCTCCGCCTGCTGCTTCGGCCCCTGGTTCTGCGGCGGTGGACATGGCCGAGTTGGATCGGATTGCACAAGGCTTCCGTGACGCGGGCATGGGCAACACCGGGGTGGACGTCAGCGGGCTTGCCCCGGGGAGCCTGACGACGCCGACGGGTCAGGTGAACGCGCAGCTCTTTGATCCCAACTTGGACATGAGCGGCATTTCTAACGTGGACCCAAGCACGTTGTCGCCTGGCCAACAGGGAACACCTCCGCCTCCGGGATCCGCTGCGGCGGATCTTCAGCAGATTACAAACCCAGCGGCTCTTCCTACCGCGGCTCCTCCCGTGGAACAGCCGCCTCTGTTTGACGACGACATGACGCCGGCTCAACGCCGTGCTGCTGCACGACGAGACGAGGATCTCTTTCGTCCTCCGCAGACGACCCCAGGCCGAGACATGCCGTCTCAGCCTCCGCCGAGCCAGCCTCCGCCGAGCCAGCCTCCGCCGAGCCAGCCTCCGGTGACGCAGCCTCCACCGACGCAGCCTCCACCGACGCAGCCTCCGCCTCCTCCACCCCCGCCGCCGAGCCAGCCTCCGCCGACTCAACCTCCGCCGGCGCAGCCGCCTATTACCCAGCCGCCGGGACCGGTGACGCAGCCTCCTGTTACCCAACCGCCCGTTACCCAACCCCCGGTGACGCAGCCTCCTGTCACTCAGCCGCCGGTAGCTACTCCGCCTGGCCTAATCGACAGCCCGTTGCCGAAGCCGCCCGCGCAGCCTCCGGCTCAACCGCCGGGCACTGGGGGCATCAAGCCGTTGCCGCCGGGCACGCTGCCTCCGTCAGCCAAGCCTCCGGTTCCGCCGGACGTTATTCCGCCAGGCGCGGACCCTTCGATACGCACGGGGGACTTTATTGATCGCAACCTAAACGGCATTAACGATCGGGAGGAGCCTCCTGATGATGATGGTATGGCTCGTACGGGCGATTTTCAGGACCGCAACAAAAACGGCATTGACGACCGGGATGAAAAGCCTTCTCGCGGTGGCGGCGGATTTAACTTCGGTAATGTATTTGGCGAAGACACCGACATTGGCCGGTTGATTGGCCGTATTGGTCGCGGTGGCGGCGGTCGTGGCGGTGGTAAAAAACCGCCTCCGGGCGACGGAAAAATCCCCGAACTCCCGCCCACCGGCGGCGGGCTGCCCGCGCGACCGGAGCTGCCGCCTGTTGTTAGAACTCCGCAGCCCCCGGACGGTGACGCCGCGCCTCCTGTAGCCGGCCCTCCTGTGTACACCCCGCCGCCCCCGATCCGTATGCCGAGCACGCCGTTGCCGCCTCCGCTGCCGACGCCGATCGGTGCGGGCACGCCGACGCCGTACTTCAACCCGAACGCGGGGGGTTTGACTCCGGGCACCGTGCCTGCTGGACGGACTCCGTCGAGTCTGGCGACAAGCAATGTTCCGTTGCAGGCGCTTGCGCAGAACCCGAACCTTGGCCCAACAATGCTGGGTGGTGCTGAGAATGCCGGGTACTACACGGACCGCTTTGGCAACACGATCCTGTCTCCTGGCGCCGTGAAGCCTGGTGGACGTAAGACGGGCGGCCCGGCGAACGCAGACGAGTTGTTGAGGCTTATGCAAGAGATCGGCGGCGACAAGGCCAACAGCAAAGCGTTAAAACAATTTGCGTCTGCGCGGTCCATGTTGGATGAGCTGTCAAGCAAAGGCCCTCGCACTGAGCTGTCGTTTGATGAGACGCCAATCAGCCAGAGCGTGCGGCGCACGTCGCGTCGCCCAATCCGTGAAGAGACGGATCGCGGTAGCGCACGCGGCATGGCCATGGAGCTTGAAGAGGTCACCACGGCTAAAAGACCACGGACCAAGCGTCAGGCCGAGGAAGCGCGGCAGAAGATGGAGTTAATCCGTGAGACGCTCGGCATGCCGACGTTTTCGCAGGCGAGTCTTGCGCGCGAAGGCGAGTTGATGGCGAAGCGATTCGCCGAGGGCGGGGACGTTAAAAAAAAAGAAGATAGACTGTTAACTCCGTACGAGATCATGGAGCAGTTGGGCACTGGGCTGGCTACGGGAGTAGGTAGGCGGATCGAGGGCACTGCTGCGATGGTCCAAGATCCAGCAGGCGCTTTCCAAGCGTTACGAGATCAGCTTGATAAGGTAATTAAGGACCCAGAAAACATCCCCGGATGGGTCAAGGATTTCGTTGTTGAGAAACTTCAGCGCGCATCTTCCGGGCCGCAAGGCGCGGGAGAGGTGCTTGCAGAGTTTTTACGGTTGCCTGGAAAGGACGTTCCGAAACGGGACATCTTCATAGGTGAGAAGTCCCCGTCGTTTGATCAGGAAGCCAAGACCATGGCAAAGGCGCTTGAGGAGCGTGGGGCGCCTAAAGATGAGATTATTGATATCACTAAAACCTTCCGAAGTGCAGATGGTAGTTGGAAACAAGAAGCCTCGGATGATCTGCTCTCGTTTGATTTAGAGGGGTTTTCTAAGGCACCACGTTTGACCGAACCAAGGCCCTTCAAGGAACGATTCGAGGATGCGCTCCGTTCGTTAAGTCCTGAAAGTCGTAGGATGTATGGCCCGGAACGAACAAAGTATGCTTTCGGGCAGTTGACTTCTCCAACCCAGAAGCCGATCCGCTATGAGATGTCCGACTTCATTAGTCACCCTGTGCTGGAAAAGGCATATCCGGGCATTACGCAAGGGCTATTGGAACGGACAGCTCCTGACGCAGGCTATCTTGGAAGTGCTAGTGGGAAAGGGTTGATTGAACTCAACACAGCTATCCGTGAAAAAATGAAAAACCCAAAGGAGTTTGATCCCAGGGCGACTTTAGTGCACGAGTTTCAACATCTTGTTCAGCAGCGGGAAGGTTCAGCGCCAGGTGGATCTTCTGAAATTTGGGAGACAGAGCTACCACGAAGCTTGTTTGATGTTGTGTTCAGGTATCCGCGTTACGGGTACATGCCGCCGGACTTTATTGGAGATGTGTATCGAAAAGCACATTCCGATCGGTTTGACAAAAACCTACCCAAGGAGGAGCGAAAGAAGGCTGCTGCTCTTTTAAAGGAACTAGAAACCACGTATTCGCCAAACAATCTGTATAGAGCTTTGATGGGCGAGGCGGAGGCACGTGCCGCACAGGCGCGCACTTACCTAACACCTGAAGAACGTGCGGCGCGTTCGCCACTAAAAGACTACGACGTTGACTTTGAGAAGCAATTGGATCTAAGGGAACCCGGAGCTTATCCCTCGTTTTATTACTCAGGACGCAATCCATTCGCGATGGACAAGAGTAAAAAGTAGCCTTTCATTACGAAACGTACTAGGATTACAACATGCCAATTGACAAAGCTATTAACCAAGCCCCGGACGCCAGCATCCTGGTGATTGCCGAGGAAGCGCCTGAGATGCCGGACGTCGAGATCGTCCTGGACGAGGAAGGCGGGGCGGTGATTGAGATTGGCGAGCAAGAAGCCGAGGAGGTTGACTTTTACTCCAATCTTGCGGAAGTCGTGGACCCCGATGAGTTAGGCCGGATCGCGCTTGATGTCTCGGCGATGTTCGAGGCGGACAAGGGGTCGCGATCGGACTGGGAGCAGATGTACGCCAAGGGGCTCGATCTGCTAGGGCTTCGCATTGAAGAGCGCACAAAGCCATTTCGTGGCGCGTCGGGCGCGAGCCATCCGATGCTGCAAGAGGCCATTATTCAGTTTCAGGCTCAGGCTTTTAAGGAGCTAATGCCGGCCAGTGGCCCGGTTCGCACGCAAGTGCTGGGCAAGGAGACCGTCGATAAGTTCCAGCAGGCCTCGCGCGTGCAGGACTTCATGAATTATCAGATTACGACGGTGATGGAAGAGTACACCCCGGAGTTTGATCAGCTCCTGTACTACACCGGATACGGTGGGTCGACCTTCAAGAAGGTCTATTACGACTACCAACTCGGCCGAATGGTCTCGAAGTTGTGCTTGGCGGACGATGTTTACATCCCGTACAACGGTTCGAGCGTCGTTTCGCAGTGTTCGCGGCTGACTCATCGCATTGCGATGGACTCGAACGAGTTTAAAAAGCGTGTTTTGGCTGGCGAATACCTGGATATTGCGGTAGACCTTGAGCCGACGCCCTCGGATCCTAGTCAAATTCAGGCTGCGATTGACAAGGTTGTTGGTTTGCAGCCTACGGACCAGGCTGGAGAGGTCTTTTTGCTTGAAATGTTGGTCGATTTGGACCTTCCGGGCTTTGAGGATGTTGACAAGACGGGCAGTCCGACGGGAATTAAGCTTCCCTATGTTGTGACGCTTGCTGAGGACACGTTAAAAGTCATCGGAATTCGCCGAAACTGGCGTGAGGACGACGAGAAGAACCGTCGTCGCAACTATTTCGTGCATTACGTGCTCATTGAAGGCCCTGGGGCGTACGGTTTAGGCTTTGTGCACCTTATTGGCGGCCTTTCCAAGGCGGCATCGAGCGCGTTGCGTCAATTGATTGATGCAGGAACGCTTGCAAACCTGCCTGCGGGCTTTAAAGCCCGTGGTGCGCGGATCGCGGACGACTCAGATCCGATCCAGCCGGGCGAATGGCGGGACATTGACGCCGGTGGCGCGGAACTTTCGGCCTCACTCCTGCCGCTTCCGTACAAGGAGCCGAGTCAGGTGTTGTTTGCGCTGCTCGGATTCCTCGTGGACGCGGGCAAGCGGCTTTCGAGCACGGCCGACATGCAAGTGGGCGACGGTAATCAGTACGCCCAGGTTGGCACGACGCTCGCGCTGCTGGAACGTGGCTCGATGGTTATGTCCTCGATCCACAAGCGACTGCATTACGCGCAGACGCTGGAGTTTCGGCTGCTTTTTGAGGGCTTTGGGCAGTATTTGCCGGATGAGTATCCCTACGATGTGCCTGGCGCAAGCCGTAGAATCAAGCGTGCGGACTTCAGCAACATGGTGTCGGTGCAGCCGGTTGCGGATCCGAACATCTTCAGCACCGCACAGCGCATTCAGCTTGCTCAGATGCAGTTGCAGATGGCGCAAGCGGCGCCGAACATGCACAACATGTACGAGGCGTACTATCGCGTCTATGCCTCGCTCAACGTGCGTGACATTGATGGCATCTTGATCCCGCAGAACAATCAAATGCCGCGCGATCCGGCGACGGAAAACTCGTCGGTGTTAAACGGCATGAAGCTTAAGGCGTTCGCGGGCCAGCAGCACGATGCGCACATTGTCGCGCACTTGATTATGGGTCTCTCGCCGATTCTTCAGAGCACTCCCTTGGCTGCGGTCGAGCTACAGCAGCATCTGTTTGAGCACATCAAGATTAAGGCCGAGGAAGATGTCGAGGCCGAGCTCTTTAAGTTGTACGGCACGGACCCGGATCGCATGGTCTCGGCCCTCCAGAAGGAAGGCATGGTGGCGATCAAGGTCGCAACCTACCTCCAAGAGACGAAGAACATGCAGGGCCAGCTCTCTGGTGAGGCGGCTGCTGGTGGCGGAGAAGACCCGTTAGTCGCGCTCAAGAAGCAGGAGCTCGATCAGCGTGCTGCGGCGGACAAAGCCAAGATGCAGTTGGATCAGGCGAAGTTGCAGTTGGAGATGCAGAAGATGCAACAAGCGCTACAGATTGATCAGGCGAAGCTACAGCTACAAGCAGCAAAAGGAGGAAGAAATGCCGCTTAAAAAAGGATCGGGCCAGAAGACGATTAGCCGCAACATCGGCGAGCTCGTTGGGGCTTACAGAGAGAAGGGCCGTATCGGCACCAGCAAGCCAAAGAGCAAGACCGCAGCAGTGAAGCAGGCCGCGGCGATTGCGTACGCCAAGGCGGGCAAGTCGCGCAAGATGGGCACCGGTGGCGATGTGCGCACGGTCAAGAAAAAGGACGGAAATCGGCCCGTTAAGATATACTGAGATCGATAAGCGCTTCTGGCGGTGCGCAAAACCGCCTGCTTTTCATGGAAACCTACCATGCTTGAATTTGCAGAAGCAGTGCTTTTAGAAATCAGAAAGCTCAGGCAGAGCTCTGAGGAAATCGTCCTTAACGGCACCATTGTAGACATGGAGCGATATCGTTTCATGATGGGTCGCATTGAAGGATTGAAGCTTGTAGAGGAATCCGTGAGAGCGCTTTTGAAGTCCCGCACGGATAACGACGGCTTTTTAATCTAACAGGAGACTCATGAAACTCGCATCGCAAGAACCGACCGCCCTGGAGAAGAAGTGGGCGGAAGAGGCAACAAACAAGGTGTCGACCCTAGAGGACGCATACACCACCGAAGGATTGAAGCCTGAAAAGCTCGATCAGTCGGTGTTGGACCGTATTCCAACACCTACCGGGTGGCGTATCGCGATCCTTCCCTACCGCGGAGCAGAGAAGACCAAGGGCGGTATTGCCCTGGCCGAGGAAACTCAGCGCAAACAGCAAGTCTCAACCGTATGCGGTTACGTGCTCAAGGTGGGCCCGGTCGCGTACGCGGACGAGAGCAAGTTTGCGACCGGTCCGTGGTGCAAGGTGGGCGATTGGATCATTTTCGGCCGTTATGCCGGAGCCCGCATCCCAATTGACGGGGGCGAGATTCGGTTAATTAACGACGATGAGGTTCTCGGCATTGTGGCCGATCCTGAAGACGTTCTGCACATGTGGTAAGGAGCATTTATGTCTACTGAACAGTTAGAATTTAGCGTAGGAGAGGGAGAACAGCCGGCAACGGTTCAGATTCCCGAGTCTGAGGACGCCGTTTCATCCGTTGAATCTCAAAAAACGGAGTCCAATCGCGGGGAGCTTGACGAGTACAGCGACAACGTCAAGAAGCGAATTAACAAGCTGACGGCGCGACTGCGGGAGACGCAGCGTCGTGAGCAAGAAGCGCTGACCTATGCCCGTCAAGTCCAGGCGCATGCCCAAGAGATCGAGCAGCGGTATGTCAAGACCGATGCCGAGCGTCTGGTAGAGGCTAAAAACCGAGTAGATACGCAGGCTGTGGCGCTCAAGCAGATTATCCGCAAGGCCCGTGAGGAGGGCGACGTGGATACCGAGACTGAGGCCCAGCAGCGTCTATCCGCTTTGACCCTAGAGAACTCGCAGATCCAGGCGGCTAATGCCCAGCGCGAGGCTTACGTTCAACAGCAGCAGTGGGCGGCCCAACAGGCGGCCTATCAGGCCCAGCAGCAGCCGGTTCAACAGCAGACTCAGCAGATTGATCCGCGGGTTGAGGACTGGGCGGAAAAGAACAAGTGGTATGGCCGAGATACCGTAATGACCCACGCCGCGTGGGGTATCCATCGCCAGCTCATTCAATCAGAGGGGTTTGACCCCAGTTCGGATGAGTATTATGATGAGCTTGACAAACGCATTCGTCAGGCGTTTCCGCAAAAATTTGAGGAAACGGCGGGCGGCGCGTACAACAGGAGCCGTAACGTGCAAACGGTCGCCCCTGCCTCTCGCTCTAGCGGGATAAACAACACAGCACGCCGCACTGTCAGGTTGACCCCAAGTCAAGTGGCAATTGCTAAAAAGCTGGGCGTTCCCCTTGAGGAATATGCTAAGTACGTGAAGGAGTAAGACCATGTCAGACGTCAAAATGCCGATTATTAACCGCGCTTCTCGCGAGACCGATACTCGTACGAAGACCGCGCGACGTCGTCCGTGGGCACCCCCTTCACGACTGGATGCGCCTCCGGCTCCTATGGGATACAAGCATCGCTGGATTCGGGCTTCGGCAGGCGGGGTTGAAGACCGCTCGAACATCGCAGGACGTCTCCGTGAGGGGTACGAACTGGTTCGTGCGGACGAATACCCTGACTTCCCAGCTTCAGTAGCAGACGATGGCCGACATGCTGGTGTAATCAGCGTGGGAGGTCTTCTTCTGGCGCGTATTCCCGAAGAGAGCATCGAAGAGCGAAGTTCATATTACGCAAGTAGGGCAAGCGACCAAATGCAGGCTGCGGACAACGAGCTTCTTAAGAGCAATGCTCACTCGAGCATGGTCATTGAACGCCCGGCCCGCAGATCTCGCGTTTCATTCGGCGGTTCCAAAAACGGAATCAGTGAATAACTTTTTCAGAGGATTAATCAAATGGCAAATGTAGACAAAGCCTTTGGTTTCCGTCCTCTCGGCAATTTGTCTGCGACTGGATCCCAGAAGCAGTACGGTTACGAGATTGCGGATAACCAGTCAGGTGCGAT
>SXGQ01567992.1_pt1 | contig 15564 bp, 15 predicted proteins | sample 3178371 | NCBI WGS metagenome assembly SXGQ01 (sample SAMN11356859, study PRJNA531348) | freshwater metagenome | isolation source: freshwater sample F1-20 | place: China: Fuxian Lake, Yuxi | collected 2017-12-25
GAGGGGGTAGTGACGAAAGTCGTGAGAGTTCGAGTCTCTCCGACGGCACCAAATTATGAAGATCATGAAGTTTTTTTAAGGAATCGTTGTGCTGGAAAATTATTTTCCAATTTTATTGTTCATTTGTGTAGGACTTGCGGTTGGTGCAGGGCCTCTTCTCATCGGTAGCATTCTCTCTACTAATAAACCTGATAGTGAAAAAAACTCTCCATACGAATGTGGTTTCGAAGCCTTTGAAGATGCACGTATGAAATTCGATGTACGATATTATCTTGTTGCCATTCTTTTTATTTTATTTGATCTTGAAATTACTTTTCTTTTCCCCTGGGCCGTTGTGATTCAGAAAATCGGCATCTTTGGATTTTTAGCCATGATGATTTTCTTAGCCATTTTAGTTGTTGGTTTTATTTATGAATGGAAGAAAGGAGCCCTTGATTGGGAGTAAATAATGAGCATTGAAGGCATTATGGATAAAGGTTTTGTTACTACAAATCTAGATACCCTTATTAACTATACAAGAACAGGCTCTCTATGGCCTATGACTTTTGGCCTTGCATGTTGCGCAGTTGAGATGATGCATGCTGGGGCAGCTCGATATGATCTAGATCGATTTGGTATTGTATTTAGGCCAAGCCCAAGGCAATCAGACGTTATGATCGTGGCGGGAACATTAGTTAATAAAATGGCACCCGCTTTAAGGAAAGTTTACGATCAAATGGCAGAGCCACGCTGGGTAATTTCGATGGGATCTTGCGCAAATGGGGGAGGTTACTATCATTATTCTTATTCAGTTGTTCGTGGTTGTGATCGTATTGTGCCAGTGGATGTCTATGTGCCTGGTTGTCCACCAACAGCTGAAGCTCTCATGTTCGGGATTATTCAGCTTCAAAATAAAATCAAACGGACCAATACAATTGCGCGTTAATCTATGAGCTCAGTCGAAACATTAAGTAAAGAAATAAAATCAATTTTTGGTAAAGAAGTAAGACACTTATCCATAAAGCATAATGAAGTCACAATCGAAGTAAAAATCAATGATCTCTTATCTACTTTAAATACTTTAAAAAAACATAAAGCCCTTCAATTTAAACAATTGATTGATCTTTGCGGTGTTGACTATAAAGAGTATGGTGAAGTTACTTGGACAAAACCACGCTTTGCAGTGGTTTATCATTTCTTATCGATTGAACTTAATCATCGTATTCGTGTAAGAACTTTTTCAAAAGAAGAAAATTTTCCGTTATTTCCATCGGTGGTTGATTTATGGCCAGCTGCAAACTGGTACGAGCGTGAGGCTTTTGATTTATTTGGATTTATGTTTACCGACCACCCTGATTTAAGACGCATCCTTACAGATTATGGATTTGTTGGCCATCCATTCCGTAAAGATTTCCCAATGATTGGTAAAGTTGAAATGCGTTATGACGATTTACAAAAACGTGTCATTTACCAACCAGTTTCAATTGAAGAAAGAAATAATGTACCTCGCATTATTCGTGAAGAGGGTTTTCACAATGGCTGAGATTAGAAACTACACCATGAATTTTGGCCCTCAACACCCTGCAGCTCATGGCGTGTTGCGTTTAGTATTAGAGCTTGATGGAGAAGTGATTCAACGAGCAGATCCTCACATTGGACTTCTTCATCGAGCTACAGAAAAGTTAGCTGAGAATAGAACTTACCTCCAAACTATTCCTTATATGGATCGTTTAGATTATGTATCTATGATGGCAAATGAACATGCTTATGTATTAGCTATTGAAAAATTATTGAATATAGAGGTTCCGCTTCGTGCTCAATATATTCGAGTAATGTTCGACGAAATTACGCGTATCTTAAATCATTTATTATGGTTAGGCGCGCACGCACTTGATGTTGGTGCTATGACTGTTTTTTTATATGCATTTCGTGAAAGAGAAGATCTCTTTGACTGTTATGAAGCAGCCTCGGGTGCCAGAATGCATGCAGCCTATTATCGCCCTGGCGGGGTATATCGTGACCTCCCTAATCAAATGCCTCAGTATGAATCCACTTTAAAAAATAAAAAAGAATTAGATGGGTTAAATCAAAATCGAAGTGGTTCACTGCTAGATTTCATTGAAGATTTTTCAAACCGTTTTCCGAAGTATGTAGACGAATATGAAACATTATTAACAGATAACCGTATTTGGAAGCAGCGCACAGTCGGCATTGGTGTTGTTGTCGCTGATCGTGCAATAGCGCTTGGTATGACAGGCCCTATGTTGAGAGGCTCAGGCATTTCATGGGATTTAAGAAAAAAACAACCTTATGAGGTTTACGATCAAATTGATTTCGATATTCCTGTAGGTGTTAATGGTGATTGCTATGATCGATACCTTGTTCGAATTGAGGAATTTAGACAATCTAATCGGATTATTAAACAATGTGTGGATTGGTTGAAAAAAAATCCAGGCCCCGTAATCAGTCAAGATCATAAAGTAGCACCACCCCGTCGGGCTGCCATGAAAGAAGATATGGAAGCTATGATCCATCACTTTAAATTATTTACTGAAGGCTTCCATATTCCTGCAAGTGAAGCTTATGCAGCAGTTGAACACCCCAAAGGTGAGTTTGGTATCTATTTAATTTCTGATGGGGCAAATAAACCTTATCGTTTAAAAATACGTTCTCCAGGTTTTCCTCATTTAGCAGCTTTAGATGAAATGACGCGAGGTCATATGATCTCTGACTTGGTTGCCATTATTGGCACCCAAGATATCGTATTTGGTGAGATTGATCGGTAAAAAATGATTCATGCTGATGATATTAAATTAATTGATAAAGAATTAAAAAAATTTCCGGATAACCAAAAACAATCTGCAGTTATTTCTGCATTGCGTATTGTTCAGACGAGACATGGTTGGCTATCCTACGAACATATTTCTGATGTTGCGCATTATCTCGGTATGCCAGAAATTGCAGTGATGGAAGTTGCAACCTTCTATAACATGTTTAATTTAGAGCCGAAAGGGAAATATCAAATTACGGTATGTACAAATATTTCATGCATGTTAAGAAATTCAGATGAAATTGTTCATTATTTAGAAACGAAGTTAGGTATTAGTTTTGGAGAAGTGACTGAAGATAAAAAATTCTCACTTAAAGAGGGAGAGTGCATGGGGGCTTGTAGTGGCGCCCCTTTATTTTTAGTTAATAACCACTCCATGTATGAAAATCTAACCACCAATAAAATTGACGAAATTCTTGCGAGTCTCAAATAAATGGAAAAGCAAATAGATATTATTAAGCCACAAAAAATTTTCCCTAATCAGGATTTGATTTGTTTAAGAACTATGGTTCATGATGACCCAGGTTCCATTAGTACTTATTTAAAAATAGGTGGGTATGAACAACTTAAAAAGATTCTTAAAAAGAAAATAAAGCCCGATAAAATTTTAGCAGAAATAAAAACTTCAGGATTAAGAGGTCGAGGTGGAGCAGGATTTCCAACAGCTATTAAATGGACTTTCATGTCGCGTGATTATGATGGTATGAAATATCTTGTATGTAATTCAGACGAAGGTGAACCTGGCACATTTAAAGATCGAGATATTCTTAGATATAACCCTCATCAGCTCATTGAGGGTATGTTCATAGCTGCCTATGTCATGGGTGCGCGCATCGGCTATAACTATATTCACGGTGAAATATGGCGTGAATATGAAATTTTTGAAAAGGCACTTGATGAAGCAAGAGCTCATGGATTTTTAGGCGAAGATATTTTAGGGTCAGGTTTTAGTTTTGATTTGTATGCTATGCATGGTTATGGCGCCTATATATGTGGGGAAGAAACAGCGCTTATAGAATCAATTGAAGGGAAAAAAGGGCAGCCTCGTTATAAGCCGCCATTCCCAGCAACGTATGGTATTTATGGCAAACCTACAAATGTAAATAATACAGAAACCTTTGCATCTGTGCCATGGATTCTAGAACATGGAGGTCAGGCCTTCCAAGATTTGGGTGTAGAAAACTCAGGCGGTGTTAAATTATTTTCTGTGTCAGGCCATGTTGAAAAACCAGGAAATTATGAAATCAAAATGGGTACATCCTTTAGTGAATTATTAAACATGGCGGGTGGTATTTGGTATCAAAGAAAATTAAAAGCAGTTATTCCCGGTGGTCCATCCACAGCGGTTGTGCCAGCAGCACTTATTGAAAATGCCACAATGGATTATGATGGATTAAAAAAAATTGGTTCGAGCTTAGGGGCTGGTTCAGTAATTATAATGGATGACTCCACGTGCATGGTAAGTACTTTAAAACGTCTTTCCTATTTCTTTTATGAAGAATCTTGTGGTCAATGCACGCCTTGTCGTGAAGGTACTGGCTGGGTTTATCGTGTAATCAAAAGAATTGTGGATGGCAAAGGTTCGATGGATGATCTCGATCTTTTAACGGACGTAAGTAAAAAGATATCTGGCAGAACAATATGTGCTTTGGGTGATGCAGCCGCAATCCCTGTATTAAGTTTTATTAAACATTTTAGACCTGAGTTTGAATATTTTATTCAGCATGGTCATTCAATGGTTAATGCTAAATGACAATTACAATTGAAATTGATGGTAAGAAAATAGAAGTAGAAAAAAATACGACTATTATTGCTGCTGCCGATAAAGCAGGTATTCCAATTCCTCGGTTTTGTTATCATAAAAAATTATCAATTGCTGCAAATTGTCGCATGTGTTTAGTTGACATAGAAAAATTTAATAAACCATTGCCTGCATGCGCTACTCAAGTTGCAGAAGGTATGAAAGTTTCAACAAAATCTAAAATGGCTGTGGAAGCTCAGCAAAGTGTCATGGAATTTTTACTTATCAATCATCCTCTAGATTGCCCGATTTGTGATCAAGGTGGTGAGTGTGAACTTCAAGATACAGCTGTTGCTTTTGGCAGTGGTCAAACACGTTATAAAGAAGAAAAACGAGTGGTATTTAATAAAAATATAGGCCCACTTATTTCAACAGATATGACCAGATGTATTCAATGTACGAGATGTGTAAGATTCTTGCAAGAAGTTGGTGGCATGATGGAGCTTGGTATGGTCGGTCGGGGTGAGCATTCAGAAATTACAGCTTATGTTGACCGCTCCATTCAGTCCGAACTTTCGGGCAACATTATTGATTTGTGTCCTGTAGGCGCCCTTACAAGTAAACCGTTCAGATATAAAGCGCGGACATGGGAGCTTATTAGAAGACCCACATTAGGGCATCATGACAGTTTAGGCTCACCCCTTGAGGCGCATATTAAACAAAACAAAGTAATTAGAATACTTCCTCGTGAAGATGAATCAATTAATGAATGCTGGATTTCTGATCGTGACCGTTTTTCATATGAAGGTTTAAATAGCGAAGATCGTTTGCAAGTCCCCATGATTAAAGAACAGGGCCAATGGAAAGAAACAGATTGGGAAACTGCTTTAGCATTTGCCGCTGAGAAAATAAAATATATTTTAGATCATCATGGCCCTAAAGAATTAGGCACTTTAATATCACCTCAAAGCTCAATTGAAGAAGGCATATTAGCTAAGAAAATAAGCAATACGCTGAAATCCCCTCATATTGATCATCGTATACGTCAATCTGATTTTTCCATAGAACATCAGGGCTCACCCTGGTTGGGAAGTCACATTGATGAGATTGGACACTTCAACCAGTATTTTTTAATTGGCAGTAACATTAGAAATGAACAACCGCTTTTAGCTTCAAGAATTCGTAAGTCTGTTAATCAAGGCGCAAATCTTTTTTTAGTAAATTCAATAGATACAGACCCTCTCATGACTGTGTCTGAGAAAATGATCCAAGCTTCTCACAAACTTCCTCATGCGCTTGCAAAAATTTTAAAATCAATGACAGAGCTGAAGGGAGTGGTAAGAAAGGATACTAAATTTATAAAAGCAGATATTGAAAAAATTAAAACAGACAAAGCAAGCGATGTCATAGCTCAATATTTGATGAAAGATGTTTTAGCAGGTAAAAAAAATAATACATTTTTGTTGTTAGGCCAATTAGCTCAAGAACATCCAGACTATTCGACTATCTATAAACTTACTTTTGAAATTTCTAAACTATCTCAGGCAACTTTTTCAGTCCTTCCTATCTATGCGAATAGTTTAGGACTTCATGCTCTTAATGTCCTCCCTGAACAAGATGGTTTAAATGCATACACGATGTTAGAGAAGCAATTAAAGGCTTATGTTTTATTAAATATTGAACCTCAATTAGATGTATCAAATGCACAGTTGATGCAAAATGCAATTATTTCTGCAGATTTTACTGTGGCATTAAGTACTTATAATTCTAAATATCTTAAAAATGCAGATGTACTTTTACCTATCTCACCATTTACAGAATCATCGGGTACGATTGTTAATATGGAAGGTCGACTCCAAAGCTACACAGCCGTCACTCAATCTTTAGGTCAATCAAGACCGGCCTGGAAAGTTTTAAGAGTTTTGGCTAATCATCTTGGCTTAAAAGACTTCGATTATGAATCTAGTTTGGATGTCAAAGAAGAATATATTAAATCTAAAAATCAATTTATCTCAAAAAAACTTTCTAATGTAATTTATATTACAAATGACTACAAAATACGTATTACTAAACCTAAACAATTCTCACGTATCGGTGAAATACATCAATATCTTATGGATCCCATCGTAAGAAGAGCTCCATCTCTTCAAACAGCGATTCAAAAAACAAAAGCGTTTGCAAAATTAAATCCAGTAGAGATGAAAACATTAAGCCTTAAAACGAATGACAAAATTAAAGTCATGCAAGGTACTCAATCAACAACTCTTTTAGTTATTGAAGATATAAGCATTCCAGAAGGGTCCATTTATATTCCAAGTGGTATTGATGAAACCGCAAATCTTGCTGATATTTTTGGAGATATTACTGTAAAAAAAATAATTTCTAGAGACATGCCATAGGATGGATACTTTGATGATATCTTTATTTGGATCCTGGGGATCAGATATTGCCAAAACCGTATGGATACTTTTAAAAATTACAGCGGTCATTTTGCCCTTGATGATATCAGTAGCTTACCTCACTTATTTTGAAAGAAAAGTTATTGGATACATGCAGGTTCGTATCGGACCTAATCGTGTGGGCTATTTTGGATTACTTCAACCTATTGCTGACGCATTAAAGCTTTTATTTAAGGAGATTATTCTTCCTACAGCATCAAATAAAGTTTTATTTTTTCTAGCACCTATTTTGGCAATTGCCCCAGCTTTTGCAGCGTGGGCTGTAATTCCATTTGATCTTAATTTAGTGATTGCAGATATTGATGCAAGTCTTTTATATATTTTAGCTATGACCTCTATTGCAGTCTATGGAGTAATTATTGCTGGGTGGGCTTCAAATTCTAAATATGCTTTTTTAGGAAGCCTTCGCTCGGCAGCTCAGATTGTGTCTTATGAAATTGCAATGGGATTTACTTTGGTAGGGGTTTTAATGTGCGCCAATAGTTTAAATTTAGGAAAGATTGTTATGGGGCAAGATGGCGGATTCTGGCATTGGTATATCTGGCCTTTATTTCCTTTATTTATTATTTATTTTATCAGCGCTGTTGCAGAAACAAATCGAGCTCCTTTTGATGTGGCTGAAGGGGAGTCTGAAATTGTCGCTGGATTCCATGTGGAATATTCAGGAATGGGTTTTGCAATATTTTTCTTAGCCGAATACGCAAATATGATTTTAGTATCTATGCTTGCAGCTTTAATGTTTTTGGGTGGTTGGTTATCTCCCATTCCGTTTATTCCTGATAGTTTTTTATGGCTTTTGATCAAAGTTATATTTTTACTATTTTGTTTTTTATGGTTTAGAGCAACATTTCCTCGTTATCGATATGATCAAATTATGCGATTAGGTTGGAAAATTTTTATTCCAATTACTATTGCTTGGATTATATTTGTTGGGGGTATGATGCAAACCTCATGGGGATACCTATTTCATTAAATGATAAAAAAAATTAAAGAATTCTTATTAAGTTTAATGCTAATCGAACTTTTGAAAGGAATGCTCCTTACTGGCCGCTATTTCTTTGCAAGAAAGATTACTGTGCAATACCCGGAAGAAAGGACCCCCCAATCCAATCGCTTTAGAGGACTTCTTGCACTTCGTCGATATGCCAATGGTGAAGAACGATGTATTGCCTGTAAATTATGTGAGGCAGTATGCCCTGCTATGGCGATTACAATTGAATCTGAAGAGCGTGAAGATAACACAAGACGTACGACACGTTTTGACATTGACCTTACTAAATGTATTTTTTGTGGTTTTTGCGAAGAATCTTGCCCAGTAGATTCTATTGTTGAAACAAGAGTTTTTGATTATCACGGTGAATCTCGAGGTGATTTGCTTTATACAAAAGAAATGTTGCTTGCTGTAGGCAATAAATATGAAAAGCAAATTGCAGCAGATCGAGCTCAAGATGAGAGGTTTCGATAAACCATGATTGAATTTAAAGATTTTATATTTTATTTTCTCTCTTTTGTTCTTATAGCTTCAGGATTAAGTGTGATTACTTCGAGAAATCCTGTGACTGCAGCACTCTCTTTAGTCTTAGCTTTTTTTAATGCTGCAGGCATTTGGATTCTTCTTCAGGCTGAATTTTTAGCGATTGCATTAGTACTTGTATATGTAGGTGCTGTGATGGTGTTATTTTTATTCGTAGTCATGATGCTCGATATTAATTTTGATAAATTAAGAGAGGGCTTTTGGGATTATCTGCCCATGGCGGGATTTATTGGTGTTCTTATGATGGTTGAAATGGTCTTGGTATTTCAAACTAAAAAATTTAATTTATCTTCTTTTTCAGACCCCATTTCAAATATATCCAATACGGAAATGATAGGTAATACTTTGTATTCAAATTATGTACTTCCATTTGAGCTTGCTTCTGTCATATTACTCATTGCCATTGTATCAGCGATTGCTTTAACACTTCGCGATCGTAAAGACAGTAAAAAAATAAATTCTGCCGATCAGATCGCTGTTAAACGTGAAGATCGAGTGCGATTAGTACAAATGAAGTCAGAAGAAAAGTATATAAAACCTAAGGTGAAGAAAAAAACATGATTGGTTTATCGAATTACCTTATCCTCGCTGCAATTTTATTTACGATTAGCATGATAGGTATTTTCCTTAATCGAAAAAATATCATCATATTACTTATGTCAATTGAGCTTATGTTACTTGCAGTGAATATCAACTTTATTGCTTTTTCATATTATTTAAATGATATAGCTGGACAAATTTTTGTATTTTTTATCTTAACAGTCGCAGCTGCGGAATCTGCAATAGGCTTAGCTATTATCGTTCTAATTTTTAGAAATACTCGCTCCATTAATGTTGACGATTTAAATCAACTTAACGGATGATCACTTGAATTCTATCTATTTCTATCTAGCAGTTCCCTTACTCCCTCTTGTCGCGTCTATCTGCGTAGGTATTTTAGGCCAAAAATTAACAGATTTTTTTGCATCAAGTGTGACTATTTTATCTATCTTCATTGCATTTGTGCTGTCATGTATAACTCTTAATGAAACATTAAATGGTTTAGTTTTAAATCAGACAGTCTATCAATGGCTTCTTACAGGCCACTATCAATTTGAGATTGGATTTTTAATTGATAATTTAACAGCCATGATGATGGTGGTTGTGACTTTTATATCGCTTATGGTTCATATTTATACAGTGGGTTATATGAAAGGCGATCCAGGCTTTCGAAGATTCTTTAGTTATATTTCCTTATTCACCTTTTCAATGCTTATGTTAGTTATGAGTAATAATTTCTTGCAGCTCTTTTTTGGATGGGAAGCTGTAGGCCTTGTGTCTTATCTTCTTATTGGATTTTGGTTTGAGAGATCTACTGCAATCTATGCAAATCTAAAAGCTTTTCTAGTAAATCGTGTTGGGGATTTCGGTTTTATTTTAGGTATCGCTTTAATTCTGCATTGGATAGGTTCCCTTGATTATGTGACGGTTTTTAAAAGTTCAGACATTATAGTTGCGCATACAATGCAATTATTTGGCCAGCCAGTTCCTGTAATCACTGTAATCTGTATTCTCTTATTTATTGGGGCTATGGCTAAATCTGCTCAAGTCCCACTTCATGTATGGCTTCCAGATTCAATGGAAGGCCCAACACCTATATCAGCACTTATTCATGCTGCAACAATGGTGACTGCAGGGATTTTTATGGTTTCACGGATATCACCTTTATTTGAATTATCTAATACAGCACTTTCTTTCATCATAATTATTGGTGCGATTACTGCGTTGTTTATGGGTTTATTGGGCATTATTCAAAATGATATTAAGCGTGTCATTGCTTACTCAACACTTTCACAGTTAGGCTATATGACAGTAGCATTAGGTGCTTCAGCTTATTCAGTCGCCATGTTTCACTTGATGACACATGCATTCTTTAAAGCACTACTTTTCTTAGGGGCTGGTTCAGTCATTATAGGTATGCACCACGATCAGAATATCCAACATATGGGTAATTTAAAAAAATATATGCCTATAACTTGGATAACTTTCTTAATTGGCTCTCTAGCACTTATAGGCACACCATTTTTTTCAGGATTTTACTCAAAAGATAGTTTGATTGAAGCTGTAAAACTATCCCATATTCCAGGGAGTTATTTCGCTTACTTTGCTGTATTAGTGGGCGTATTTGTGACTGCCTTTTATTCATTTAGACTTTATTTTTTGGTGTTTCACGGTAAAGAGAAATGGCGTCTACAAAAATCTGCGCATCGCGATGCTTACCATCAGGGTTTAAATCCAAAAGATAATCCTCATGAAAGTCCTTTCAGTGTAACTTTACCTTTAGTGCTGCTCGCTATTCCCTCTGTGGTGATAGGTTATATGACAATTGAACCTATGTTATTTGGAAGCTTTTTTGCAAAAAGTATTTTCTTGGATATTAAAGCGCATTCAACGATGGAATATTTGACTCATCACTTCTACGAAATTTATCATGGACCACTCGGTATGGCATTGCATAGCATTTTGAGCTTGCCTTTCTTATTTGCATTAAGTGGTGTTGCTTTAGCTTATTATTGTTACCAAGTAAACTCAAATTTTCCTAAAGCTATTTTAAATCGGACACAAACTATTTATCGTATATTAGAAAATAAGTATGGATTTGATGCATTTAATGAAAAGTTTTTTGCGTTGGGTAGTCGCTTATTAGGTGAAAGATTCTGGCGAGTAGGCGATGAAAAAATTATTGATGGATGGCTTGTGAATGGAATAGCTAAATTTATTAGTAAGCTTGCAGAAAAAATACGTTTGATCCAATCAGGTTATATTTACCACTATACTTTTGCTATGGTGATAGGCATATTTTTATTTTTAACCTTTTTTATAAAAATATAAGTTGAATTTGACCCATATATTAAGTTATTCAATTTGGACGCCTATTTTTTTAGGGGGCCTTATACTTTTATTAAGTGGAAAAGTCAGTGATATCCAAGCAAAATGGCTTTCTCTTTCTAGTAGTATTATTTCTTTTTTAATTACCATTCGACTTTATACAGATTTTGATTTTTCTTTTGGACAGTTTCAGTTTCAAGAATTTTTTCATTGGATTCCCGCTTTTCATATCAACTACCATTTAGGTGTGGATGGGTTTGCTGTTCCTTTAATCCTATTAACTAGTTTCACTACAGTCATTATTATAATGGCTTCATGGCGATCTATAGAAGATCGTGTTGCACAATATATGGCAGCTTTCTTGATTATGTCAGGCCTAATGATTGGAGTATTCAGTGCTCTTGATGCCATGCTTTATTATATTTTTTGGGAGGCCACGCTTATTCCAATGTTCTTGGTGATTGGTATTTGGGGTGGGCCAAATCGAATTTATGCCACGATTAAATTCTTTTTATATACCGTCTTAGGTTCTTTATTAATGTTAGTTGCCTTTATTTATCTCTACTTACATACAAATTCATTTGAGGTTGTAAATTTTTATAATGCTGGCCTCGGACTCTATACTCAAATTTTAATCTTTTTAGCTTTATTCATGGCATTTGCAGTCAAAATTCCGATGTGGCCATTGCATACATGGTTACCTGATGCTCACGTCGAAGCCCCAACAGGTGGCTCAATAATCTTGGCAGCTGTAATGTTGAAATTAGGTGCATATAGTTTTATACGATTTGCGATACCAATTGCACCTGAAGCTGCAATTTATTTAAAAGGATTTATGGTGACCTTATCACTCATTGCTATTTTATATATTGCGCTAATTGCAATTGTTCAAAAAGATATGAAAAAATTGATTGCCTATTCTTCAATCTCACATATGGGATTTGTGACTTTAGGGCTATTTATGTTTAATTCAATTGGTATCGAGGGAGCATACGTTCAAATGATTTCTCACGGGTTTATTTCAGCAGCGATGTTTTTATCTGTAGGCATTTTATATGACAGATTACATACAAGACATATCGCAGATTATGGTGGTGTGATTCACGCAATGCCTACCTTTACAGCTTTTGCAGTATTTTTTGCTATGGCAAATTGTGGACTTCCAGGAACTTCAGGTTTCGTAGGTGAATTTCTGGTGATCATGAGTGCAATGCAAAATAATTTCTGGATTGCAGTGATTGCGTCAAGTTCACTTATCTTTGGAGCAGCTTATTCTTTATGGATGGTGAAGCGCGTATTTTATGGTGAAGCACGTAATCAAAAAATTCGAGCATTAAAAGATCTTTCTTGGCGTGAATTTTTTATTGTATCTATATTGGCACTCCTCATCATTTTAGTAGGTGTTTTTCCAAAGATTATTACAGATATGACAAATGCAACTACAGTTCAATTTTTAGAACACATTCACTTTATAAAACCCATAACATTATTACCGCTAGATGTATAAATGAATCAACTTATTCAATTTGATATTTCTTTAATCTTGCCAGAAATATTTGTACTTTCAATGGCAATGGCTGTCCTTATGACAGGTTTATTTATTAAACCATCATTACGTTGGATTATGTTTGCTTTATCTCAATTTACTCTGTTGGGAAGTGCTTATTTAACTTACCAACATTTTAATCATGAAACGCAATTTGCCTTTTCTAAAATGTTTGTGCGTGACGGTTTGGCAGATCTTTTAAAAATAATGAGTTATTTAGGCATATCAATAATTTTTTTCTATAGCCGCTCTTACATGAAGGATCGTAACTTATATTGTGGCGAATATTTTGCACTTGTTCTATTTGCATTGCTTGGCATGATGATTATGATCTCAAGCCATAATATGCTACTGGTCTATATGGGACTCGAGCTTCTCTCTTTATGTTTATATTCTCTTACAGCCCTTGATCGTGACAATCAGAAAGCTACTGAGTCTGCAATTAAATATTTTGTATTAGGTGCACTGGCATCAGGATTTCTACTTTACGGTATGTCGATGATTTATGGCGCCACTTCAAGTTTAGATTTTAATGTTGTTTCAGCAGTATTACTAAATCAACCTACGGATCATGCAATTCTAGTATTAGGCCTTGTTTTTGTTGTGGCTGGCCTTGCCTTTAAATTAGGCGCAGTCCCCTTTCAAATGTGGGTACCTGATGTGTATGAAGGCTCCCCTTCATCGATTGCAATGCTGATAAGTTCAGTCCCTAAATTAGCAGCTTTTGCCATTACAGTTCGTATTTTAGGTGAGGGTCTTCAATCTATGATGGTTGATTGGAAACAAATGATGCTCATCATGGCAGTTCTTTCTATTAGCATTGGTAATATCACGGCAATTGCACAAACAAATATTAAACGTATGTATGCATACTCAACGATTTCTCATATCGGTTTTATTCTTTTTGGTTTAATGAGTGGCACACTCAATGGTTATGCATCAAGTTTATTTTATGTTGTGAGTTATATGTTTATGACTCTTGTCTCTTTTGCAATGTTAATTATGATGTCTCGAAAAAACTTTGAATGTGAAACGCTTGATGACTTTAAAGGGTTGAATAGGAAAAATCCTTGGTATGCATTTCTAATGCTAATTACGATGTTAAGTATGGCAGGAATACCGCCTACTATAGGGTTTTACGCAAAATTTATGGTACTCCAATCTGCTTTTGATGCTGGCTTCTCAAGTTTTGTAGTCTACGCGGTGATGATGGCTTTGGTTGGTATGTTCTACTATATGAGGATTGTAAAACTCATGTATTTTGATGAGCCAAAATTAAAAAATAAATTAGATGTTCCAATGGATATGCAATGGATCTTATCAGCTAATGCATTAGCTCTTCTTGTCACTGGTTTTATCCCACAAACATTTATGGAAGCTGCAACGCAAGCTGTGGTTTTAAGTCTCCATTAAATGACTCAGTGGATACTCATTCTAATTACGATTACCATGGCTAATTTACCGTGGATGTTTGATAATTTTCTTTTTATCAAAAAATTTCCATCCCAAAAAAACCTTTTTTTTGGGCTTTATTTGAAGTAGTAATTTTATATTTTGTAAATGGAAGCATTGCACTATTAACAGAACTTAAAGTTATAGGGCATATTCAAACGCAAGCTTGGGAATTTTATGTAGTCACTTTCTTTTTATTTATAGTTTTCTCTTTCCCTGGTTTTATTTTTAAAAAACTTTGGAAATAAAATCTCTTAAAGTTTTGATTGTGGGGTGTGGCCAACTTGGTTTCACAGTCGTTAAAAATTCTGACTCTGACTTATTTAAACTTTATGGTTTTAGTCGAAGTTTAAAAAAATCTCCTCCTTCTATCGAAATGCATCAAGTAGATATTTTAAAAACTGAAGCCATTAATGTAATCAAGTCGATAAAACCTGAAATTATTATCTACGCTGTTTCTGCAGATTCTCAATCTATTGAAAGTTATCAAGATCATTATGTGACTGGCTTAAAAAAAACTTATGAAGCGATTTTAATGCTTGATCATTTTAAGCATCTTTTCTTTGTTTCAAGTACAAGAGTCTATGGACAAAAAACGACAAGGATTTTAAGTGAGCTCGATATCGCTGAACCCTCTGATTACGGAGGTGAGGCTTTATTGAAAGCTGAAATGATTGCGCGTCAATTAAAAGATAAGGCGACTATATTACGTTTATCTGGAATATACGGCCCCAATAGGACTCGCATGATTCAATTAGCGCAGAGTAATCCTGCTAATTGGCCAGCAAACAATAATTGGTCTAATCGAATTCATGAAGAGGATGCTGCCCGTTTTATTATATTTCTTATGAAAAGAACTTTGACGAAAGAGCCTATTGAGACACTTTATCTTGTCACAGACGGAGAGCCTACTAAACAATATGATGTATTAATTTGGATCAGAAAGCGTCTTCAATTAGCAACTGATACTATTGAACTTCCTTTCCTAGAAGGTGGTAAGCGGTTGCAATCTGTTTTATTAAAACAAACAGGATTTATATTAAACTACCCTGATTTTACACATGGGTACCAAGCGATGATTGATTAGGGTTCTTCAATAGGATAGAATCCAAAGTCCTAAATTCTTTAGGCGCGTAGCTCAGCTGGTTAGAGCAC